>JAEEGF011047386.1_pt1 | contig 14357 bp, 10 predicted proteins | sample 9134171 | NCBI WGS metagenome assembly JAEEGF01 (sample SAMN16246542, study PRJNA631951) | gut metagenome | biome: gut microbiome; feature: rumen; material: AP-attached | host: Bos | place: Iran: Karaj | collected 2018-10
AGGAGGGCAACCTCGGTCTGATCCGCGCCGTCGAGAAGTTCGACTACCGTAAGGGCTTCAAGTTCAGCACCTACGCAACGTGGTGGATCCGCCAGGCGATCACCCGCGCCATCGCCGATCAGGCCCGCACCATCCGTATTCCCGTGCACATGGTGGAGACGATCAACAAAATGGTGCGCATTTCCCGCCAGCTGGTCCAGAAACTCGGCCGCGAGGCAACCGACGAAGAAGTGGCCGGCGAGATGCAGATCGAAAGCACGCGCGTCGAAGAGATCCGCCGTATCGCGCAGCTTCCCGTGTCGCTGGAAACGCCCATCGGCGAGGAAGAGGACAGTCAGCTCGGCGACTTCATCGAGGACCAGAACCTTCCCAGCCCCGAAGACGCTGCCGCGGGGAATCTGCTGCATGAGCAGATCGAAGAGATGCTCGACGCCCTTTCCGACCGCGAGCGTGAAGTGCTGCGCTACCGTTTTGGACTGGAAGACGGCAGGTCGTATACGCTCGAAGAAGTGGGCCGCCGCTTTGGCGTCACGCGTGAGCGCATCCGCCAGATCGAAGCCAAAGCCCTGCGCAAACTGCGCCATCCCAGCCGCAGCAAAAAACTGCGAGATTTCCTTGAATAACTGACATGTATAAACGCCGTTTTTCCTGAAGGGAAGCGGCGTTTTTAAGATCTTAGCGCGAGATGCTTTGACATAAAGAAAAGACGGCGTACTTCACTTTCCCTGATGAGAAAAAGTGTTTTGAACGTTTTTTTTTCATCTTAAAGGGTGTTTTTTTCGTTTCTGGTTGTTTCCATCTCTTTTTTTTCGCGTAGTTTCATTTTCATGTGGTATACTTGGACGGTTGTTTTTCGCAAACAAGAGTTTATCGAACCGAAAGGAGTGCTTCTTGTGAAGTCAGAACTTCTGTCACAAGAAAAGAATATCGTTTCCATCAAAGTCACCGTCGATAAGGACGACTTTGCCAAGCAGCTGCGCGCGACCTATGCCGATGTCGGCCGTCGCGTCAATATTCCCGGTTTCCGTAAGGGCAAAGTGCCCGCGAAAGTCCTGGAGATGCGCCTTGGCCGTGAGTCGCTGAAAGCCCAGGCGTTTGATGACATGCTTTCTCCCATGCTTGACGAGCTGTGCACCGAATACGATCTTGAGCTGATCGCTTCGCCCAGCGTTGAGGATCTCAGCATGAACGACGGCGAGGACGTGGTCTTCACCGTGAAGTTTGAAGTCCAGCCCGAGGTGACGCTGCCCGATCTGTCCGGCATCACCGTCGATCAGCCCGTGTTCGAGATCACCGACGCGATGGTCGACGAGGCGCTTGAAAGCATGAAGAAACGTTATGCTTCGTTCGTTCCCGCGGCCCGTGCCGCTGCCCGCGGCGATAAGGTCCGTGCCGCCTACAGCATGGTCGTGAAGAACGACGAAGGCGCGGAGATCCTTTCTCATGAGCCGCAGGAAGACACGTTTGAGCTTGATCCTCTCTCCGTGCGTCCCGAGATCGTCGAGGCGCTTACGGGCGCTCAGGCCGGTTCGAAAGTTGAGACTGACATCAAGGTTGCCGACGAGTACCATGACAAGAGCGTCGCGGGCCGTATGGCGCATTACACGTTCGACGTGATCGAAGTGCAGGAACCCGTCGAGCCCGAGATGAACGACGAGTTCTTCAAAAAAGTGACGCGTGCCGACGTTCACAGCGTGGATGAGCTCAAAGCCGAGATCCGCAAGAACATGGAAGAGCGCCTGAAGGCCGAAGCCCGCCTTGCGTCGGAGAACGAGGCTGTGGCGAAGATCGCTGAAGCCGCGACGGTCGATGTCCCCGAGACCATGATCGCCCGCCAGAAGGCGAGCCTGAAGAAGCGCTTCGAGGAAAACGTCAAGGCCCGCACCAAGATGACGCTTGAAGAGTATTACAAGTCTGAAGGCCACGATCTGGCCGAGCTCGAAGAGAATCTGAGCAAGGACGCCCTCCGCGACGTGAAGAACTACCTGGTCGTCGACGCCTGCGCCCGCCAGCTGGGTGTGTCGGTCGAGAAGGAAGACCTTGACGCCGAGATCGCGAAGATGGCCGAGGAGTACGGCATTTCGCCCGAGAGCATCTCCGAGATGCTTAAAAAGCGTCCCGAGGACTTCGAGAACATGATCTCGTCCGCACGTTACCGTAAGACGATGCAGGCGATCATGGCCAAAGTGAAGATCAACGAAGTGAAAAAGGGCGCCAGCCCCGACGCGCCTGCGGCAGAGAACTAATCTCCGATCGACGTTGCTGCGGCACATCCATGCCGCGGCAATTTTTTATCCGGGGCTGGGCCACGAATTTTGAAAGGAGCCCACAACCATGTATTACGTTCCGTATGTTATCGAGCAGACCGGCAGAGGCGAGCGTCAGTACGACATTTATTCGCGGCTGCTCAAGGACCGCATCATCTTTTTAGGTGACGAGATCGACGACACGCTTGCCAATTCGGTCGTCGCCCAGCTGCTCTTCCTCGAGAGCGAAAGCCCGGACAGAGACATCAGCATTTACATCAATTCCCCGGGCGGTTCCGTCTCGGCCGGCCTTGCCATCTACGATACCATCCAGTTCGTCAAATGCGACGTTTCAACGATCGTCGTCGGCATGGCGGCCAGCATGGCAGCCGTGCTGCTGGCCGCGGGAGCGAAAGGCAAGCGTATCGCTTTGCCCAACTCGCGCGTGATGATCCATCAGCCGCTCGGCGGTGCCCAGGGACAAGCCAGCGACATCGAGATCCAGGCGCGCGAGATCGTCAAGACGAAAGAACTGCTCAACAACATCCTTGTCACCCATACGGGACAGTCGATGAAGCGCATCAAGGCCGACAGCGACCGTGATTTCTGGATGAGCGCGCCCGAAGCGCTGGCCTACGGCATCGTCGATAAAGTCATCGACAAGCGATAAGAATCGTTGAACGCCTCGGGCGAGACATCGTTTCGCGCGGGAGGAAAGGAAGAACATGCAAAGAAACGACGACTTCAAACATCGAAATTATCGCTGTTCCTTCTGCGGAAGAGGCGCCGAAGAAGGCGTGACGCTGATTTCCGGCCCTGAAGGGATCAACATTTGCAGCGAATGTGTGAAGCTCTGCAACAGTTATCTTAAAATGACGCCCGACGGTGAGCCTCTGCCTGCTCGCACGAAGGCGGATGAAAATCCGCTTCAGTCGCTGGGCAGCCTGCCCAGACCCAAGGAGATCAAGGCGCATCTCGATGAGTATGTGGTCGGCCAGGATTACGCCAAGAAAGCCATTGCCGTGGCCGTCTACAATCACTATAAACGCATCGCGACCGGCGCCAAAGGCGGCGATGTGGAGCTGCAAAAGAGCAATCTTCTGCTCCTCGGGCCGACGGGAAGCGGCAAGACGCTGCTGGCGCAAAGCCTTGCGAAGATGCTCAACGTACCGTTTGCGATCTCGGACGCGACGACGCTGACCGAAGCCGGGTACGTCGGTGAGGACGTGGAAAACGTCCTCGTCCGTCTCGTGCAGGCTGCCGACAACGACATCGCTGCGGCCGAGCGCGGCATCGTTTACATCGACGAGATCGACAAAGTGGCCCGCAAGTCGGAGTCCGCTTCGATCACGCGCGACGTTTCCGGCGAGGGCGTACAGCAGGCGCTGCTGAAAATCCTTGAAGGCACCGTCTCGAACATTCCCCCCAAGGGTGGCCGCAAGCATCCGCAGCAGGAGTTCATCCAGATCAACACGGCGAACATCCTTTTCATTTGCGGCGGTGCGTTCGCCGGGCTGGAGGGAATCGTCGGACGCCGCGTCAACAAGAAAGTGATCGGCTTTGACAGCGACATTCGCGACACGACAGCCGAAGAGCGGTATGATCTGCTCAGGCAGGTCGAGCCGGAGGACCTCGTTTCGTTCGGCTTTATCCCAGAGCTGGTCGGCCGCCTGCCGCTGCTTGTGCCGCTCCAGAGCCTTGACGCCGATGCGCTCGTGCGCGTGCTGACGGAACCGAAAAATTCCCTGATCCGTCAGTACAAGGCCAACTTCGCGATGGAAAACGTCGAGCTCGAGTTCGACCCTCAAGCCGTGCGGGCGATCGCAGAAAAAGCGGCGGCCAAGGGCACGGGTGCGCGCGGACTGCGGGCGATCATGGAAAGTCTGATGCTCGATCTGATGTACGAAGTGCCGTCCAGTGAAGAGCCGCTTGAAAGGATCGTCATCACGCCGGAGTACGTGGCTGGAACGGGGCAGCCCGTCTATGTCAAAAGAACTCCTGCGGAGGTTTCCTAAGTGAACCTCTATGTTTTGCCGTCCCGCGATACCGTGATCTTTCCAGGCGTCATTGCGCCGATCTACGTGGGACGAGGCGCGACGCTGAAAGCGATCGAGCTGGCTGCGACCGCGGAAAAACGGTACATCTTCGTCGCCGTTCAGCGCGATCCAACCACCGATGAGCCGGGCGCGGACGATCTCTATGACGTGGGCACGCTCTGCGAGATGCTGCAGATGATCCGGATGCCGGACGGCACCGTCAAACTTCTGCTCGAAGGCAAGGAGCGGATGCGTGCGCGTCAGTACACCGTCGTCGATTCGATGTTCAGCGCCGACCTTGTCTCGGTCCGCAGCAGCTACGTCGAGGACGACCATTTAAAGGCCCTGCTCAAAGAAGTCCTGAGCGTCTTTGAGGATTATGTCAACTGCCACCCGCGGCTGCCGCAGGAAATGATCCAGCCGATCGCGGCGGCGGGCGATCCTTCCGTGATCGCCGACATGATCGCGGCCCACATGACGCTAGACGTAAAGCGCAAGCAGGCGCTTCTGGAGTGTTTCCGCACGGACAGCCGTCTTGAGCTGCTGCTCAAGTACCTGCTCTCGGAGATCGAACTGCTGAAACTGGGACGCGAGATCCACATGCGCGTTCAGAAGGAAGTTGACCAGCACCAGAAGGAATATTACCTGCGCGAACAGATGAAAGCGATCCAGGAAGAGCTGAAGATCAACGACTCGCCGGAATCGCTCGAGCTGAAGACGCGCGCCGAACAGGCCGATCTGCCTGAGGCGGTACGTGAAAAGGTCGATGCAGAGCTGACGCGCATGTCGAAAATGCAGGCCATGTCGCCCGAAGCGACGGTTGTACGCACCTACGTCGAATGGCTCCTGGACGTGCCGTGGAACGTAAAGCTGCCCGAGCAGACCGATCTGAGCACTGTGCAGAAAACGCTCGACGCCAATCATTACGGACTGAAACGCGTCAAGGACCGTCTGATCGAGTATCTGGCCGTGCGCAAGCAGGCCGGGAAAATGGCCCGCGCGCAGATCCTCTGCCTGATCGGTCCTCCCGGTGTGGGTAAAACGTCGCTGGGAAAATCCGTTGCTGAGGCGCTGGGACGCAAGTTCGTGACGTTCTCGCTGGGCGGGATGCGCGATGAGGCGGAGATTCGCGGACATCGGCGCACCTACATCGGCGCGCTGCCCGGAAGGATCGTACAGAAGCTGAAAGAAGCCGGCTGTTCCAATCCTGTCATGCTGCTCGACGAAGTTGACAAGATCGGCTCCGACTTCCGCGGCGACCCGGCCAGTGCTCTGCTGGAAGTGCTCGACCCCGAGCAGAATTCGCATTTTACCGATCATTATCTGGAACTTCCCGTCGATTTGAGCGACGTGCTTTTCATTACTACCGCCAACGTCTCTCACACCATTCCGTCGCCGCTGCTTGACCGCATGGACGTGATCCAGCTTTCCAGCTACCTTCCGGAAGAAAAACTCCACATTGCCAAGGAGCACCTCCTGCCGCGCGTTTTTGCCGAAAGCGGCCTGACGAAAAAGGACTTGGCGCTTTCCGACGCCGTTCTCAAGACGATCATCGCCGATTACACGCGCGAGGCCGGTGTCCGCGAGCTTGACCGCAAGCTCGCGACGCTCTGCCGCAAAGTCGTGCGTGCGCGCCTTGAATGTGAAGAAAAAGGCGAGGCCGCCGGGAAGACGCGGATCGGCGTCAAAAATCTGCACGAGTATCTGGGAGCGCCTCATTCGCCCGACGTGCGGCTGCCCAAACAGCCCGAAGCGGGTGTCGCGGTCGGTCTGGCCTGGACGGCCGCCGGCGGCGACGTGATGCCGATCGAAGCCGTGAAGATGAGCGGCCGCGGCGAACTCAAACTGACCGGCAATCTCGGACACGTCATGCAGGAGTCGGCGATGACGGCCTTGGGCTTTGTCAAATCGCACTGGAAAGAGCTTTCCGGCGGCACGGCCGAACCCAAATGGCACAGCGTCAGCCTGCATTTGCACGTTCCCGAGGGGGCCATCCCCAAGGACGGTCCGTCTGCTGGCGTAGCGATGGCGATCGCGCTGTTTTCGGCGCTTTCCGGCCGCAGATATCGGCCCGGCTTTGCCATGACAGGCGAGATCTCCTTGCGCGGCGATGTACTGCCCATCGGCGGCCTGCGCGAAAAAACGCTTGCGGCCAAGCGATACGGCATCGTCGATCTCTTCGTGCCCGAGGCCAACCGTCCCGACGTGGAGGATATGGAGCCGTGGATCAGCGAAGGCGTCAATTTTACGTTTGTTCGCAAGGCTTCTCAGGTGTTCGACGCTGTGCTTGAAAAAGAGGCCGAAAAATGAGCGTCTGGAAGGCCAAACTGACCTGCACGGCCTATGAAACGAAGCAGTTTCCTGCCGGAAACCTGCCGGAGATCGCTTTGGCGGGCCGTTCGAATGTCGGCAAGTCCTCGCTGCTCAACAAACTCGTGGGGCAAAAAATGGCCCATGTCAGTGCCTCGCCCGGCATGACGCGCAGCGTCAATTTCTTCGCCGTACAGGCACCGCGGCCGTTCGTCCTCGTCGATCTGCCCGGCTACGGTTACGCGGCCCGAAGCAGAGACGAGCGGGGCGGCTGGGCGAAACTGATCGAGAGCTACATCGAGCGCCGCGAGGAACTGGCGCTGGTCGTTCATCTGATCGATATCCGCCACGGTCTGAAAGACACGGACCGCAAACTTCAGGAATGGCTGACGGATCTTGGCGTTCCGGTACTGTCCGTTTTCACGAAAGCTGATAAAATAGCGAAGACGAAACGCCGCAGTACGATCAACGGCTATCTTGACGATAAAATTTATTCATGGGGACTTCCTCTGGCCGTCTCAGTAGACGAGCCGGAGACGATCGAAGCGCTCAGGGGCCAGATCGAAAGCTATCTGGAACAGGCGCTTTCAGAAAACGAAAGTTAAAGTGGGGAGGAAATCGCAATGCCTACGCGCAATGGAGACCTTTCAAAGAACTACGATCCCGCGCCGCTTGAAGGCAAGTGGTATCAGTGGTGGATCGACCAGGGGCTGTTCGACGCGAAAGTTGACCACAGCAAGAAAGCCTTCTCGATCGTTCTTCCTCCGCCGAACGTCACCGGCGCCCTGCACATGGGGCACGCCTATGACCAGACCTTCCAGGACATCCTTGCCCGCTACAAAAGAGCGCGCGGCTATTCCGTGCTCTGGCTGCCGGGCACTGACCACGCCGGCATCGCCACTCAGAATGTCGTCGAGCGCCGTCTCGCCAGCGAGGGTAAATCACGCCATGATCTTGGGCGCGAAGCGTTCGTCAAACGCACCTGGGAGTGGAAGGAAGAATACCGCAACCGCATCGTCAATCAGATGAAGGCCCTCGGCGACTCGTGCGACTGGAAACGTGAACGTTTCACGATGGACGAGGGGCTAAGCCGTGCTGTCCGCACCGTGTTCTGCCGCCTCTACGAAAAAGGCCTGATCTACAAGGGCAAGTACATCGTCAACTGGTGTCCGCGCTGTCACACGGCGCTCTCTGATATCGAAGTGGAACACAGCGAAGAAATGGGGCACATGTACTACGTGCGCTACCATTTCAAGGATAGCTCGGACTTCATCATGATCGCAACGACCCGTCCCGAGACGATCCCCGCCGACGTGGCGGTGGCCGTGCATCCGAGCGACGAAGCTCACGCTTATGCCGTCGGCCGCGAGGTGGTCGTACCGATGACGGGCGGCAAGACGATCCCCGTGATCGCCGACCGGATGGTTGATCCCGCGTTCGGCACCGGCTTTGTGAAGATCACGCCGGCGCACGATCCCAACGACTTCCAGGTGGGACGCACGCACGAGCTTGAGCCCATCCAGATCATCGACGGCGACGGCAAGATGTTCAACCTGCCCGAAGCTGCGAAGGCGATGGACGGCATGAACGTGGCGGACGCCCGCGCCAAGAGCGTCGAGTTGCTCGAAGCCGAAGGTGTGCTCGACCACATCGAGGATCTGCCACACCAGGTCGGTCACTGCTACCGCTGCGGCACGACGGTGGAACCGTACCTGAGCGAACAATGGTTCGTCAAGGTCGCTCCGCTTGCCGAGCGTGGAGTCGAGGCGTCCAAGGCGGGCCGTATGAAGTGGATCCCCGCCCAGTGGGACCGCACGTACTATCAGTGGATGGACGGCGTGCGCGACTGGTGCATCTCGCGTCAGCTCTGGTGGGGCCATCGCATCCCTGCCTGGACGTGCGAGGAGTGCGGTCACGTTACCGTGGCGGAGCACGATCCCGACTGCTGCGCCAAGTGTGGCTCGCACAAGATCAAGCAGGACGAGGACGTCCTTGACACCTGGTTCAGCAGCGCCCTCTGGCCGTTCTCGACGATGGGCTGGCCGGACAACACCGAAGACTTGAAATACTTCTATCCTACCTCGGTCATGGTCACGGGATTCGACATCATTTTCTTCTGGGTGTCGCGAATGATCATGATGGGGCTGGAGTTCATGGACGAAGTGCCGTTCCATGACATCTTCATCCACGCGCTCGTCCGCGACGAGAAGGGCCGCAAGATGAGCAAGTCGCTCGGCAACGGTATCGACCCGATCGACATGATCAAGCTCTACGGCGCCGACGCGCTGCGCTTCACCGTGGCCGCGCTGACGGTGCAGGGCCGTGATATCCTTCTCGGACCTTCGAAGATCGAGAACTACAAGCGTTTCATCAACAAGATCTGGAACGCCGCCCGCTTTGCGCTGATGAACCTCGGCGACGGCGACTACGACGCGTTGCCTGCGAAGGAAAACATGCGTCTGCATGACCGGTGGATCCTTGAACGCCTGCGCAGCGTTGACGAGGCCGTGACGAAGGACCTTGACGGCTACTTCATGGGCGAAGCTGCCCGTGAGCTGTACGAGTTCGTCTGGGGCGACTTCTGCGACTGGTACATCGAAATGAGCAAACCCGCGCTCTACGGCGACGAAGGCGAAAAGCGTCAGGACGCCACGCGTCGCGTGATCCTGCGCGTGTTCAAGGACGTTCTGCGGCTGATGCATCCGTTCACGCCGTTTGTCACCGAGGAACTGTGGCACGCGTTCGGTTTCGGTACGCAGCCGATGGAGCGCGAGGCTTGGCCCGATGCGGCTGAGTATGCTGCTGACCCGGAAGCGACGGAGCAGATGAGTGTACTTCAGGAGTTCATCCGTTCGATCCGCAACCTGCGCGCCGAGGCCGGCCTGCCGCCCAGCCAGAACGTGCAAAAGATCGTTCTGCGCGCACCTGACGCCGCATTCCTGCCCGTCCTCGAAGCGAACCGCGACATGGTCACGCTGACGGCGAAGGTGAACGAGATCGACGTGCTTTCTGCCGACGCGGAAAAGCCGCATCTGTCGCTCAGTTCGATGGTCCGCGCCGGACAGGTCTTCCTGCCCGTCGGCGATCTGCTCGATCCGAAGGCCGAGGTGGAACGCCTGCAAAGGGAGCTCAAGACGGTGGAAAGCAACCTCGCCAAGAGCGAGAAGAAGCTTTCCAGCGAGAGCTTCGTCGCCCGCGCTCCCGAAGACGTCGTCGAGACGGAACGCGCCCGCATGGCCGAGTCGAAACTGCGCCGCACGCGCATCCTCGAGAACATCGCCAGCCTGTCTGAGTAAAGAAGAATAAGCATGAGTCAGACAGACCTTTGGGATGATCTCGAACGGCGTCTTGACTCGATGACAAGCCCCGATTCACAGACGGGGCTTGTTTTTTTAAATCGGGTCTTGGCAAGGATGGGAAATCCAACCGATCTTCCTGCCATTCATATCGCCGGGACTAACGGCAAAGGCTCGACGGCGGCGTATCTGGACGCGATGCTGCGGGGCGCCGGTTATAAAACGGCGCTGTACACAAGCCCGCATTTGCAGGTCATCGGCGAGCGGCTGCGCGTGAACGGCGCACTTTTGCCCGTGAGCTCATGGCACGAGGCGCTTGACGAAGTGCAGAAAGCGCTTGACGCCTGTTCTGAATGCCGGCTGGGGTATTTCCAGATCTTTACGGCGGCGGCGTTCTGGCTGATGAAGCGCGAGAGCGTCGAAGCCGCGGTGATCGAGACGGGACTGGGCGGTCGAAACGATGCCACGAACGTGCTTTCGTCTCCGCTCCTGTCGGTAATCACACCTCTCGGGTTGGATCACATGCATCTGCTTGGAAATACGCTTGAGTCGATCGCTTCCCACAAGTTCGGGATCATCAAGCCCGGGGGACGGGCATTGTTCTGCGGCAGTCCTGCGGAGATGAACGGACTGTTTCTTCAGACGTGCTTACAGCAGAAGGCACGGGGAGAAATCTTTACGGACGGCTGTCGGATCTCGGACGTGAGATGTTCTCTTGACGGCGGCGAGTTTACACTGCGCACGCCTGTCGGTGCCAAAAGCTGGTTCACGCCTCTGGTTGGGGCTTTTCAGCCGGAGAACGCGGCGCTCGCAGTCCGTTCTCTGGAGATCGTTGCGGATGTCCTGCCTGTAAGCGAAGCGGACATGCGCGCGGGACTGGCTGCCGTGACGTGGCCGGGGAGGATGGAAGTGTTCCGCCGGGACCCCGATCTGATCCTTGACGGCGCACACAATCCGCACGGAGCAGCGGCGCTGGTGCGGTCGCTTCTGTCGTTATACGGATCGGACGCACAGATCAGTTTCGTTTACGCTTCGATGGCCGACAAAAACTACATGGGCGCTTTGGAACAGTACGCCCGTGCTTTCTCCCGTGCGAAGCTGTTCTGTACCGAAATGGCCGGCTTTGCACGTTGCGAGAAGGCCGATACGCTTGCTGCGAAGGCGCGAATCCTGCCGTGGGGCGAAGCACCTGCTGTCTATGCCGAACCGGCACAGGCGCTGCAGGCAGCGCTTGACCGCGGCGGGCCGGTGATCGTCTGTGGCAGTCTGTACTTTATCGCGCGCATGAGAGAGTTGGTGAAACACATTGAAGTGTAAGAGTTTTACGATCGAGTCCGATAACGGTTTTTATGATTATCCGTTGCCGTCGGACAGTCCGTTTTCCGCTAGGCTCTCGCTGCGCGGCGTGGACGCTTTGGCCGAGATCGAACGCATCGCTGCGGCCGAGCCGTTTGTGACATGCTCGCAGGTGCACGGCCCGCGTGTGATCGTTGCGGAAAACTCGCCGGGATGGCCGGAACGTGAAAGAGCAGACGGTCTGCTCGTGGCTCCCGACGGCCCGACGATCGGACTTCGCTACGGTGACTGCGCGCCAGTGATCGTGCTCTCGTTGGGCGAAAAAACGTGGCTTCTGCTCCTGCACTCCGGCTTCCGCGGCACACTGGAGAATATCGTCGCCTCAGGCATGACTGCTGCGAGGGAAAAATACGGTTCTGTTGAACCGTCAGGACTCTACGCCTGGGTCGGACCGTGTATCTCAGGCTCGTGTTACACACGCCGCATGGACGATCCTTCGACTGCCTTGGCGCTTGAAACGTTTTCGCCCGATGCGATCAAAACGGGGGAGACGTTCGCCCATATCGATCTCAAATGTCAGATCGCGCATCAGCTTGCCGACAACGGCGTGCCGGAGGAGCGTATCTGGCTGGAGTCGCAATGCACATGCTGCCGGACCGATCTGTTCTGTTCCCATCGACGCTCGACTCCGGACGACGATCCTCGGATGCTTCTGACCGTGCGAAGCAAAAACCAATGAAACGCTTCTGACAGTGATAATAAAAAAGAACGCTTCATCATACTTGAAGAGGTGAATCGTATGGAACCAATCAGAGTGGGCGTTATCGGCGTCGGACACCTGGGCCGGATCCACGCCAGGATCTATAAAGAACTGATGGGCGTGAAGCTCGTCGGCGTTGTTGACAGCTCGCAGGCTTCGGCTGACGAGATCGGCCGCATGTACAACGTGCCTGCCTATACCGACATCGAGCGTTTTCTCCAGGAACAGCGTCCCGAGGCGATCAGCGTCGTCGTGCCGACCGTGTATCACTTTGACGTAGCTTCAAAGCTGGCGGAGCGGGGGATCCATCTGCTTGTCGAAAAACCGGTGACCTCGGCGGTCGAGCAGGCTTCGGCTCTGCTTGACATCGCCCGTGAACACAATATCGTCCTTCAGGTCGGGCATGTCGAGCGGTTCAACAGCGCCATCCGCTATTTATCCGAGCAGATCGCCCAGCCGCCGCTGTTTATCCAGTCACGCCGGCAAGGCCCGTTCTCGTCCCGCATCGGAGACGTCGGCGTCGTGCTTGATCTGATGATCCACGACATCGACATCATCCTTTCGCTCGTAAAATCCGACGTCGTCTCGATCAACGCGATGGGGCGCAAGATCAGGACCAACCACGAGGATCTGGCCGTCGCGCAGATCGCCTTTGCCTGCGGCACAGTGGCCGACATTCAGGTCAGCCGCGTGGCGGAACGCCGCGTGCGCCAGATGGATGTGATGGACACCGACAAGTACTATTCCGTCAACTTTGAGACGCAGGACGTGACGATCCACCATGTGCCGCAGACCTCGCCGTCGGGCGGGACGTTTGAGATGATCGAGCACCCTCTGCTTCCCAAGACCGAGCCGTTGAAACAGGAACTGAGCCATTTTGCTGCCTGTGTGCGAAACCGAACCCAGCCGCTCGTCGGCATTTCCGACGGCAAACGTGCTCTTCAGGTGGCCGTTGACGTGCTCAAGCAGATCGAAAGAGGGTAAAACGCTTTTTAGCAGGCTGACTTGCGCTCAGCCTGCTCATTTTTTTGGCACGATATTTTGAATATACAAACATGAACCTTGGAAACCGTGATATCATTTTTACTGTACGGCAGAGATGAAGGAGCGTGATGTCTGTGAAAGAAGAACTGATCTGGGGACTGCCGGCTCTGAACGTTCAGGCGCTTGCTGGTGTCGCCCTTTTTTTCGTCACATGGCTGCTCGTCAAGTTCATTCGCGGCATCCAGACAGGGCGCTATCCCGGAAGCCCGACGTTGCTGCTGTACCTGCGCACCATCCTCGGCTTTACGCTGACGGCCAGCGCTTTCTTTTTCTTTGGGGCAGTTTTCGGTTTTCGTTATATTTAAAATCGTGACGTGATTCTTTGTTTGCGATTTTTAAGAATTATCTCGGGGGAATAAGAGACAATTTCGTTATTCTCTGTTATTATTTACATGAACCGCTTCGGGCGTGTAAAATTGACGTAAGACAGCGGCGAGGGAACAAACCCGTGAATAAATGCTCGCGGGTCTTCCAGATAGATCGATATACGGCGTTTAATTTTTTCAAGGAGGTACCAGTATGGCGGTAAAAACCATCGATGAGCTTTGCAATATCCTGCTCGACAAGCGTGCCAAGGCGGCTGCCGGCGGCGGCGAAAAGGCTGTTGCGAAGCACAAGGCAAAGGGACGCCTGACGGCGCGCGAGAGGATCGAACTCCTCATGGACGAAGGTTCGTTCGTGGAACTCGACGAGTTCGTTGAGCATCGCTGCACGAACTTCGGCATGGAGACCAAGAAGTACCTCGGCGACGGCGTCGTCACCGGCTACGGCACGGTCGGCGGACGCATCGTCTACGTCTTCAGCCAGGATTTCACAGTGCTTGGCGGTTCGCTTGGCCAGTCGCACGCCGCGAAGATCTGCAAGGTCATGGATCTTGCCCTTCGCAACGGCTGCCCGATCGTCGGCATCAACGACAGCGGCGGAGCCCGCATCCAGGAAGCGACCGACGCCCTTGACGGCTACGCCGGCATTTTCTACCGCAACACCATCTGCTCGGGCATCATCCCGCAGATGTCCGTCATCGTCGGCCCCTCGGCCGGCGGCGCCGTGTACAGCCCCGCTCTGACAGACTACATCTTCATGGTCGACAAGATCTCCATCATGCACATCACCGGCCCTGCGGTCATCAAGACCGTTACCGGCGAGGTCATCACCAGTGAAGAGCTTGGCGGCGCCCGCACGCACAACTCCAGAAGCGGCAACGCTCACTTCTTTGCCACGACCGAACAGGAGTGCTTCCAGCAGGTCCGCGACGTGCTTTCGTACCTTCCCAGCAACAACATGAGTGACGCGCCCCGAATCAGCACGAGCGATCCTGTTACCCGCGCCGAGGCTTCTCTGCGCACGATCGTTCCCACCGATCCCAACA
>JAEEGF010914869.1_pt1 | contig 14356 bp, 7 predicted proteins | sample 9134171 | NCBI WGS metagenome assembly JAEEGF01 (sample SAMN16246542, study PRJNA631951) | gut metagenome | biome: gut microbiome; feature: rumen; material: AP-attached | host: Bos | place: Iran: Karaj | collected 2018-10
CGACCTACGACAAGCTGAACCACTTGATGTCGCTCGGCATAGACCGTCGTTGGCGACGCAAAGCCGTTGATGCTCTTGGCAAGTTCAACCCGCAGCAAATCCTCGACATCGCAACAGGGACGGGCGACTTCGCCTTGCTCATGGCCAAACGCTTGGGGCCTCAGCACATCACGGGGGCAGACATCAGCGAAGGCATGATGGCTGTGGGGAGGGAAAAAGTGCTGAAGGAAGGACTGCAGGACACGATTTCCTTCGAGCACGAGGACTGCATGAGTCTCTCATTTCCAGACGGTTCGTTCGATGCTGTGACGTCTGCCTATGGTGTTCGCAACTTCCAGGACCTCGACAAGGGACTGAGGGAAATGCATCGCGTCTTGCATCCTGGAGGACACCTTCTCATCGTGGAACTCACGCCTCCGCCCAGTTTCCCGATGAAGCAACTGTTCTGGGTTTATGCCCATGTCGTGATGCCCTTGCTGGGGCGGCTCATCAGCCACGACAACAGCGCCTACACCTATCTGCCAGCCTCGATGGAAGCCTTTCCGCAGCCTGAGCAAATGGAGGGCATCTTAAAGCGTGCAGGCTTCGCAGAAGTCATGTGGAAACGCTTCACTTTCGGCATCAGTACAATGTATTTGGCAAAGAAATGATTAAATACGGCCTCATAGGTTTTCCCTTGGGACACAGCTTCAGCAAGGGTTTCTTCACGGAGAAGTTCGCCCGTGAAGGCATCGACGCCCAGTACCTCAACTTCGAGATACCCGATGCCACAATGCTCCTCGACGTACTTCGCGAAAATCCTGAGCTGCGAGGGCTGAACGTAACCTTGCCTCACAAACAGGCTGTCATTCCACTCCTGGACGAACTGAGCGACGAGGCACGCGAGATAGGAGCCATCAACGTTATTCGCATTCGCGATGGCAAACTGAAAGGTTTCAATAGCGACATCATCGGCTTTACGGAAAGCATACGCCCTCTTTTGCAGCCTTGGCACAAGAAAGCCCTCGTCCTGGGCACTGGCGGAGCAAGCAAAGCCATTTGTGTCGGCCTGAATCGCTTGGGAATCGAGTGGACCTATGTTTCACGCTCCCCTCGCGAGGGCATGTTAACCTATGAAGACATCACGGCTGAGACACTGCAGCAGTATACCGTCATCGTCAACTGCTCACCCGTCGGAATGTTCCCCAAGGTAGACCACGCCCCTGCCATTCCCTACGAACTGCTCACCTCGAAGCACTTGCTCTTCGACCTCGTCTACAATCCCGAGGACACCCTCTTCATGCAGAAAGGCAGAGCACAGGGTGCCACGGTCAAAAACGGGCTGGAGATGCTTCACCTGCAAGCCGTTGCAAGCTGGGAATTCTGGCACAGCTGATTGGGAAACTTAACGTGTGACGATGGCAATCGTATAGTGTTACGAGGGAGGAAACGGTTTGGGACAATTGGGACAATTGGACAGTCGTTTTCTACACGCTCCCCTCTCTCTGATAGAAAAGAGATAAATATATAGTATATATATGAATATATAGTATATATATATTATTGTATAGATATAAATAAATAATTATTAATTATTTATAATTATTATTATCATTATTATTATTTACTTACTACCCTGCTTTCCCTTGTGTATAAAATCAATTGTCCCAATTGTCCCACACCAAAAGCGGAAGAGCTAGAAGGGATATCCGATGGCAAAGTGGTAGCCGAGTGACTTGCCGAAGCTGGGCATGTTGTAGTAGCCTCGTTTCCCCGTATCGTAAGGCGCGTGAATGCCGATGCCAAGGTCGAAGCGGATGACGAGGAAATCGAGGTCGTAGCGGATGCCTACGCCTGTGCCAAGCGCAATCTGCTTGCCAAAGTCCTTGAACGTGAACTTACCGCCAGGCTGGTTCTCGCTGTCGCGCAAAAGCCACACATTGCCTGCATCGAGGAACGTCGCGCCCTGCAGTTTGCCGACGATGGGGAAGCGATACTCGGCGTTCACCTCGAGCTTGAAGTCACCCATCTGGTCGACATACGAGTATTGCGACTTCTCGGGATGATAAGCGCCAGGGCCTATCGTTCGCATTCCGAAAGCACGAATACTGTTGGCACCACCAACCGAGAAGAGCTCGCTATAAGGTGCCGCCTTCGCATTTCCATAGCTATAAACAATACCTCCAAAGGCTCGAGTAGCAATGAGGCTTCGCTTCGTCAGGGGGAACTGACGGGTGTACTGCAAGGTCGTCTTCACAAACTGCGCATAAGGCACACCCAGGAGCTTCTTGCCCTCCTTGCTGTAGGAGTCTCCGCAAATGGCATAGATGCTCGAAACAAGCGCCGACGCCTCCTTGAACGAGACGGTAAGTGCTGAGGGATGCCTCGGCGTGCCTGCCCACGAGAAGGTGTACGACATGCTTGGCACAAACTGGTCGCGCATAGAAACATAGAGCGCAGGATTGGCTCCCACGATGGAGTCGAAGCGAGCCGTACTGTGCAACAGCTGGTCGTAAGTAATAGTCAGGGGCGAGAACTCGTGCTTGATGTTCCGTTTGTGCTGCAGGGTATAGTTCACGCCAGCACTCCAAGACACTCTGCCGAAGAAGCCGGCACGGTTCTGCCACCTTGCCTGCAAGTCGAAGGCTGTGGTGGAAACGAACTTGCGGCCAAGCTTGCGCCCCAAACTGCCGAAGAAACGGAAACGGGGATAGGAAAGCGAACCGCTCAAGCCGTACTCGTAGGAATTGAGCAAGGAACGTTTGCCAGAGATGTTGGCTCCAGTCTGCCATTCGTACGAGCCCCACACCTTCAGCGTCAACGTCTCGGCTGCACGGAAGGCATTGCGCTTCGAGAAGGAGAAGCTGGCACCCGGTCCTATCTGTCCTCCCGTCTTGCCCGTCAGGTTGCCTTGGAACTCGGCATCGTAAGGCTTGTCGAGCGTAGCATTGACAACAATGTCAAGGGTGTCGCCAGCCTCGACAGAGTCGCGCGGCACGTAGTTGATGCGCAGCGAAGAGAAGACATTGGTCGAAGCGAGTCCCTCCTGCATCAGTTCTCCCACACTCTGCTTGTAGAGGTCGCCCTTGCGGAAGAGCATCGAACGCCACACAGCTCGAGGCTTCAGCAAAGGAGCATAGCCCTTCAGTGCCTTAGGCATCTTCTTACTGCCAGGCTCGCGCTCCTTGAACTTAACGGGTTGGCTGTATCCGAATGAGTAACCCCCTCGCATCGTGATGCTATCCACAATCTGACGGTCTCCATACTTATATATGTTCACGCGCGTGTTACCTATATTATAAGGCCTCATCGCCTCTTTCGGAGCCGTGAGCGAGGGCTGCATCTGCAACTTGACAAGCATGGGCGTCTGTAGGGTGTCAGCACGGAAATTGATGTGTTCGTTCCTTTGATAATAGTAGCCTTGCTCGCGCAAAGCACTGACGATTCTGGTTCGCTCTGCCTCCAGATTAACCACGCTGAACGGGTCGCCACGATGCAAAGCAGTAGGCTCCGTCGCGTTGCGAATGATGCTGTCTGCTTGTTCAGGGAAGTTTATGTAGGCAATGCTGTCAAGATGATAGACAGGGCCTGGATGGATGTCGTAGCGAACACGTTCCTTCAGGGTGTCTCGCGCATCGGGCAAGGTCTCGAAGGAAGTCTGGGCACGGAAATAACCGCGACTGCGAAGGGTGTTCTTCGCGACGGTAGCCCTCAAGCGCGGATTGACATTGCTTATCAGCACAGGCGAGGCTGCGAAGTGATTGAACATCCACTTTCCGAAACGGTGCTTGCTGCCTGCATATTTGTTATAGATGAGGAGCTTGATGGGGAAAGGATGCGTCACGAAACTGCTTCCCATAAAGGCTCCGTTGGGGGCATAGGACAGCACAGCCTCCACCTCTTCCTTTGCAGCCTCATAAGCCAGCTTGTCCTTCTCTGAAGCACGCTTCATACTGTCGCGAAAGGCTTTCTCGCTTATGTCCTCCGTCTTCAAGACAGAAGCATCGCCGCTGAGCAGCCCCTCAACCGTAGTATAGGCATCCGCCAATGCCGTGATGACACCCTCCTGCTCTGCCGTCTTTTCCTTGCCTGGTCCCTTATCGTAGTCGATGCTCTTTATGCCACGATATAGCTTCTCACCTTCTGGCAAGTTGTTCGTGATGGAACAAGCCGAGGCAAGCAGGCAAAGCAAAAGCAGGCGTGCCACGTTTGCAATCGTATAGTGTGACGTTTGCAATCGTATAGTGTGACGTTTGCAATTTAGGCGTGTTATGTTTCTATTCATCACTTTCTTTTTTCTTCTTTTCTGTGTCCGACGGCGTCTCCTTCTTGTTTCTGAAGATGAAGAGCTCGCCCAACTTGTCAGCCTTCTTGCGCAATACGATGCCGCCACCCATCTTGGTGACTTGTCCCTCGAGCAACGATTCGTAATTCCTGTCGTAGAAGAGGTTGACATAGCGCGAAGCAGTCTTGTCCAAGCGGTACTCGATGGCGATATTGTCAATAATGGTCTGTCCGTTGTTGACAGCATCGCGCCCTGTGCTGACCTTGCCGCCAATGATGACACTGATGCGATTGCCCCAGAAACGTTTGGCAAAGCTGAAACTGTAGTCGGTAGTGTTCGTGCCAGTTTCCGATGTGCCGCTCTGGATGCCGAAATTGACGTCGACAGTGTTGAGAGCCTTACCCGCAATCTCGTTGATAGCGCTCTGCAGATAGGCATTAAGCGTGTTGGCATAGTTGTATCCGCCATTCGTCTCAGCATCATCAGTCACATACATTCCCGTCACAAGCATCGTGACTGCCACACGACCTCGTTCCTCAGCAGTCATGGAACTCAACTGATTCTGCACAGACATGTCTTCAGGAGCCTCCAAGGTAAACTCCAAGCCCATATCGTCGAGTGTCCTACTGATAGCAAGTCCCACATCAAAGGCAACATTGCGAGGCACGCTATTCTCCGTAACGGTTGAACGAACACGCTCGCTTGCATGAATATTGAGGCGAGGATTCATCATGTTACCCTGGAACTCGACATAACTGCCTTGTGCTATCTGGAAGTCGTTCAAAGGAATGGCCATTAGCGAGTAACGCATCGTGCCTTTGTTGATGGTGTAACGTCCCCACAGTTGCAAATCGTTCTGAAGGTCATAAGTCAGCGTCATCTCTCCCCCACCCTGCAAGTCAATATAGTCGTTGCCCATATCGCTCAAGAAGCAGTGAATCTGCGCAGTCTCGGCAATATTGACATTCATCTGCATATCAATGCTTTGGCGAGCCACCTCAATCGCTTCTGCGGCAATCGTGTCATTGAAATCAACAAAAGTAACAATGTCCGAGAGCTGGTCATCAACGGTAAGAGGCGTATCCGTAAGGACACAACTGACATCGGTACTGCCCAGCACATCAAGTCGTCCACGCATCTTGAGGTCTGAAAGTGTGCCCCAAAGCCTTCCGCCAAGATCGACGAAGACCTTGCCATAAGCCAACGAGCCTTGCCGTTTCGGCGCATTGATAAGCTGATAGTTATTGGCTCGGACATTCATGTCGAGCTGCACTTTCTTCAGGTCGCTGAAGTCAATATTGCCGTCAAGCACAAGTGGCGTCTTGCCTGCTGCGTATGCTTCGATGCGGTTAAGGTTGATACGACTGTTGTTGACAGTTATTGTATGGTCAGGTATCTGAAGGCTCACATTGTAGCTGTCCGCATCAATATGCAAGGATTCCGTCTTCAACTCACCATTCAGAATAGGATTGTCCGTATAGCCACTTACTGTAAAGTCGCCCCAAGCATAACCACTCAAAGCAAACGGGCCGTCTGGCATAAAGGCATTAAGGATGGCAAAAGGCATCTTCTGGAACGAAGCCTCGCCTTCCATCTTGCCCTTACCCTTCTCTTCGTGATACCTGCCATTTACCAATAGGACTTCCTGCTCGTCTAATGTAACAATACCATCAACATAATGCGAACCATCGGCATTGGGGAAATAAACGCCATTCAAGCCTATGTCGCCAATACGGACACCATTATACGCCATTCTCTTTACAAGCATTTCCGCAGAAACAGTCGTCGTGCTGTCTGCTTGCATGTAGTGGAAGTCGCCATGAAGGAAGCCGCTGATGTCAGGCATGAAGGGAATGACTTGCGTCAATTCGCCCACATTGAAGTGGTTGACGCTAAGCGAAACGTCCTGTTGTGCATCACTATTAGGCGTAGTATATAGCTTAAGACCCGTTCCATCGTCAGCCAAAAGGTCGACTAAAGCATCGAGATGTCCGTTGCGAGTCAAGGTAACGAAATTATCTTCATTAAGTGTGAAGCGACGATAGGCGATGATCGGGTCGAGCGGTGTGAAATGGGCACGGAAACCATCGGCAAGCAAATCAAGCCCCATACCAAAGTCCACACTCTTCTTTCCTTGTGCATCAAAGAAGGCCAGATGCGCATTAGCTCCCGTCTCAGTCAACGCAGCATGAACTTGCGACATGAAGGTTACCATACTATTCTTAGGCCCATTTGCCACTCGAGCATCAAGAGCGACGCCGCTCTCTTCCTGCTGAATCTTCCAATAAATACTGTCCAGAAGAATAGCGCCAGTATTGAGGGAATGCATGTGTCCATTGCCGCTCAAACCATTCTCAGGAGATGAAAGAAGATGGAAAGAAAGGTCGCGGAAACTATAACCCGTAGTATGGCGAAGTATGTTGCCTATAGGATTCTTTTGGCCGCAAGTAAGTTCCATCTTAAGGTGAGGCAACAAAGTTCGAAGCGTGTCTTGCCTGATGCGAAGGCTGTCAACCTCTCTCTGCAACTCCTTGCTGAAGTTGTCGACACGGGCCAGCAGGGAATCGAGTCCTTGGTCAGAAGAAACAGAGAGGCTAAGGTCGCCAGCATAAGCTTTCATGTTGATAAGCTCTGGCGTAAGATTGGCGTCAACAGTAAGGTCAAGCGGATGGATGATGCTGTCGGAAGTGGTCAGCTCAACCGCTTCGATGCGAGCCTTCAGGTTATGTGTCTGCAGGAAGTCGGAAGACCCATCCAGGTGCATCACCATACTTGCGGTAAGTGGTTTCTTTGCCAAATGAAGAGCATAGAGGTCGATATGGCTCATGTCTAAGTTGAAATCTGCAGCCTTCAACTTTCGGTCAGTAATGGAAGCCTCAACACATCCTTGCATACAAAGCAAGTCATTCTGACTGTGCATCTCCACTATTGCCTTTCCTTTCTCTAAAGAACAATCCGCTTTGATGTTGTCCAAATCCCAAGATGCATAACCAAGATGAGCAATGTCTGCTTGAGCACGAAGGGTGGTGCGTGGACTCAGCATATCTGTGCCACGACCAGAGAACTTGGCGTTAGCCGTAAGCATATAGAGTGAGTCCTTTGGCAAGAAGTCGTGAAGCTGAAGGTTGTTGACGCGAGCATTCCCCTGATAAGCCATCGTGCCCAAGTCAATATTGCCAACAACATGAGCCCTGCCTCTGCCTTCTTGCAGCAAAGCATCAGCCGTGAGCTTCGACGCATCACGCAATTTGGTGTCGGCGTGAATGGTCATCTTTGGGAATCGCACATCTTTCAAACCAAGATAGCGATTGACGCAGCGCAAGTCCATCGTAGTGATGTCCCACTTCAGGTCTGCTCCAAGCTTTGAACTCTCTGCAAGGTTCTGCACAGAACCTGTCGTGCGAATGTCGACAATCGACGGCATCATTACATTACATGTCTGTAACGAGAGATTGTCAATATTGCCTGTCGCTAAAAGATTGATGTTCAAAGGTTGCGACGGATAGCATTTTGCGAGGTCTTTTGGCAGATAAGATTCTGCGAGGCACAGCACATCCTTATGACCCAAAGAAGCCTGAAGGTCAGCTTTCAACTGCCCACGTTCCTTTGGTGAAAGTGCATTCCAGTCAAGGTCAATGTTGCCCTGAGCAGAACTATTCGGCGTCTTCAAGTCGAGACCTCGTGCCGTAAGATGCTTCGAATCAAGGGATAGATTAACAGCCAGATTATCGAGTTGGAAACCACTCTTCTCTTTGAAAGCGAGTCGACGCAACTGAGTGTTCAGAGTCGATGTGTACTGATTGTAAGATAACTTGTCGAGATTGAGCTCAACATCACGAAAAGCAAGGTGATTGACATCGAAACCTTTGACTGGATTCGAGCCTGGAATATCATACGAAAGGCTGTCTGCCGAGAGACTGACCTTGCCTACTTGATACATTCCCTTGTTTAGGTTGATATCGCCAGTATCGAGGCTAGCCTCTCGAATAGCAGCATTGACGCGCATCGCATCATTAGGCAATTGCAGAGCAATCTTGCTTTGCCGAATGTTCAATTTCTCGACATCAATCTGCCAATCAATAGGCGTGCTTTCAGTTGTATCCTCTTCAGCCGCTTCACGAAGTTTCATGTCGAGCACACAACCATCGAGGGTAACATCCGTCACATTAACTTTCTTGTTCTTTAGGTCAATGTCGTCGGCAACTATCCTGAGATTACCGATACTCCCATCCATCGCAAGTGTCTCGATGAGGTCTGTCGTATGGATACTTCCATCTGAGAGTTCGATGGCTTCCACACCGATATGCATCGACAGCAAGCGTGAAAGGTCGAGGTCAACAAGGGCGTGATCAACATTAATGAGGTCGGTTGGCGGCTTTGCTATGCGCACTTGTCCGAGACTTAAATCGAGCAAAGGAGATAGGTGTACGCTACCGATGGACACCTCGAGCCCTGTCTGCTCCTCGATGTACGCAGTAAGACGATTTACTGCCCACCTTTGCACAGGCGGCAGATAAAGACTGGCAGCGAGCATCACAACTAGCAATACCAACGCCAGAAGCGTCCTGAGAACGTATTTCAGCACACGTTTCATCCTCTGAAAGCACTTTCAAGACACAAATGTACGAAAAACTCTTCACTCTGCCACACAAAATAAAGAATTTTGTGTGAAATAGTTGGAAACATTAACAAATTCGTGCCGCAACTATCTCTTGCCAGAGTCGTTCTTCAGGAACTGGTGCTTCGATTGTGAGAGGAACATGTGAAACTGGATGTTCCAAAGAGAGACGCCAAGCATGAAGGGAGATTCCTCCATCCGGATTGCTGCGTGGAGCACCATACTTCAGGTCGCCTCGAATAGGACAACCCATCTTTGCAAGCTGACAACGAATCTGATGATGACGACCTGTATGCAGTTCTATCTCGAGCAAGAAGTAGCGTTCCGACTGAGCAACTACACGATAGTCGAGCACAGCTTTCTTGCTGCCAGGCACTTCTCGGTCATAAGCTCTGGCAGTGTTCTGCTTTTCGTTGCGTGTCAACCAATGTGTAAGCGTCCCTTCTTGCTGCGGAGGCTTGTTGGCGACTATCGCCAGATACGTTTTCCTGACTGCCTGATGCTCGGCAAACATCTTGTTGAGTCGAGGCAGAGCCTTGCTTGTCTTGGCAAAAAGCACCACTCCACTGACAGGACGATCCAACCTGTGAACGACTCCAAGATAGACGTTGCCAGGCTTCTGATACTTTTCCTTAATGTAAGTCTTAACTAAATCAGACAAAGGGACATCGCCAGTCTTGTCGCCCTGCACGATGTCCCCTACTCTTTTTGAGACAGCTATCAGATGATTATCTTCGTATAAGACAGTCATCACATATTCATGCCGCCATCCACTTGGATGACTTGGCCGCTAACGTAGCTGCTCATATCGCTGGCAAGGAATGTTGCCACGTTGGCAATATCCTCTACCTGACCGCCTCGACGAAGAGGTATCTTCTTCTTCCATTCCTCGCGAATCTCTTCGCTAAGCTGAGCCGTCATAGCTGTTTCGATAAAGCCAGGAGCGATGGCGTTTGCACGGATGCCTTTCGGACCCATTTCCTGTGCGATGCTCTTTGCAAGGGCTATCATGCCTGCTTTGGAGGCTGCATAGTTTGCCTGACCTGCATTGCCATGAACGCCTACCACGCTGGCCATGTTGATGATGCTGCCGCCTCTTTGTCTCATCATGACGGGAACACATGCATGCGTAAAGTTGAAGGTGCTCTTCAGGTTAACGTTGATGACGGCATCCCATTGTTGTTCGGTCATTCGAAGCATGAGTCCGTCCTTCGTGATACCTGCGTTGTTGACCAGGATATCGATTGTGCCGAAGTCTTCTTTTATTTTCTTTACGACCTCTTCGGTAGCTGCGAAATCGGCTGCGTTACCTGCATAAGCCCGACAAGTCACGCCGACTGCCTCGATTTCCTTGCGTGTGGCTTCCAGTCCGGCAGCCATTTCGTCGTTGAGGACGAGGTCTGTGAATGCTATATTTGCGCCTTCAGAGGCAAACTTCAGGGCAATCGCCTTACCGATGCCTCTTGCTGCACCCGTGATGAGTGCGGTCTTTCCTTCTAATAATCCCATATTTGTTTCTTAACTTTAAATTCCTGACTTTTGGTTTCCTAGAGATACTGGCTAACATGTCGCTCTTGTCGGCTCAAGGCTTTATGTATCAGCTTCTGCACGATGCCGCGACTCATTCCTTGAGGCATCCCGTCTGCCAAGCGACCGTAGATGTAGGGAATCTCCAATCCCTTGACGCAATAGTGCATGATGTCCGAGCATAGAGGGATGCTGTCTATCTCGAAACGGCCTTGCTGAACGCCCTCCGCCATGATGGAAGCAAAGAGTCGTTGCTCGTTGCGGTCAAAGTTCTTGCGCACCTTTTCCACCATAATGATGTTGCGGAAGAACTCCGCTCGGAGGTTTCCATTGCGTTGTACAGCCTCTTTTATCATATTGAGATGGGTGTAGATGACTTCCACAAGCTTGTCTTCGGGCTCCATCGGTTGGGTCGCCACATCGTTCATCTTCTCGTTGATGCGTTCCAACTCACCCTCTATGACTGCCCAATAGATTTCGTCCTTGCTTTTAAAATAGGTATATAAGGTGCGCCGACCTTTGCCCGATGCCTGGGCAATGTCGTTCATTGTGGTGTTCTCGAGACCGTTCTTAGCGAACAATTGTCGCGCCACATCTACTAGTTTGATTCGTGTCTTAACTACTGCCATTTCGTTTGCAAAGATAGCACATTTTCTTTAATTTGTGCACTTTTTAGGTGTTAAAAATGCTCAAACAACCATACTTTGTGCAAGAAAAGGCAGAAAAAGGCATTTTGTGGCACAAATTTTAGTTAAATAATTTGGCAGATTAGGAATTTCGTCTTACCTTTGCAGCGCTTTTAAGAAGAATATCGCGGGGTAGAGCAGTTGGTAGCTCGTCAGGCTCATAACCTGGAGGTCGCCCGTTCGAGTCGGGCTCCCGCAACGAGGGTGGTAGCAATCCGGCGGCATTCGTGCCCCGGGTTGTTTTTTTATGTCTGGAAACGACCCACAGTTAAAATCAAAACGTAACACTTTAAGTTGCCAAACGTAACACGTTAAAATTGCAAACGTATAGTGTTACGTTTGGCAACGACACTGTAGTTGTTCGGAAACCAAGTACGCCCAGTTACTCGAGGGAGAACTCGACACGCTGATTTCCGACTGCCGCCCTGAACTTTCCAGGCTCGAGAACCCACTCCAGATCCTCGTTCACAAAGGCCAGGTCGGAAGGCCGGACATTGAATGTAACCGTCTTCGTTTCGTGAGCATCAAGTTCCACCTTAGTAAAGGCACGCAGCCTCTTGACATCGGGCGTCAGCGAAGCAACAAGGTCGGAAACAAAGAGGAGAACCGGTTCCTTTACCTTTCTGTCCGACTGATTCGTAACATCTACGCTGAATCGAATGTCTTCGTCGTACTTCGTTCCAGCCGCCGTCTTCGGAGAGAAACCTTTGCTGGGCTGGACTTTTCCTGCTGCTTTAGGTGTCTCGACACGCAGGTTGGCATACTTCACCTCGGAATAGGAAATGCCGGAGCCAAAAGTCCATTGTACTGTGGTGTTGGCATCATAGTTGTATGCGCCAGCCATCGTCTCGACATATTCGCAAGGCTTGCAGTCGTAGGTGATGAACGAACCGTGATGTTTCGGGTAAGTATAGGGCATTCGACCAGAGAAATTGGCTTCTCCGGAAAGGAGATTTGCAAGCGCATCACCACCATAATTGCCAGGCAAGAAGGTGTGAACGACTGCTTTCGCTAAAGGTTCAATCTCGCTCAAAATGCGAGGTCGGCCCTCGTTGAGCACAAGCACAATAGGTTTGCCGTAGCTCGCCAGCGACTTCACCATTTCCCGTTGGTTGGGCGAAAGAGTGAGGTCATCAATATTGCCTGGCGTTTCCGTATAAGAATTCTCGCCTACAAAAGCCACAATCACGTCTGCGGCAGCAATCTTGCCTGCAGTTGAGCCACCATTCTGCGAGTCTTCAGGCACTTTATGGTCGAGGTTGAAGTTTCTGGCATCATAGCGAACCATCTCGCCAAACGAGACATTCTCCTTGCCGAACTTCTCCTCGAGGGCTCCCAGGAAAGTCCTGTACTTGCCTATCTTCTTGGCAATATTGTCAGTCTGGTTGCCTTGCCAAGCATATGTCCAACCCCCATTCATCGTACGGAAACTGTTGGCATTAGGACCACAGACAAACAACTTGGTTCCCTTCTTCAGCGGCAAGACAGATTGCTCGTTCTTGAGCAGCACCATACACTCTTCCGCCATTTTCGTCGCCTCTTGAGCAAACTTGTCACTTCCAAAGTCGGGGTACATCGCAGACAAAGTATTCGGAGCCTTCTTGCCCTTCTTCGCTTTTCCTTTTTCCGGGGTTCCATAAGGAATGTCCCAAGTAGAACGATCCATCAAACCGATGCGAATCTTCAATCGAAGAATGCGACGAACGGCATCGTCTATGCGCGACTGAGGAACTTTACCCTCGTTCACGAGTTCGACAAGCAGGTCGCAAAAGTCCGTCGAATAGGGGTCCATCGTCATATCAATTCCCGCATTAATGGCGAGAGCAATGGCTTCTTTCTTGTTAGCGGCAACATGATCGCGCCTCCAAATGTTGTCAATATCCGCCCAATCTGTTACAATCATGCCGTCCCAATCAAGTCCTTCCTTCAGCCACTCTGTCAAAAGACGATGATTTGCATGGAAGGGAACACCGTTGTTATTGGCCGAGTTGACCATCAGACTTAAGGCTCCTGCCTCGCAACACATACGGAAAGGCTGGAAATACTTCTCCATCATGTCGCGATAGGTGACGCTCGATGGCGTACGATCCTTACCGCTCACAGCAGCTCCATATGCCAAGTAATGCTTCAAGCAAGCCGCCACATTGTTCATTCCCAAGTTGTTAAGATTTTCTCCCTGCAAGCCGCGTGTCAACTCGGAAGCCATGATACCGTTCAACAACACATCTTCTCCGAAGCTTTCCCACACTCGAGGCCAAAGCGGAGAGCGGGCGATATCCATCACAGGCGAATAAACCCAAGGAATGAGACAAGCCCTTGTCTCGTAGGCAGTTATCTCTCCTATTCGACGAGGAATGGCAGGATTGAAACTGGAACCTTGTCCCACTTCTTGCGGAAAGAGTGTCGCGCCCCAAGTATAGCTGGCACCATGTATCTGGTCGACACCATAAATTTCAGGCACGCCACATTGCTCGAGGGAAGCAAGGTTGAGGGCGCGGATGATGTCTGACCACTTCTCGGGTGTCTGGGCTGTCCCAAACGGGACATTCAAAATGGAGCCCACCTTGTATTGGCCAAATACATTATTCACCGCATCGGCCGAAAGCAATCCTCCTGCCAAGGTCTGCGAGGCATTACCGGCCATCGGATTCTGAGCCACCTTATCGATAGCGAGTTCACACATCTGCCCGACCTTTTCACGGAGGGACATCTTGGCAAGCAAAGCCTCGACCTGCGCTTCGACTTTCTCATCGCGAGGAATACATTGCGAACGAGCTGGTAGTACAATGGCAGCACACATAAGGACTGAAATTAAAAGACTTTTTTCCATGGTTTCTATCTTATCTGTTGATTTTCAAACGTTGGTTACCTACTTGGATGACATATTGACCGGGCAGGATTCTCATGGCATTCGACTTCACATCCCACCATTCGAAAGCGCTGTCTGGCAAAGGAATGCTGACTGTTTGAGTGCTTCCTGCTGGCACTTCGACACGCTGGAAAGCTCTCAAAGTACGGATAGGTCCGTCCGTATCTCCTACCTTACTTAAATATACAAGCACGGTTTCTTCACCATCTCGCTTGCTCTTGTTGCTGACGGAAAGTGTCAACTTGCCATCTGCAAAACGCGGTTTCCCATAAACAAACTTGCTGTAACTGAGGCCATAACCAAAAGGATAAAGCGGCTCGCCACGGAAGAAGCGATAAGTATGCCCTTCCATATTGTAGTCCTCGAAGTCGGGCAGTTGGTCCACATTACGA
>JAEEGF011909889.1_pt1 | contig 14356 bp, 14 predicted proteins | sample 9134171 | NCBI WGS metagenome assembly JAEEGF01 (sample SAMN16246542, study PRJNA631951) | gut metagenome | biome: gut microbiome; feature: rumen; material: AP-attached | host: Bos | place: Iran: Karaj | collected 2018-10
TGCGCCGTGAAGTAAATCTATTATATATAATTATTATATATTATAATATATAATAATTTAAATAGAATATACTCCCATGATCCTACTACATACAAAAATCCTAATGACGCGCCTAAACGCCTAAACGGCGACGCGGCTAGATGTATTCTTTATCTGCGAACAAGTATATTCCCTAAAGCGGTGCACTTGCTGTGGTATGAGTATGTGACAGTGAATCTTTTATTAAAAGATGTGTAAAAATGAAGTGTGTTGTGAATAATCTCGATAAAATTTCGTATCTTTGCACGAAAATAGGTAAACTGTGCATATATGAAACGAATTTGGAATACGTTTTGCGAAGATATCGGCAAGAACAAGGGCGTAAAGGAAATGACCTTCGAGAAAGAAATAGTGAAGAGTTTCCTGCAAGCACTTGGGTGGTCACGCTATGATGGCAACCTTGTAGAGCAGTATGGCTTGTACAGTCGGAAATGGATTCCTGATTTCGTGTTCTATCTGAATAATGACAAGAACGCCAAGGAGATCATTCTTGAGTTGAAGAAGCCTGACCACAAGCAGCGCAAGGTGGATATCGAGCAGATAGAGGCATATATGAAGTTGACGGATTGCCGCTTTGGGCTCTACTTTGGCGAGAAGTTGGAAGTTTTCTATTTGGAGGAAAAGGATGGCAAGCGTTCTGCTGCATCTGTAACCACCATCGACTGGACTATTGACAATGAGGCAGGTGCTAATCTTGTTGAGTTGCTGGATTTCAAGAACTATGATAGGAAGAAACTGGAACAGTTCTGTTTGGATAATGTCTATTTGAAAACCTTCCTCCGCCATTGCAAACACCAAGGAGGCCAACAACAGCTCTATGATTGTATTATGGAACGCTTTATGTTGCCAGAATCAATGGCTGGTAGTTTGCGCTCGCGCTTGAAGTTTACCGTTGTTGATAACCCAGATGTGGAAGAAAAACCAGCATCGCCCGATGCTGTTATTCCCACTACCCCACAAGTACAAAATGACAAAGGGAATGTCTGGTTGATTTGCTACGACAAAAAGTTTTTTGATGTAGAAGGTTGCTTTAAGAAATATGGTCAGATTTATTGGACTCACAAAGCAGGTGTGCTGAATGTGCAGAAAGGTGACATTGCCTATCTCTATTCGGCTCGTCCTGAAAGTGCTATTCGTTTCAAGGTGGAAGTCGTGGCGAGCCAACTGCCATATTCACCAGAAATGGATGTCGAAGATGAGTTTGTCGCATCTGGCAACACTAATAGTGACGATAGCGGCAAGACGTACTTCCTTGTGCGACCAATCGCAGAGACGCATAGTTCTGCACTCAAACATGAAGCAATGATGAGCAAGGAACTGATGGGTAAACGCCCTTCAACAACAAAGCTTTCCAAGGAGGGATTCAAGTCTCTAAAGCAATACATTGAGTTGCATTTTGATGATGCAATTCCTGCAAATGCCTCTATAGCTCCTGCGCCTGCTAATAAAGCAAAGCCTAAGAAGCAAGACAAGCCCAAGGCAAAGGCAGACCGTCGCCCACCGTTCAAATTCTCGATGATTGGCTTGAAGCCTGGCGATGTGGTGACTTTTAATTCTACAGGTGCGAAGGTAAAAGTCGCTTCTGATAACACAATCGAATATCAAAGCAAAGAATTCACACTTAATCGTTTTGTAGTGGAGAATTTGCCTGATGAGAAGAGAATTCCTGCAGGCACGTATCAAGCCCCCAAATACTTCACTTATAACGGCAAGACTCTTTGGCAATTGAGACTGGAGAAAGAAGGTAAAAACAAGAAAAATAAATAAAGATATGGAAACCATAATTATTGGACAAGGTTATAATCTAGAGGAAGATTCCTCTGTTGGAAAAGAATTAGTAAAACAATTCGAATCCAAAATATACGATAGCTTTACTTGCCTTGTGGCTTTTGCAAGTAGTGGAGGTTATAGATAGGAAGCTATGAACGAAATAGATAGAAACGGTCAAATTGTGTCGCAGGCTGCGACAGAATCTTTGATGCAGGATTTGCGTCATATTATCGAACAAGCTCGTGGTCATGTAGCAGCTACGGCCAATTATGAACAGACCATGATGTATTGGCATATCGGTGAGCGTATCAATCGCGAAGTGCTTGGAAATAAGCGGGCTGAGTATGGAATGCAAATTGTGTCGCAGGTCGCGACACAATTACAAAATGAATATGGCAGAAAGGGCTTTGAGTCTCGAAATATCAGAAGAATGATGCAATTTGCAACTCTGTTCCCAGACGAACAAATTGTCGCGCAGTTTTCGCGAAAATTGTTCTGGTCTCATTTCATAGAGGTTCTTTCATTGAAAGATCCCCTTCAAAGAGAATTCTATATTACAATGGCGGCATCAGGAAGATGGGGGCGCGACAGGCTACGCAAAGAGATAGATGGTATGCTTTTCGAGCGTACTGCCATTAGCGGTAAACCGGTTGAGTTTGTTAAGAAAGAACTCTCGTTGTTGCGTGATGATAACATGTTGTCGCCAGACCTAGTGTTCAAAAGTCCATATTTCCTGGAATTTACAGGACTGAAAGGTATGTATAGTGAAAAGACTTTGGAGGACTGTTTGGTTGCTCACTTGGAGCAGTTTATTTTGGAACTTGGCAACGGCTTTTGTTTTGTCGCACGACAGAAGCGGATGATTATCGACGGTGAAGACTTTAAACTTGATCTTCTGTTCTATCATCGTCGTTTGCATCGTCTGATCGCCATCGACTTGAAATTGGGGCGTTTCAAGGCAGAATACAAAGGTCAGATGGAACTCTATCTGCGTTGGCTGGAACAGAACGAAATGGAACCTGACGAAAAGACTCCACTAGGTTTGCTACTTTGCACCGAGGGCAGCGATGAGCAGATTGAGCTGCTGCAACTCGACAAAGCCGGTATTAAGGTAGCTCAATATATGACAGAGTTACCTCCTCGTGAGGTGCTGCAACACCAGATCCAAAAGTCATTAGCAGTTGCAAAAGCACGATTGGCCAATTATGTAGAGGATGATATTTAAACTGTGACTTTTAGAAATAAATAATATGGGACCTTCAATCCAAATTAGTTCAAATCTGAACTATCCGATAGGAAAGATAATCAACCAAGAATTACAAAATTCTGTTGAGACTCAGATTGCTGTGGCTTTTTTGAAGAAATCAGGCATCAAGACCATAGAAAATTCTCTTTTAATGTCCCTTGATAAGGGAGCTAAGTTTGAATTGATAGTAGGTCTTGACTTTAAGACAACAGATCCTTTTGCCATGAAGTACTTCATTGATTTAAAGAAAAAATACAAGGAAGTGAATTTTTATTGTTATGGCGATAAAGGTGACAATAGGAACGACATAGTCTTCCACCCTAAAATTTATATGTTTAGAAATCCTAAAGAGGTGACATCCATTATAGGGAGCACAAATTTAACTCAAGGTGGTTTAATGAGTAATTTCGAGGTCAACACCGTTTTCAACGAAGTTAAGCCCATATATTACACCCAGTTACAAGCTATTTATAACTCAGTCAAGTTCACAGACTCTTTGTTCGTCCCTGATGACGAGTATCTTCAGAATTATTCTGACGTATTCAAAGCCTTTGAGAAAAACGAAGAAAGGGCCAAGGTTGATCATGGCATCAAGGAAAAGATCGAGGAAATGACGAAGAAAGAAACGACATTGCCTGGGACAATTCCTTCTATGAGAACAATGATTATTACCTTTCTTAAAGAGCAACATATAAGGGGTGTTGAGAGAGTGTTTATAACAGATATATACTCATATCTTGATAATCGAATTCAAGATCCGATATTTGCTGGCAGGTTTAAACTTGATACCTTCCACAACTCAATAAGAGGTGAATTAAACCATAATGAATTAGAAGCAAATGGTAAATCCTTGAAATTGTATAAACGTGTGAACAAAGGGTACTATTGTTTAACGCCTGCTGGCGAATTGTATAGTGGTCGATAGTGTGACAACAAATGATTGATATTTTGATAGAATATAATATTTTATAACTCAATAAATATGAAACATAAAGCATATTATTATGAATTAGTTGGAATCCTTCAAGTTAAGGGAAAAGAAGGAACGACAGAATATGAACGATACATAGATTTGCCATCTGATATTCCTGTAAATACAAGATGGACTTTGTGTCAACTTAGTTGTTTCTCTGATGACGACCAATTGGCAGCTTACGCTCTAAACGAGTACAACGAGGGCAAATTTATTAATGTGAGCAAACTGCCTAAAACAGTTAAAGAAGTATTAATAAGTATGGTTGAAGGCACATATTTATAGTGAATTAACATATAGATAGTATCGAGCATATAATCCATCGATGACAAGGAAATGGCATATCTGAAAGTTGAGGCAGACAAGGTTTTTGGACGTGAAAATTTTGCTGCAACTATTATCTGGCAGCAGCGGAAGACAAGAGAAAATAGGGCAGTATTCTCGTGCAATCACGAATATATCCTTGTTTACGCAAAGGATATCAACGTATTTAAGAAATCAAGAAATCTGCTACCTGTTGACGAAGATTTCATCAAGGCAAAATATAAGAACCCTGACAATGACCCAAGAGGCCCTTGGCAGTCTATAACGGCAAATGTTCAGGCAGGACACGCTGTACCTAGTCAGTTCTATACTATAGTAGCGCCTAATGGCACCAGACATGAACCACCTAAGGGGCGCTGCTGGGTTTATAATGAGGAAAGGATGAAACGCGAAATTGCAGATAATAACATCTGGTTTGGTTTAGATGGCAATAACACTCCACGTATCAAGAAGTTCCTATCTTCTGCAAAGGTTGGGCTTACACCAGAAACATTATGGACTGGTGATGAGATGGGAACCACAGATAGCGCTAAAAAGCATCTGTTGTCATTATTCACTGATGGTGACAAGGTGTTCGATACACCAAAGCCAGAAGAACTAATTAAGCAGATTCTTGAAATCGCGACAAATGAAGGAGACTATGTTCTTGATTGTTACTTAGGCTCTGGCACTACTGTTGCCGTAGCCCATAAGTTGAAAAGGAAATATATTGGTATTGAGATTGGTGACCAGATGACGGATTTGGTAGTTAACAGACTAAATCAAGTTGTCAATGGTGAAGAAGGTGGAATTTCCAAGGCTATCAATTGGCAAGGCGGCGGTGACTTTGCTTTCTATACTTTCAACAAGCAGAAAGAAGTGAAAGTCGTACCGCATGTAGAAATCCGAACTGTGCCCGCTATCCAAACGCCCGTTCATTATAAACAGTTAGACCTCTTTGAGGTGATGCAACAATACCCTGAGTATATTGTTTCAAATAGTCCTTCAAGTGAGATTATTTCCAAGAATGAACCATCCACAACGAATGGAATGCACATTGATTTATCAAAGAACTGCCTCATTTGCTGGGTGAAGGCTGACAATACGAAGTGTTTTCTTGATCGGTCGGCAAAAATATACTACACAGGCAAGAGGTTCCCTGATACTGTTGCCCTCAATAAGCTCTTTTACTTTATGCCATGTCTGAAAGGCAAGGGTGTACAAGATTTGTATCTAATTAAAATAGCCCGTGTGGGTAGTCGCAAAGAAGGCCAGCCAGACAATGACCCAAACGATATACGTTTAGTTTTTGAAATTGAGTTCCTGGGGCAGATGTTCGACGAATATAAGCCATTGGAACTGAATATCTGGCATACTTTCACAGATACTACGATGAAGGAAATGATGAAACTGAAGACAACGGGGGATAGTCCATTGTTATACAGACATGCAATGTAAGTTAATATATCAGAAGACAATGCTAACAACTCAGCTCTATAAAAGATATAAAATGACGTGACATTAATTTGGGAATAGCAATAATTTAGAATATATGGAAACAGAGATTTTGAAACTTGATAGACCGTATGAGTATATTTACTGTAACGGTAGCATCGGACTGCATATTGCAACGATGATAGTTTATGAAGCCAAGACAGGCGAAAATGGTGAATATGAACTTGAGACTCATAGTCATCCTGTGGTGAAGTATCGTGGACGTCCTGGCGGCACAGTATGGAACAAAGCTGAACTGACAGACTGTAGTTTGCTTTGTAGCGAGGATAACAAGCGTATTTCGATGCATGAGTTCTATAACTTTGTGAGTGGCGTCGGTAGGATGCGCCTGTCTGAACGTGGCGAAGACGATGATTACGCTGTTACGGTGGATGCCCCTGCCTGGAAGGGTGTGCTCGATCTGAATGGCATAGCGATAGAATGGCCTATGCTAGAGGAGAATGGAGAACAGAAACCTCAGGAAGATTTTATTGTAAATATTGTTGTAGAGCGTAATCCTGAGGGTGCGAAGTACAAGTACACCATGCACGACTATGGGGCATCTGACATCATTTTCTGTGGTGGTGCAGAATTATACTTCTTTGGAGAGTTCAACACAAAGGAGGACTTGGCACTCATTCTGATGAACGGGATGTTGTCATACTATGCTGCATTCAGCGACCATCAGTTTAAGATAGTATTTGGCACTATGGGCGACAAAGAGTTTGCTGATGTAATAGACCAAGTGAACAGTAAGGAAGAAACAATACGACAGGAGGCTCATGACATCGACGTATGATTTTCTGAAACAGGAGGCTGTAGGCCATCTCAATTCTGTCAGCAGAATCATAAGTCATCTTAAGGAGTGTTACGAGGCAGGCGACAAGCAAGCCCTACAGGTACTCGAAAGTCTAGGAGTATCTATTCGTTCGTACGACTTTAACACAAGTCCTGCCACGGACAAGAACCTTGCTAAGCAAAAGGGCGTTAAGCCCTTTGCGAGTGCTCCATGCTCGAAAAACAACTCAGATAAGCCGACGATACTAGATAGTGCGCCAGAGATAAATGACATCCTGTTTACTGACCGTGTAAAGGCGATCATCCGCAAAGCTGCCGAGAAAAACGGGCAGCGGATGGATACCAATACGCGCGGGCATGCGGGTGCGTACATTTTTAATATAGACGCAGAGGTGTTTGGCGAAGGTATCGACAAGCTATTGCTGAATTACAAGAGCGAGCTGAAAGAGTACTTAGGTGGCACGATGAAAAATGTGCAGGTCACACGTGTGTGTCACTTCATTGGCCATGTGGTGAGGATGCACGTGGTGAACGACTCAAAACTGCAACTAACAGACATGACCTTTGCCTTTAATGACTACTACAAGAATCCTGATACGGTGAGAAAGAAACTCAGCGTTAAGTCGCTGTCGTATCAGGAAAAGGAGTTCTTTGCCTTCGTCAAGAGTACGCTGGCGAGTGCTAAGAAGACGATTTATGCCCAGCGAGAGCAGAAAAAGTCTTGAATAACTTTGAATAACTTTTATCCCCATAGCGAAATTGTACCATAATCATTAGTAAAGTATTGATATTTAACAACTTACGTCATTTTTAGAAAATCCTGAATAACTTTGGATTGTACGAAAGTTATTCAGAATCTTTGCACCAGAGATTTCAAATGAGTCTCTGGTTATTTTTTTTTATTCACTTAAATATAAAAGTTATGGCAAAGAAAATCTGTTTGCAGGCTAAAGCAACTAAAAAAAGTAGCACACAAGACATGAAGCAGAAGGATCTGGAAATTATGGTAAAGCATGGTGAGATTCTGAGCAATGTACTAATTGAGAATTTGTCGCAGTATGGTAATTCGTTGGAGGGATTGCTTATCGAGACGTATGCTGTTTGCAAAGCGTATGCAGCTCTGAAGGTCATCGCACTGGATGCTAACTGGGATAATGAGCTACTGTTTCAGAAACTGCTGCCTTGGTTTATCGATGAAGCAAAGGAAATGGTAGCTGAAGTGAACAATCAGGAAATGTCTAATTACGTAAAATAACAAGAAGATGGAAAGAATAGAAGTACAGAACAACGAGATTAGTCAGATGTTGCATCACTTGGCTCCTTGGATTGAGAAAACTGATGGTGAGGAATCTGTTGGTTCGTGGGAGACCACAATGGCCACTAAGATGATGATGAAGCTGCTTGAACTCTGGTTGACTGAGGAGAGTCGCGAGCGCATCGAGAAGGTACTTGGATTCTACCATCCGCTGGATCGTGCAGCGATGGCATACGCACTGGTGGTGTATGTGATGACTGGCAAGAAGATGGAGTTTAAGAGCACGGTGGCTCAGCAACACTACAAGACCATCTGCAAGATGCTGAAGGAGGATATGCCGCAGTTGATGTTTGCTGGTCACATGAAGTATATGGTTCGACGCTACGGACCCAAACGAAATATTAAACATTAAACATTCTTGGCAGAGCCAAGCGGCAAAGCCGAGCGAAAGATTAAACATTAAAATAACCGAGTCGGAGGATGAGCGAGGAAATGTGTACGTACGAATTGAGCTCAAACTAAAACCCCGCAATTCCAATGCTCATTAATTCGACAAGTTATGAAAAAACTGGTATTGATTGATGAAGAGGTACTCGTGCGCCTCATTGAAGGAAAGCACGTAGAGGGTTCACTGTTTCGTGACAAGTGGACAGGTATAATAACATTTAATGCCTACAAGCGTTTGGCCAAAAAACGCGTTAAGGAGGTACTGATTAAGAAGACTCCATGGGGCTGGGTAAAGGCATCGGTGGCTCGAAAGAAACGCTTTACCAGCGTGCCTAACGACATCACGCTCGAAGAGCAGTTGGAGATAATGGACCAGGAGAATGAGTTGGCCAAGCGAGCCCTGATAGAGGATTATATCATCGAAGGTGTGTAAAAAAACAGTAGTAAGTATGTTTACATATCAGAAAGATACTAAGAGCCTTTTTGTCGCTGAGTGCGGCAAAAAGGACTTCTGGAGGGAGATTCGTAAGTCGTCGACTGCCTTTAATATCGACACTCGCAGGGAGATAATGCGTGCTGTGGATGCTCAGGATGAAGCTACGCTGATAAAATGGGCAGAGCACACAGACTATCAGAAGTTTGACGCCAGGATGCTGCGCAGTCTGAAGACCAAGACCAGCAAGGAAAAATGGCAGAACAAGCCGCTCGACAAGAAGCTGCTGGCATGGGCCGACGATCTGAAAAAGTCGCTTACAGCGTTTCAGTTCAGTTGCTATCAGTTTGACGAGGCAACGGTTAAGACCAAAGATGGCAAGACCAAGAAGGGCCCAAGGCGAGTGCTGAAAGGCTGCCACCTGAACGGCTTGGTGATGCTGGATATCGACCATGTAGATAACCCCATGGAGGTGTGGGAGAAGCTGCAGATGTGTGAGGAGCTGATGGTACGCGTGGTATTGGTACACATCACCAGTAGTGGGCATGGCATACGCATCATCTTCATTGCCGACAAACAACAAGGGAACCTTGCTGATCAGCAAATCTCGTTTGCGGCCGTGCTGGGCTATTCGCCAGACCCAAGTACGATCGATGCTACTCGAAATTCATTCGCTCCCAAGGAAAATGAAATTCTATTTATTGACGAAGAACGACTTTTTAATTATTATGATGAAGAATTTGACAAGGAGTACACTCCCATGTATCGTGACAAGAAAACGCAGCCGCTGCATCATCAATTTTCTGCTGATGGAACTGCTGCTGGTGCTAACCGCTCTGTATCTGCTGCTGTGGCCGGCAAGGGTGCTAACCAAGGGCGTGAGGATGGCGGCCAAGTGGACGCTGAGCAAGTATCGACCCCTGTAATGTGGCGTGGCTATGATATACAACGTATTATTGATGCTCGCTATGCAGCCAAGCTGCCTTGCGAGGCCGACAGTAACCGTCACACAGAAAGTCTTAAACTGGCCACCGACCTGCTGCTTATGCTGGATGGCGACAAAGCCCAAGTGCAGCGCGTGGTTGAATCGCAGTCGTGGGTACAGGAAATTATCGAAGCGCGTAATGAAAACGTGGCACAAACAGTGGATAGTGCCGCAGAGTGCGTGGCAGGTAAGGAAAGGAAATATGCCAGCAGTCTGCCCTCAAAGGCGATGCTCGCCGCGATTCAGGAGTACTGTGGCCAAACGTATCAGGACATCACGAAAACGTCGTCGCAGACGGCGGCGGTGGTGCTGAAGGATGATACCATGGCACAGATGCTGTGGGAATGGGGGGCTGAGATTGAGGCGCTGAGTGAGTACTATCCTGCCTTGAAGGATATATGTAAAGGCTTGAAGCACAACCAGTACCCAGCCGCCCTGTTTGTGGCAGGTGGCCTGCTGATGACGCTGATGACACGATGCACGTACCGCTTTTATCATCGCCCTGAGGAGCTGCGCAGGCTGAATAACTCGACGCTGATTATTGGCGATCCAGCCAGTGGTAAAAGTTTTGCTACACGATTGTTTAAGCTGCTGGCAGCACCTATTATCGAGGCTGATAAAGTAGGTAAGGATGCCATCAATGCCTATCGTGAACAGATGCGCACCAAGGGGGCTAATAAGGAAAAGCCCAAGAAGCCCAAAGTAATCGTACGTGTGCACCCAGCGCGAACCAGTAATGCCCAGTTTATACAGGATATGGTAAACTCGGTCGAGGAGGTGGATGGCGAGCCCATGCAGCTGCACATGCTTACCTTTGATACGGAGCTGGATAACACCATCTGTGTGCAGAAGGGCGGTAGTTGGATTGATAAGATGAGCATGGAGCTGAAGGCTTTCCATAACGAGGAGGACGGACAGGCGTACTCGAACAACGACTCTATCTTGCAGGATTTCTTCGTTACCTGGAACTACATCTACACAGGTACGCCCATCGCCCTGAAAAAGAAGGTGAACGAGCAGAACTTTGGCTCTGGATTAGCCACGCGCTTAACTTGCGTGCCACTGCCAGCCACCAACTTTAAGATGATGAGCAGGGAGCAGACTGTGGATTACGAGAGCGATAACCGCTTAAAGGAATGGGCTAAGAAGTTGGATCGCATGAAAGGCGAACTCTCTGTTCAGAAGTTGGTAGATGAACTCTATGACTGGACAGCCCGCCGCATGGCCGATGCTGAGGATAATGACAGCAAAGCCGACGAGATGCTGCTGAAGCGCTGTGCCTACCATGGCTTAAACTTCTCGGCTCCGTTTATCGTGATGCGCCACTGGGGCGAATTGCATCAGGAAGGCAACTTTTGGTGTGGTACGTTCGAGACGGACGAAATAGACTGGCGACTGGCCGAACTGATAGTTAACATACAATATGCCTGTCAGCGTTACTATTTTGGTGCGATGGCCGAAGCCTACTTCGACAACAAACTGAAGGATGCCAGCGTAAACGTGCAGCGTCGCAAAAAGACCTTCGAGGGCTTTGACCGCCTGCCTGATGAGTTTACCATCGAGGATGTGTTGCGCTGCTTTAAACTCAATAACAGTTCATCAGCCCGTTCAAGGGTGTTCCGTATGCAGAAAGACCGTTTGATAGAAAAGTCGGGCGAATATTTTGAAAACGGAACAACCAAAGCTAAGTACAAGAAAACGGGAGTACAGATGCTTTAAACGGTGTTGCACAGTTGCGCTGTTGCACAGTTGCATAAGTAAAATGTAAAATATTGATTATGGAAATAGTACAGTTAAATAGTAAAGCAAACCTCTCCGAGCATTTTGTGCTCGGGGAGTTCACCAGGAGCAAGCATCCTGAAGTTTATAACATCCCCAGTCATGAGGCGATTGCTAACCTAAAGCGATTGTGTGTTTGGCTAGAGGTATTACGAGATAAAGCGGGGCATGCGATTGTGATAAACTCAGGTTATCGCAGTCCGCAGTTAAATAAAAAGGTTGGCGGGGCGCCCACCAGTAATCACCTTACAGGTTGTGCCGCAGATATACGCACCTCTGGCTTTGAGCAGGCCATCCAATATGCTGCCATACTGATAGCCTATGCCACAGAGAGTGATCAGGAGTTTGATGAGCTGCTGATAGAGAAGAACCGTTATGGGGCCGTGTGGGTGCATTTTGCGGTGCGGCCTAAAGATAATCGTAATAAGGTAAGCTTTATAAGTGCGTAAGTTTGCAACCAAGTTGCAGAAAATACTGCGTACCTTTGCACCCAGAAACAATAAAAAGGATTAAGCATATGGAAAAGAATTGCGAATATTGCGGTGAACATGAGCACCACCACGAGGAGCATAACACTCGTGAGCAGCTTAGGCTGATTATCATTTCGGCTGTGCTGCTGGTTGGGGCAGTAATAGTAGAACACCAGCTGGCGCTGCCCACGTGGCAGCTGCTGCTGGTATATCTGGTACCTTACTTAATAATAGGCCATGACACGCTGAAGGAGGCGGCAGAGGGTTTGCTGGAGGGCGAGCCGTTTAACGAGCACTTCCTGATGAGTATTGCCACCATCGGCGCCCTGTGCATCGGTTTCCTACCTGGGGCCGAGACACAGTTTCCCGAGGCGGTGTTTGTGATGCTGTTTTTCCAGGTAGGTGAGCTGTTTGAGGGCTATGCCGAGGGAAAGAGTCGCGACAGCATTGCACACCTGATGGAGATTAAGCCCGACTATGCCACACTGGCTGATGGCGACAAGCGCGTAAAGCCGGATGAGGTGAAGGTGGGCGACGTGATTGTGATCCGTCCAGGTGAACGTGTGCCTCTGGATGGTGTGATTATAGATGGTACAAGCGCGCTGAATACGGTGGCGCTGACGGGCGAATCGCTGCCACGCGATGTGGCCGAGGACGACGAGGTGATATCGGGCTGCGTAAACCTGAGTGGCGTGCTGCGTGTACGCGTGACCAAGCCCTACGGCGAGAGCACGGTTTCGAAGATTATCAAGCTGGTTGAGGATGCCGGCGAACATAAGTCGCAGAGCGAAACGTTTATTACCCGTTTTGCCCGTATCTATACGCCTATCGTGGTGTTTGCTGCCATCGCCCTGGCCATTGTGCCTACACTGCTGGGTGGGGCCTTCAGCACCTGGCTGTACAGAGCGCTGATGTTCCTGGTAGTGTCGTGCCCTTGTGCGCTGGTGATCAGCGTGCCCCTGACATTCTTTGGTGGCATCGGCGGTGCCTCGCGCCGTGGTATCCTGATAAAGGGTGCGAACTACTTGGATGTGCTGGCGAAGGTGCGTACGGTGGTGTTTGATAAAACGGGTACGCTTACGCACGGACAGTTTGCCGTAACAGCTGTGCATCCTGAGGCTATCGACGATCACCAGCTGCTGCACTTGGCGGCTCATGTGGAGCACTTCTCAACCCACCCGATTGGTGCGGCCCTGCGTGATGCGTTCCCCGACGAGGCTACTGATGGCTGCGAGGTGAGCGATGTGCGCGAGATGGCCGGACAGGGCATCATAGCCAAGGTGGGCGAGCGCGAGGTGGCTGTGGGTAATACCAAACTGATGGATGCCATCGGCGCCAAGTGGCACGACTGTCACCATACGGGCACGATTATCCATGTGGCTATTAACGGAACCTATGCCGGACATATTGTGATTAACGACCAGATAAAGGCGGATAGTGCCGAGGCGATTGCGGCCCTGCATGCATTGGGCGTGAACCGTACGGTGATGCTGACCGGCGACCGCAAAGAAGTGGCCGATAACGTGGCCAAGCAGTTAGGACTGACCGAATACCATGCTGAGTTGATGCCTGCTGATAAGGTTGCCCATGTTGAGCAGCTGATGGGGGATGGGCTGGCCTTTGTAGGCGATGGCATTAACGATGCGCCTGTATTGGCGCGTGCCGATATAGGTATTGCCATGGGCGGACTGGGCAGCGATGCGGCCATAGAGGCTGCCGACGTGGTGCTGATGGACGATAAGCCATCGAAGATAGCAACGGCCATCCGTATAGCCCGCAGAACACTGGCCATTGCCCGACAGAATGTATGGCTGGCCATCGGAATTAAGTTGGCTGTGCTGGTTCTGGCTGCCCTTGGTGTGGCAACCATGTGGATGGCTGTGTTTGCCGATGTGGGCGTAACGGTGCTGGCCGTGCTGAATGCGATGCGTACCCTGCGCGCCTAGAACTTATACGTGTATCCCAGGCCAAGGATGTGGCGGTTACCGTCGGTATCATCCTGGCCGAAGGGATGCTGGTACATGTATTTGATATCGAATGAGTGCTGCTTGTTTAAGCGCAGCTCGGTACCGACGGCATAGCGTATCTTATCCCAACCGTTCGACATGTAGGTCTCTACATTGGCATAGGGGCGGAACAGGTTGCCAAGCTTATATTTGGCCTGCAGGCGGTTACGCCACACGTTCTTGCCTTTACCGCTGTAGGTATGCTCGTCGGCCTCGGTGCCATTAGCGGTGTAGTAGCGCTGCACGGTGGTTTCGGGGGTATAGGTGTACTGCCAGCGCTCGCGCAGCGACAAGGTAAGGTTGCCAAACGACTGGCTGGCTGTGGCCGATACGTTGAAACGGTGGCGCAGACCCCAGT
>JAEEGF011460881.1_pt1 | contig 14354 bp, 10 predicted proteins | sample 9134171 | NCBI WGS metagenome assembly JAEEGF01 (sample SAMN16246542, study PRJNA631951) | gut metagenome | biome: gut microbiome; feature: rumen; material: AP-attached | host: Bos | place: Iran: Karaj | collected 2018-10
GTTCGATAAAGGCAGAGGTCCTGAAGCGCATTGCTGAGGCGGCGTCGTTAAGCACGATATGTTCGAGCGTCGTGCACGGTATGGCGGGGCGGTCCGCCATAGCGAGGGTCGTTAAGCCGGGTGCCGACTGTAGGCACCCGGTGCGTTCCCGAGCGTGCCGAAACAGCGACGAACAGATCGATTGCTTAACAGCTGCCGAAGCCCTTGCGCTGAGGGCCTCTGCTTTATCGTATAGTGTGACAAACAGAACCGTCCCCATTGTCACATAAAAAGGACTGTCTGCGCTTCTGCAGACAGTCCTCTTAAATTGTCATTATGGGGCGGCCTCTGTATGGCCTGCATTAAGTTCATGCTAACAAAGACCAGTGCCTGAGAATGCGGTATCTCGTAGAGGGCCTCTTGGTCCATGTCGCCTTCGGGCTCGCTGATGCCGGAGGAGATGCACTTCATCAGTGGTTACAGCTCTATCGCGCATGCATTCCTGCCGGTGTTATCCGGTAACCGGATCCCAATAGCCCGAAAGTATGTGATCAGGGGGTATTTTCATCTGCTGCAAAGGCGGGTAGATGCATGGCTAGGGTGATCAGTCAGACCATCGGCACCATGACAGGAACTCGTTTTCGCATGATTTGTATTACTCCTTTGTCTTGTTTTCAATGAGTTTGATCAGTTCAGCGATATCGTCGGCCTCAGACCCGGGGGAAAGGTGTTCATGAGCTGAAGCCTCGCGGGGATCGTTCAATGCCTCCACTTCCAGAGGAGTCATCTCCCTGCTGAGGTAGCCTTCGTGCTTCATTACACGGGAGATAAGTGCCACCAGGTAGCTGGGCGGAGTGGATACACCCTGCTCCCAATGCTGGATGTTCGCCACGGGAATACCAAGATAGGCCGCAAAGCGATTCTGACTCATTTTAGTGATCGTTCTGAGTGCTCTGATAATATTCATGACAATCCTCCATTCTATATATAGATTTTATGTGTACAATACTTTTCAGTCAAGGGAAATCAAAAAAATACTTCAGCAGAGTGAAGTATTTTTGATATTTATTGATTAGACAGCCCTTTTTATACCTAAAATCTGTTTTAAATGTCTTTAAGAGCCAGCTGTATATCCTCCGAGCTCAGCAGCTCCAGCTCGCTGTCGGAGAGATCCTCCTGCCCTGCCAGACGGTCCGCCTGGGCATGAATGGCCTTCTCGAAGATGTTTCTTGCGGTCCTGGCATTGCCGAAGTGGTCGTCCCGCTCATCGTAAAGCAGCTCAAAGCTGCCGAGCAGGCGGTTCTCCGCAGAATCCTCCAGCCTGTAGCCGTTTCTCTCGCAGAAGCGCCTGAATATGGCCATAAGCTCCTCCCCGGTGTAGTCCGGGAATTCAAAATACTTGTTGAAGCGGGACTGAAGCCCCGGATTCGAATCTATAAACTCGTGCATCAGCTCTGTATAGCCGGCCACGATCACTATGAGCTCGTCCCTGTGGTCCTCCATGGCCTTCAGGATGGTCTCCACAGCCTCCCGGCCGAAAAAATCCCTCTCATCGTCAGTGAGAGCGTAGGCCTCGTCTATGAAGAGCACGCCTCCCATGGCTTTTTCAATTACAGCCTGGGTCTTGATGGCCGTCTGGCCCAGATAGCCGGCCACCAGAGAGCTTTTGTCGCACTCCACCAGCTGCCCCTTGGGAAGCAGCCCCATCTTGTGATAAAGCTTGCCCACAAGCCTTGCAACGGTGGTCTTGCCTGTGCCCGGGTTTCCGGTAAACACCAGGTGATAGGACACGGCAGGTACCTTCATGCCCCGCTCCTTGCGTATTTTGGAGACCTTTATGAAGTTCATAAGGCTGTGAACATCCTGCTTAACCTTTTCAAGCCCCACAAGGCTGTCCAGCTCCTCCATCAGCTCCTCAAAGCTTTCCTCATCGTCATCACTGCCGGAACTGCCCTCTGCAGCACCTGCGGCAGGCTGGTCGTCCTCCTGAACATAGCTGTCGTCCTTGATCTCCGTCACCTTGCCGAAATTGTTGAAGGAGCGGGATATCTGCACGCCCTCCACATAGGCATCGGCTCTGAAGCGCTCCACCATGTCCAGGATGTTGTTGGCCTCGGGTATGGTGAAGTCTCCGTTGATGGCGGCTGAGCCCACCAGAAGATCGTTGAATTTCTGAAGGAAGCGGTACACCAGATCCGGCTTGGACTTCCGCACATTGGCCACGAAGGCGCTGAAAAAGGCAGGCACCGCAAACATCACGTTCAGGTCCCTGTAGCCCGCCATGGCAGCCCTTATGGATGCCTCGCTGTATTTATCTCCGCAGACCGCATCCAGCAGAGCCTTGTAGTCCGGCGAATAGAGCTCGTTGCCGCTCCAGATCTTGGTGACGGCATCGAAGTAAAAGCCCTCGAAGGCGCTTTTATCAGCCTCCGGCAGGTTTTTTGCCACCAGCTCAAAGAGCGCGTCGTATTCTTTTTTTATTTCCTGAAATTTGTTCATGTTTCACCGCCTGCTTTGCCTCCTGTAAGCGACTGCTATATATTTTATCACAACTGCGCAAAAAAAGAAGCTCCACGTGAAGGCGGAGCTTTGATTTGCTGCGGAAACTGCAGCTGCGAAGCAGGGCCTAAGCCTGCTGGATATCGTGGATGGGGAGATCGTAGACCTTTTCGTAGTCTGGAATGTTCAGACTTCTGAAGTATTCCCAGCATTCGTCTATGAGCTTCTGGTCGCCAAAGGCTTCCAGAGCGCCCTGGGCCAGGACCTTGGAGGCTCTTTCCATAGCCTTCATGCCCACGGTGGTGCCTGAACAGGCCGTTACTGTCCAGTGGTGACCGGGAGCAGCCTTCACCACGCCGCCGCCGTGGATGTGGGCAGTGGGGCAGAAATACGAGATGTCCGCGGTGTCGGTGCAGGTGGTTCCGATGCCCCACTCCTCGTACTCCTTCTTGCAGAAGGGAAGCACATCCTCGGTCTTGTCGGGAGCAGCCTCTCCGGTATAGTCCCTGGTGAGATTCTTAGCCCACTCGATCTCCTCCGGGCTGTACTCGATCTCCGGTATGATCCTGGAGACCGCATCCAGATGCCTGCAGAGGGGTTTATTTTCGTAGAAATAGGGGATGATGAAGATGAGATTGGCATCCAGCTTCGTGTCTGTCATGTGGGCTGCGCCCTCGGCGTTCTTTACGACCCTGTCGTAGAGGTCCCGCACCACATCGTTGTGCTGCGCCCTGCAGAAGTACTTGACCGCCGCATAGTCGGGAACGATGTTGGGAGCCATGCCGCCGTCGGTGATCTGATAGTGGAAACGGCACTCGGTCTTGACGTGCTCTCTCAGGAATTCACTGCCCATATTCATCAGCTGGACCGCATCCAGAGCGCTTCTGCCATTCCAGGGGGCGCCGGCCGCATGGGCGGACTTGCCGTGGAACTCAAAGGTGGCAGCCATTACGCATAAGGGGTGCTGAGGCTCGGTGCTGAACTCGCCGCTGCCGGGATGCCACATGATGGCCATGTCCATGTCCTTGAAGGCACCGTCCTTAGCAAGCAGAGCCTTGCCTCTGCCAACCTCCTCTCCAGGGCACTCCACCATGCGAAGGGTCCCCTTGATGCCCTCCTTTTCCATGGCGTAGCGCAGAGCGCAGGCCGCTCCCATGCAGGCTCCGGCGATCAGGTTGTGACCGCAGCCCTGTCCTGGTCCCTCGATGGGGTCTCTGTGGTCCACAGCGCCATTGCCAAGGCCCGGGAGGGCGTCCAGCTCTCCTATTATGCCTATGACGGGCTTTCCGCTGCCGTACTCGGCAATGACGGCATTTCCTGTCTCGCAGAAATCAAAGCCCTGGCCTGCCTTGGTCTTCACCGCGTCCGGGAAGCCGTGGGTCCTGGCAAACTGAAGAGCCGCCTCCGCTGCGTGATAGGTCTTAAGCCCCAGCTCCGGATGCTCCCAGATATCCTTTGTCATTTCAAAAAGCTCGGCGCCGTATTTTTCATACCATTCGGCTATCCATTTGTTGAGTTTATCGTATTTCATGCTTTTCTCCTTGGTTCTCAGAGCAATATCCTTTCGCTTTTGATTTTATGGCTTTACGCTTCCTTTAGCAACAAAAATGCAAAAAATACGGAAGCAATGCAGGTCCTCCCGGCCTCCGAAGGTCTTTTTTGCACTGGGAACATACCAAGCTCCCGCTTTATGATATACTGACTAAGTAAAACGAACTGTAAGGAAAAGAGGCTTATGAAAAAACCTTTTGCAAATATACTGAAAAAAGCAGCGGGGGTGCTGACAGCCCTTGCCATAGGCTGCGCCGCCCTTCCCCTTCCCGCCTTCGCCCAGGAGGCGGAGGGCTTTGAGCTGCAGAGGACCAACGAGAGGGTGCTGGATGAACAGCTGACTCTGGTGCAGCAGCAGCTGAGAAGCGAAGAGGATGGCTCCCTGCTGGCGGAAAACTATTATATCTACACCCCCGGCAGCTTCATAAAGCCGGTGGCTGCCTACGGAAACGACATACGGGGCGCGGCTTCCTATGCCAGGGCTCTGGAGATAGAGGATGAAAGGGGCCTGAAGGTCATAGGCGGAGCCAACGGGGACTTTTTCACCGTGGAGAACGGCATAGCCCAGGGCGTTGTGGTCCGGGACGGCATAGTCAGAAGCAGCGAGGACTCCGTGGGGGAATGCGTCGCCTTCGACGAAGAAGGGAATGCCCGCATCGGCCGCATGGAGCTTGTCATCATCCTTACGGATCTGGATCAGGACCGCAGCTTCAGCGGTCTCAGCTTCAACAAGGCCATGGATAAAAGGTCCGGACTCAGGCTTTTTTCCGCTGATTACGGCCCCTCCAACGCGGCCTACGGAGACACCTACAATGTCTGGATACATATAGATGAAGGCGAGGCGGCTATAGGAGGCAGCATACTTGGGACCATAGAGGAGGTCTTCGATTCCGACGAGGACCACTCCCTGGACGGGGAGCATCTTCTGCTTTCGGTCTACGCGGACACGGCTTATCAGTCCATCCTTCCGGTGATGCGGAGCCTGGCTGTGGGAGACAAAGTTGAGGTAAGCTTCAGCGCTGCCGAGGGCTGGGAGACGGTACGGCAGGCCATAGGAGGCGGCGTCCGGCTGGTGAAGGACGGTGCTGCCGAGGAATTTGAGGAGACGGGCAAGGCTCCTCGGACGGCCCTTGGAATAACGGCAGGCGGGAAGACCCTGCTTTACACCGCGGACGGCAGAAACAGCAGCCATTCCATGGGACTGAGCCTTGCCCAGCTGGCTCAGCGCATGCTTGACCTGGGTGCTGTGGATGCAATAAATCTCGACGGAGGCGGCTCCACCCAGCTTCATCTGGTCTGGCCCGGCTACGATAAGGACAATACTATAAACAAACCCACTGAAAACCGCCGCTGCGCCAATTATCTGATGTTTGCGGCGGAAAAGACTGAGCCCGCTGAGGCTTCAAGGCTATATCTCTACCGCTCCGACGACTATATTCTTGCGGGCTCTGCGGTGAGCCTGAACCTTAAGGCGGCGGACAAGGGTCTCAATCCTGCGGAAATAGCAGAGGATGCTGTCTACAGCTGGGACGAAGCCTTCGGCACAGTGGAGGAGGACCGCTTCATCAGCCTGCCCGGTGTGGATCAGCCTGTGAGCATAACAGCCCGAAGCGGAGATTTGAGCGCCAGCGCTGTCATAAACATTATCGGGACCCCGGACAGCATTGAGATCCTCGGTAAAAACGGAAAGCCCTTAAGCGGTGCCCTCAGGCTGGAGCCCGGGGAGAGCCTGCAGCTGTCGGCTTCAGCCGAATACCTGGGCCTTCCCATAAGGGCGGACCAGGGCAGCTTCAGCTGGGCAGTTCAGGGCGGCATAGGGGAGATCACCCCCGGCGCCATTTCTGCGGATTCCGTCAAGCCTGCCATGGTCTTCACAGCTGCCGAGCTGCTGAGCACCAGGGGCAGCATCACAGTCAGCGGAGGAGCCTGCTCCGCCTCCCTGGACATAATCATAGACAAGACCGCCCCGGACATCGACTGGTCCATCGAATACACTCAGCTGACGGCGGAGCTCTGGGATGAGATCGACGGAGCTCTCTCTCCTTCAAGGATCACGGTCAAGCTCGACGGGGAGAAGGCGGACTTCGATTACGATAAGGAGACGGGCCTTCTTGGCATGACCCTGCCGGACGACGGCCTGCTGCATCACATAATAATCGAAGCCTCTGACGAGGGCGGCAACTGGAGCCGGGAGGCTTTGGAATACGAAGCTTCGGGCTTTTCCATGGGCAGCATATTCGAGGACATGACCCAGGACCACTGGGCCACAAAATACGTGGAATACATGAACCGCCGGGGCATACTCAACGGCAAGGAGAGGGGCGACGCCCTTATCTACGAGCCGGACAGGACCATGTCCCGCCAGGAGTTCGCGGCGGTTATGATACGCATGCTCGGGATAGATACATCCCTTTACGAGGACCGGGAGTTCCCCTGGATTGACACCGACAGCATCTCCACTTGGGCCGTCCCCAGCGTGAAGGCGGCGGCAGCCCTTGGCATAATGGAGGGCAAGGGCAGCGGCGACAGGCTGCGCTTCGACCCCCTGGGGCAGATCACCAGGCAGGAAGCCTATACCGTGGTCGGACGCATCTGGAAGGATGACCGCTTCGGTCTGGACGATCTTTCCTCTGCAAACGACGCAGAGGACGTGGCCTACTGGGCCCTGCCCTACGTTCAGAGCCTGGCAGCAAGAAGGATAATCGACATAAAGGACGGCAGGCTCGATCCCCTGCTCCACATAACCAGAGCAGAGGTGGCCAAAATAATCTTCGAGTGCTGGTAGCAGGATAAACATATAAAAACAGACCCCGGAGCATTCGGGGTCTGTTTTATGATTATAGAAGCCCCTGTCCATCAAATGTCCAACAAAAAAGACTATCTGAATTTTTTTCAGACAGTCTTTGGTATAAAATTTTGTTCAGTTTCAGTCCGCGGCCTTTATATCGAAAGTATCATACCCGATATTGAGCTCGTATACGGTCTTGCTGCCGTCGGGGGCCTCGAGTATGAGATTTGTCTGTCCGCCTCTGGTAAACTCCGCATTGACTATATAGTCCTCCAGCGCCGACTGATAATCAATGCTGACCCTGCCAAAGCTCTCATCCTCCAGATAGACCTTGTAGCTGTCATCGAAGACGGCGCCTGCGCTGCCGCCATTCACCAGGGGCGTCGTTCTGTATGTGTTCCTGTTCACAAAGGAAAGGATCGACGCAGCCGTTATGATGACTATGCTGATGACGGCTCCGGCAGTCTTTATTTTTTTATCGTCGAAAATGGCGATGGGATACAGAAGCAGTGTGATGAAGCAGAATATGGCGCTCAGCAGGTGATGCGGGGGGAAGTACAGCGTTTTCGCCAGAAACTGCGAATAGTGAACGCCAAGAAGCAGCAGGATGGGTGTCAGTATAAGCAGTCCCCACCACTTGTTCTGCTTCATATAGTAACCGAAAAAGCCCATGGGAACAGTGAGCAGCGTCCAGATGAACCAGTAGCGGTAAAATCCGAACAGGCCCCACCCCAGCTCCGAAAAGGGCACCTGGATCAGGTAGACCAGGGGCTGGCTGACCAGAAAGAACACGAAGCACTTCAGGGCGGAATCCTTAGGGGAGCTGCTGTTCATAATGATGAGTATCCCAAACAGGATCCAGACCTCGAAGCTTATGGTGATATCCGCAAAGGATGTGTCCTTTGCCGACGGAAGCATCGCCATGATACCGGTATAGACACCTGCAAGGACCGCAAAAGCGAGCAGCCTTTTCCAGGTCAGGTCTATCCCTCCGAACAGTTTTTTGATTACAGGCACTATCTGTCCCTCCTTAAATCTCTGTGCATTCTTAAATCTTATCATCCCGCGAAAAAGGACTGTCTGATGGTTTCCTTCAAACAGTCCTTATGTTTTGTATAGACCGGCTATGCTCTAGTACAGCTTAGCGCCTGCGGGGATGTGGGGATCCACCATTATCAGGTGCAGCTTCTCTTCGCCCTCTTCCTCGTGGGCGGCAGAGAGCAGCATGCCGCAGGATTCCATGCCCATCATGGGTCTGGGCGGCAGGTTGACTATGGCAAGAAGGGTCTTGCCCAGCAGCTGCTCAGGCTCATAGTAGGCGTGGATGCCGGAGAGGATGACGCGGTCTGTGCCGGTGCCGTCGTCCAGGGTGAACTTCAGCAGCTTCTTGCTCTTGGGCACGGCCTCGCAGGTCTTGACCTTCACTGCGCGGAAGTCGCATTTGGAGAAATCCTCGAAGGGTACGTAATCTGTGAACAGGGGCTCTATGACGACCTTGCTGAAGTCGATGGGCTCTGCGCTTACGAAGGGATCAGCGGACTGTGCTCCGCAAATACCCTCAGAAGCCCCGGAATTGCCCTTCTTAGCGTCGTTAGCGCCCTCGGTGGACATTTTCCCGTCCGCAGCGCTTTCCTCGCCGATTTCGGCCTTTTCAGCCTCTTCGGAGGTGAATTCGGGACGCAGGGTCGGGAACAGCAGCACCTCCTGAATGGTCTGCTTGTTGGTCAGCAGCATTATCAGACGGTCGATGCCTATGCCCAGGCCGCCTGTGGGAGGCAGGCCGTATTCAAGGGCTCTTACGTAGTCGTAGTCCACGCGGCACTTTGCGTCCGGCTCCAGAGCCTTGCGCTCCTGCACCTGGCGCTCGAAGCGTCCCCTCTGGTCTATGGGGTCGTTCAGCTCGGAGAAGGCGTTTCCGAACTCCATGCAGTTGATGAAGAACTCAAAGCGCTCCGTAAATTCGGGATCGTCCGGCTTTCTCTTAGCCAGGGGGCTGATCTCCACGGGATAGTCGTATATGAATGTGGGTTGGACCAGCTTGTCCTCCACATATGCGTCGAAGAATTCCGCCAGGATGGCGCCGCGGCTGGGCACCTCGGGCAGCTCCACGTTGTGAGCCTTTGCGCAGGCGATGGCGTCCTCGTCGGTCTTCCAGTCGTCGAAATCCACGCCGGAATACTGCTTTACAGCATCCTTCATGGTGATGCGGCTCCAGTTATCGAAGTCGATGGTCTTGTCGCCGTAGGGGATGAGGCGGGTGCCGCAGACATTGTCGGCCAGGCGCTTGAACAGAGCCTCCACCAGATCCATTATGTCGTGGAAATCCGCGTAGGCCTGATAGCTCTCCATGGAGGTGAATTCCGGGTTGTGCTTGGGATCCATGCCCTCGTTTCTGAAGATGCGGCCGATCTCGTAGACGCGGTCGATGCCGCCCACGATGAGGCGCTTAAGATAGAGCTCCGTCTCGATGCGAAGCACCATGTCTGTATCGAGTGTATTGTGGTGAGTTGTGAAGGGACGGGCTGCTGCCCCGATCTCGAAGGGCGTGAGTATGGGGGTCTCAACCTCCAGATAACCCCTTTCGTTCATGAAGGAGCGGATCTCGTTCATGATCTTCGTGCGCTTCTTGAAGGTCTCCTTCACCTCCGGGTTCATGATCAGGTCCACATAGCGCTGGCGGTAGCGCAGCTCTGTGTCCGTAAGGCCGTGCCACTTGTCGGGCAGGGGACGCAGGCCCTTGGAAAGCAGGGTCAGCTCATTTGCTCTTACGGAAAGCTCTCCGGTCCTGGTGCGGAAGACCTCGCCGGTGATGCCGATGATGTCGCCCAGGTCCATCTTCTTGAAGGCGGCGTAGGGCTCGTCTCCCAGCTCGTCCCTGCGGACGTAGATCTGGATGTCGCCCTGATCGTCCCTGAGATTGGCGAAGCTGGCCTTGCCCATGACCCGCTTGGTCATCATGCGGCCTGCCAGGGATACGATCTTGCCGGACTCTGCCTCTGCGGGAAGCTCTGCGAATTCCTTCTTGAGATCCCCCGAGTAGGCAGTCTGATTGAACTTGGTTATGGTATAAGGGTTCTTGCCCTCTGCCTGAAGGGCAGCGAGCTTGTCTTTTCTGATGAGATACTGTTCGTTTTCGTCCAGCATCTGATTTCTTTCTTCAGCCATAAAAACTCCCTCTGTTTCTGACTATTTTCTGATCTCCAGGATCTTGTAGCTGAGGACTCCCATCTCGGTCTGAACGTCTACCTTTTCTCCGACCTTCTTGCCCAGCAGAGCCTTGCCCACGGGGGATTCGTTGGAGATGCGGCCTTCGAAGGGATCAGCCTGGTTGATGCCCACGATGGCATACTCAAACTTTTCCTTGGTCTTCATGTCCTGAATAACAACGGTGAGGCCCAGGTTTACGTGGTCCAGGGTGAGCTCATCCTCGGAAACGATGCGGACATTGCGCATCATGTTCTCCAGCTTGGCAATGCGCTCCTCCAGCTCGGCCTGCTCATCCTTTGCTGCATCGTATTCAGCATTTTCGGAAAGGTCGCCGTAGGACTTGGCTTCCTTCAGATGCTCGGACACCTCCTGGCGGCGTACGGATACCAGGTACTCGTGCTCCTGTACGATTTTGTCATAACCTTCTTGAGTAAGTAATATTTCTTCAGCCATTTTAAACTCCTTTATTTCAGCCCGTCCAGGATATCCCTGAACTGTTCAATTGTTTCCGCTGTGTTTATGCGGGCCCGAAGCTCCGAGGAGCCCCGTATCCCTTTTGTATAAAAGCCTGCATGCTTTCGCATCTCCCTAAGGGCGGTGTATTCGCCCTTGTCCTGGGTGGTCAGCTCCAGCTGCTCCATTATCTTGTCTATGATCTCCTGTATGGAGGGTCTTGGGGGAAGAGGCCTTCCCTCCTCCAGAGCCCTGAGCTCCCGGAATATCCAGGGGTTTCCCAGAGCGCCTCTGGCCACCATGGCGGCGTCGCAGCCTGTGTATTGTAACATATCCAGGCCGTCTTTTGCAGTAAAAATATCGCCGTTTCCGATGACAGGGATGCTTACAGCTTCCTTGACGCTTTTTATAGCGTCCCAGTCGGCTTTTCCGCTGTAGTACTGCTCCCTGGTCCTGCCGTGGACCGCTATGGCCGAGGCTCCGGCGCTCTCCATTTTTCTGGCGAATTCCGCCGGGGAGAAGCCGTCGCCAGAAGAAAAGCCCTTTCGCATCTTTATGGTGACGGGCTTTCCGCCTGAGGCCTTTACCGCTGCCTCGACGCAGCGGGCAGCCAGGTCCGGGGTCCTGAGAAGGGCTGAGCCTTCGCCGTTTTTGACCACCTTGGGCACAGGACAGCCCATGTTGATGTCTATCAGGACATTGGGCCAGTCCCTGAGCCTTTCCGCGGCTTCTGCCAGCATCTCCGGCTCCGAGCCGAAGAGCTGTATGCCCACGGGGCCATCCCTTGGGAGAATCTTAAGCAGGTGCTCCTCCGCCTTTCCTGAGAAGTGCAGGCCCTTGGCGCTGACCATCTCTGTGTAGCTGAGGGCTGCGCCCTCCTGTCTGCAGAGGGTCCTGAAGGACTCGTCCGTAAAGCCCGCAAGAGGGGCCAGATAGAAGGAACCCTCCAGGCTTTTCATGAAATTTTTAAAGTCCAGAGGGCTCACCTCGCTTATTTATCTTCGCTGTCCTTGCTGCCTTCCGGTGCTTCGGTGTCTTCTTCATCGGCAGGGGCTTCAGCATTTGGTGCCTCCTGTGCAGGAACCTCGGTCTCTTGGGCCTCCTGTTCCTGAGCTTCGGAGCTCTTCTCCTCCGCCTTTTCCTCAGCAGCTCCCGTATCCTTGAACATGGGCTTGCCGTTGGCGTCAAAGACCACCATGCGCCTTGCGCCTTTGGGTGCCGGCTCCAGCTCCTTCTCGAGCCTTGCCTTCTCCTCGGCCTCGCGCCTTGCCCTCTCCAGAGCCTCCTGCTCCTCCTTTGCCTTGCGCTCCTTGTTAAGAGCGATCTCGTCGTTCTTCAGGTCCTCGATGGTCTTGGCTCCGGTGAACACGGCCTCGAACTGATCAGCGTCCAGAGTCTCCAGCTCCAGCAGAGCTTCAGCCACCCTGTCGAGCTCCGCCCTGTGGGCAATGATCAGCTCCTCAGTGGCGGTGTACGCCTCGTCTATGATCCTGCGCACCTCCTTGTCGATGGCGGAAGCCAGCTCCTCGGAGTAATTGCGCTTTGTGGTGTAGTCCTGTCCCAGGAAGACCTCGTCCGCGTTGGCATAGTTCACGGGGCCGACTGCCTCGGTCATTCCGTACTTGGTGACCATGTCCTGAGCCAGCTTGGTGGCACGCTCAAGGTCGTTGCTGGCGCCTGTGGAGATGTCTCCCAGCACCACGGACTCCGCCACGCGGCCGCCCAGAAGATCCATGATCTCTTCCATCATCTTCTTCTTGGTGGCGTAGTAGCTGTCCTCCTCGGGCAGATTCAGGGTGAAGCCGCCGGCTCTGCCTCTGGGCATTATGGTGACCTGATGCACGGGATCAAAGCCCGGTATGCACCTCGCAACCACTGCGTGGCCGCCCTCGTGGTAAGCGGTGAGCCTGCGCTCCTCCTCGCTCATGACGCGGCTGCGCTTCTTGGGTCCTGCTATGACGCGGGTGATGGCCTCCTCCAGATCGTCCATGTGGATGATGGTGCCGTTGCGCCTTGCGGTGAGCAGCGCCGCCTCGTTCATCATGTTTTCGATGTCAGCGGGAGTAAAGCCCGGGGTGCGCTTGGCCAGTATGGAAAGGTCCACGGCCTTGTCGATGGGCTTGTTCTTTGCGTAGAGCTCGAAGACCGCCTGTCTTCCCTTGACGTCCGGTGTGCTGATGGTGACCTCGCGGTCGAAGCGGCCGGGTCTTAGGATGGCCGGATCCAGCACGTCGGGACGGTTTGTGGCCGCCAGAATGATTATTCCTTCGTTCTGGCCGAAGCCGTCCATTTCAACCAGCAGCTGGTTGAGGGTCTGTTCCCTTTCGTCGTTTCCGCCGCCTATGCCTGCGCCTCTTCTGCGGCCCACGGCATCGATCTCGTCGATGAACACTATGCAGGGAGCATTCTTCTTGGCCTCGTCGAACAGGTCGCGGACGCGGCTGGCGCCTACGCCTACGAACATCTCAACGAAGTCCGAGCCGGAGATGGAGAAGAAGGGCACGCCGGCCTCTCCTGCCACTGCCTTGGAAATGTAGGTCTTACCGGTTCCCGGGGGACCCACAAGCAGCACGCCCTTGGGGATGCGGGCGCCCAGCTCCATGTATTTCTTGGGGTTCTTCAGGAAATCCACGATCTCCTGAAGCTCCTGCTTTTCCTCTTCAAGTCCTGCCACGTCGGCAAAGGTGATCTTCTTGTCGCCGTCCTTGGTCATCTGGGCCCTGCTCTTGCCGAAGTTCATGACGCCCCGGTTTCCGCCCATGCCGCCCATCATCTGCCGCCACATGAAGATCATGAAAACGAACAGCGCGATGGTCGGGAGCCAGCTCAGCAGTCCCGCCCAGATGGAGGGCCTTATGCTGTCGATGGTAAGGGTCCCGTCCGCTGTCTGGGGAAGCAGGTATTCCTGGCTTACCAGCATCATGTCGTAGACCGTCGGCGCGTAGCAGAGCACCTGACTGCCGTCCTTAAGGGTGGCCTGATACCTCTGGCTGCTTTCGTTCACTACTATCTTGGTGATCTGCCTGTTCTGCAGATAGCCCACGAACTCGGAATACTCCACCTCTTTTATGGCGGCGTCGTTCGTAAGCCCGCTGCCTCTGTAGGCAGCAAAAACAAGGATCACCACGGCAAAGAGCACCAGATAGATTATCAGTGTTCTCCCTCCGCCGGGTCCTTTCTTTTTGTTGTCATTCATCTATATATAAACCTCCGTTTAATTTACGACATTTAATAGTATCACAGCCTGTGCCTGAAAACAACATTTCCCTTGGAAAATGAGGCTTCGTAGCCTCTGGGAAACTGTATCAGGGCGCCTCCGCGGTTGCGCTCCAGCGCATTCTGAAGCGAGTTCAGATGGACTGCGGCTATGTCTTCGGTCAGGCCTATCCCGGAAAAGATAAGCTTTATGACCCTTTTGAAGACTGCAGGGTGCAGAGCGCGAAGCTTTTTCACGCTGCATGATACTTCAGTATCACCCGCAGACCTGCGAATATCAAGTGAAGTATTCATGAATTTTTCGGCCTCTGAGGACAGGTAATCATCGTCCTCCCGGGCGTTCTGGGACAGCCTGACAAGGACTTCTTTAAGGTTGGGATTGTATTCCTGCTCAAGCTGAGGCATCAGGCTCAGCCGCAGGCGGTTTCTCGTGTATGAAGGGTCTCCGTTGGTGCGGTCGTAGCGGGGTATCAGACCCTTTGCGATGCAGTATTTTTCTATTTCGAGCCTCGGAGTGTCCAGCAGAGGGCGGATGAGGCCGTCTTCTCTCTTGTATTCCATGGCTGCCAGGCCGTGTATGCCTGTGCCGCGCATTATGCGCATGAGCACGGTCTCCGCCTGGTCGTCTCTGTTGTGATCCAGCGCGATCAGTACGGGAGCG
>JAEEGF011863788.1_pt1 | contig 14354 bp, 7 predicted proteins | sample 9134171 | NCBI WGS metagenome assembly JAEEGF01 (sample SAMN16246542, study PRJNA631951) | gut metagenome | biome: gut microbiome; feature: rumen; material: AP-attached | host: Bos | place: Iran: Karaj | collected 2018-10
TGCCTGGCGATCTCCTCCACGTCAAGCCCTTCCACATAGTGAAGCCAGAGACGGCGAAACTGCTTTTCTGTGAGCTGGCCTTTGATGCGGATCACCGTCTCGGCGGCATACTGATCCTGGGCCTGCTTTTCGATCCGCTGCTCAATGATGACCTCCGGGCCATCCGCAGCGCCCGTCTTTTCGTCTATAGGTGCGGTGTGGTTTTCCTCCACATGATCGCCCTTTTCTTCGGTGTGGTAGTTTGCATCGGACCAGGCTTTCCACTTGAGGAAATCTGCCTCCGTATCGAAATCGGCGCGGGTCAGACGGATGATTCGTCTGTCGGCGTCGGTGTAAACGATAGCCTCCGGGTCCTTTTTATTTAGTGTATAGATGCTCCTTTTGTCCGGCATCTTATGTACCTCCAATCAGATTTCTTAGGCTGGATCTGATCGGAGGTGCGGGGGGACCTCTGCAGCGCAGCGGAATAAAAAGAGAATACAGGAAAAAACAAGAAGGTGCAGACGGCCTCAAGGCTATCTGCACCTTCCGTTCAGGTATCGGATCTGATCCTAAAGCCAGACTCTTCGTTATCGAAGAGCCAGGTCTGTGATTCAGTTATACCACCTATTTCTCTCTAATTTCTTTCACCTCCATTAAACGGAGTTGTATGTCGGTTTCGAAACGAATTCCAATCCGTGTCAATTCAAGCTGTCTATAACACCACGCGAAAAGAGTTTTGTGACATTCAAAGGTCGTTTATGTGCTTTTGTTCTCGCAGAAATGGCATATATGCATAACTTGCTCTGTTTACTATTGCTTTCTATCCATCGTATAGCCCATATTTCACCTTGATTCGATCCATTTTCTCCAGCATGGGCTCCGCGGCAAACCAAAGGAACAATACTGTGGCCGTGGCGTGGACAAGATCCACGGGGATGCCAGAAACATAGTAGGAAAGAAGCAACTGCCAGTTGAGGGTCCTGGCGTAGATCAGGGCAGCGGCGGGATTCATGATGCCGCCATAGATCACCACCGTGGCGATGGCCCCGAAGATACACAGGGATACCCGGCTTCGCCGCAGCAGGCCCTTTCGGAATAGCACACCGGCAAGGAAGCCGATGATCCCCGCAGCGAACATTTGGAAGGGCGTCCAAGGCCCTTGTCCGAACAACACGTTGGAGGCTACCATGGTCATTGCGCCGACCAGAAAGCCCGCCTCCCCGCCGAAGGCTACGCCGGAGATAATCACCAGGGCAAGCACCGGTTTGAAGGAGGGCAGCATGAAGAAGGCACCGCGGCCAACCACGCCGATGGCACAAAGGACGGCGATCACCACCAGCTCCCGGGCCTGGGGTTTTCGCCCCTCAAACACCAGGAAGAAGGGCAGCATGGTTTCCAGGAGAATCACAACGGCAATGAGATAGTATTGTCTTCCGCCCAGGTAGTACGCGCCGATGAAGATGGTCAGAGGGATCAACAGCAGGATAGAGATTGCGGCGGCCAGCGTCCGTTTGGAGAGCTTCCGTTTCTCCTTAGGCGTCTGTGCCCGCACCGGCTGGGGCGCTTTCCGGCTGAGGGAGAAGGCGCAGATCAGCAGGCATGCCACCAGAAGGAGATAGAGTGGGATATCCTGCCACGCCGCTGCCGTCAGGCCGTCTTTTGTGATGAGAGAAGATAGATCCTGGTGGGAAAGAGTATGGATGAATAGAATGATTGCCCCAATGCCGCTGAAGGCAGCCAGAAGGATACGCCATAAGGGCAGCTTTTTCGGTTTGGCGTTGGCGCTGTCCTCCGCCGGCTCCGGGAGCGGCGGCGTTTCCTCCGGCAGCTCCGGCGACCGGGGCAGACTCCCTCCGCAGGCGGCCATGACGTCCCTGGGCGTCACCGCTTCGGGCAGCTGACTCCGGGCCATGCGGTTGGCGGAGGTGGTATAGAAGCTGTTGCCGGAGAAAAACTCTCTTGGCCGCCCCTGGGAGACGATATTCCCGTCAAAGAACAGGGCGCAGCGGTCCGCGTACTCGGCACAGAATTCCACATCGTGACTTACCATGAAGATGGTGACGCCCCGGCGCTGGAGGGTTTTCAGGATCACGGCGAATATCTGCTTGAACTCCGCGTCCAGGCCCTTGGTGGGCTCGTCCAGAAGGAGGATCTCCGGGTCCAGAAGCAATACCTTGGCCAGAGCTGCCCGCTGCTGTTCGCCCCCGGAGAGATCGTAGGGATGACGATCCAGCAGCTCCTCCAGGCGGCAGAGCTGCACGGCTCTGGCTACTCGGTTCTCCTGATACTTCTTTTCCAGCTTCATACCTCGGAAGATCTCGAACAGATCCTCCCGGACCGTCTTTTTCACAAAGAGGGTCTGCGGATTCTGCGGCAGGGTGCCTACCCTGCCATTCAGCTTTACTTCTCCCCGATAGGGCTTCTGCAGGCCGCCGATGAGGGAAAGTGTTGTGGTCTTACCGGTGCCGTTCCCGCCCAGCAGGGCCAGAAACTCCCCCTTCTGCACGGTGAGGCTGACGCCCTTTACCACGTCGGGCAGGTCCTTTTCGTATTTGAACCACACGTCCTCCAGGGTAATGGCGGTTTCCTCCGATGCAGCCGCGTCCTCTTCCTCCGGGATCATACCCAGGGGATGCCGCTCTGCGTAGTCCGTCAGCCAATCCCGCCCGTCCCGGACAGTGATGGGACAGGGGGCTGTATCTTCCTCCACGCTGGCCCATACCCGCATGGCGGTGGGCATTGCCAGGAACATCCCGTGACCACTGCCCCGGAGCAGTTCTCCCACTTCGCTGGGCGTCCCGTCCGCGCTAAGCCTCCCCCTGTCCATCACCAGAACACGGTCAGAGAGCGGGAACGCATCCTCCAGGCGATGCTCCGTCAAAAGGATCGTAGTGCCCAATTCCCGGTTCACCTTGCCGATGGTGGCCAGGAAGTCCGAGGCGGCAATGGGGTCAAGCTGGCTGGTGGGCTCGTCCAGGATCAGGACGGAGGGCTGCATGGCCATGATGGAGGCCAGGTTCAGCAGCTGCTTCTGCCCGCCGGATAGCTCCGTCACATTCTTATAAAACCAAGTCTGGATGCCGAAGAAGGAAGCCATCTCCGCCACCCGGCTGCGAATGGTGGGGGTATCATACCCCAGGCTCTCCAGCCCGAAGGCCAGCTCATGCCAGACCTTATCCGTCACGATCTGATTCTCCGGAGACTGCTGCACGAAGCCGATGCGGGAGCTCTGATCCCGATGGCTGACTTCTGGCAAAATCGTCCCCTCAAACAAGATCTCTCCCCGCCGATACCCCGCAGGCGCCAGGACCGTTTTGAACTGTCGGAGCAAGGTGCTCTTCCCACAGCCGGAGGGACCGCAGAGGGTGACGAACTGCCCCTGGGGGATAGAAAAGGAAAGATGCGAAAGGGTGTCCTGCCGTTGCTCCGGATAGGCGAAGCTCAGGTCCCGGATCGTAAACGCTTCCATTTCACATCCTCCCTTCCGTTCAGGATCAGGGGCGTCAAACACAGGGCCAGGTAGACCAGCAGGAAACTCACGGGGAACGGCATGAAGCCCGCCCCTTTGATGGAGGGATAGTAGCGAAACTCCAAGCCGCCGCTGATCCAGCCGAATACGATATACCACAGGCAGAAGCCCAGCCAAAGCAAGGCAGATCGGTCCCGGCTGTCCATACGGTAAATGGAGAAGGCAGACCGCCCCGGCAGGCCGTAACCCCGGCTCTTCATGCTGTCCGCGGTCTCGATGGCGTTCTCCAGGCTCCAGGTCACCAGAATGGACAGGATGGTGATCCCGTGCTTCATCCGCTGAACGATGCCGCCATTGCTCACATCACGCCCGACACATTGTTGAGCGGTGCGCACTGTTTTCAGCTGAGCGGTGAACTTCGGCACGAACCGGAGGGTCATGCTCAGGACCAGACTCAAAGCCGGGATGACCCGTCCGAAGAGATACACGAACTTGTCTGAAGTCATGACCTCGTTATAGCAGGAAAACCACTGCACCACGCTCACCAGCATGGCGGCGGAGGCCACACCGTAGATGAGGCTCTCCAGGGTGATGGGGTTATCGTTGGGGGTGTAGGCCAGAATGGTGACGCCCTCATGATTGAAAGCCGGATTCAGGATCGCCGCCAAGAGCATCATGGGCAGCAGGAAACGAAGGGAGAAAAGAAGCCCTTTTCTCCCTTTGAGATAAAGATTGTACGCCGTGGCGCTGCCCAGGGAGATCACCAGGCAGACCGGATGCATGAAGCACATCCCGAAGACCAGCACCAGGGCAAAGTACAGAAAGTTCACCAGCGGGTGGTAGCTGGAAAAAGTATCTCGGTTGATCATCTCTTCCCCAATGCTTATTTGTTTTCCCGTCCGCGTCGGATCGTGCCAAGCTGACGCCGGACCGCTCCCAACTGACTGCGGCGGGGACCTGAGCTGAGTTCATGGGTGAGATACTTGGGCTCCACGCGGTCGATGATGCGTACACAGTCTGGGTCTGTCCAAGGCCGGTGCCGGTCGATCTGCAGGATATGCCCGTAGTTGCGCCCGAACTCATTGTTGTATGGCAGGGGGAAATCCTCCGGGAGCTTCCCTACGTTCTTGCGGCAGTAGGCTCCGCTGACGGATTGGTGGAAGTGCAGACCGTAGATGCTTTTTGCCAGCTCCCCGTGTTTTTCTATCATGTTCAGGATGTACTTGACGCCATCCCGCTGGCTTTTGATTCTCCAGTTGGTATTCATGAGGTGACCGGTGTCCAACATGATTCCCACGCGGGGGTAATTGATGCGGGACAGAAGGCACTCCGTCTTTTCGGGGTCTGTGAAGGTGAAGCCCGGCCACCATTGGTTTTCCACCAGGAAATCAAAGGTGGGTTCCACCCCGTCCAGCAGGATGTTAATGAACTCGATCGCCCCGTCCAGGACTTCCCGGTCCGTATGCAGCCAGCGGTAAGTATACCCTTCTTCCAGAGATACATCCGAGACATGAAAGACCATATAAGGCGCTTTCAGCCGGATACCCAGGGCCAGATCCTCCCGAAAATGCCGCAGCAGGTCCTCCGGCTTCGTCCCGCGGTAGACCTCATTCACTGTCTCCCAGGAACCAAACTTGTGCATGAGCGCCGCATCATCCTGACGCCAATAATCCAGCCAATCCACATAAAAAGTCATGTGGTATCCCGCCACCAGGGAAAGGGGGATGTCATCCGCCAGATTGTCCGGGTCGGCAATCAGTTCCAGACCGTCCAAGCCCAGCATCTTCACTTGATTGCTTATCTCCTCCCAGCCTCCATAGGGCTCCACGCAGTAGGTTGAGAGGGGGAAATTAGTACTCTGAATCATCGTATTTCTTCTTTCTGTCAATCTGTTTCAATCGTGCCGCCCACGGCATACCCGCCGCCCACGTCAAAGCCCAGGTCGCAGGTATAACGCCACTCCACCACGTCTCCGTCCTTCAGAGCATATCTTGAAGGGCCATAATTGGGATACCAGCCGTTGACGCTGTACATCCAACCGCTGAGATTACCCACGTCAAATTCATAAAGATTGTGGATTCCTTCAACATAAGCTGAATTGTAGATGGGGGTATCCTCAAACTCCATATGGATCTTCTGCTGTTTGCAGGTGCGCTTCAGAACCTGAAAGACAGATTCTCCTTCAAAGAACACTACCTCGGTAGGCTCCAAAATCCAGCCGTCTTCCGGCACCAGCTCCCGCTTATTTTCTTTGCATTTGTCCATATTGTTCAGTATGGATTTGCAGTCGATGGAGAGAATGCAGTGGCATTCCGTATCCGTGACCTCCGCATCCTGGGGCTCCACGGGTAATGGCTTCCCCTCTGGGACCGGGTCGGTGAGGTATTTGTCCCTGCCGGTCTCGGGATTCAGCTCCATGCCCTGGCTCTCGGAGTAGGCGATGTCCTCCTCCTTGAAGCCTCCCTCCGGCGTTGGCGCCGCGGCGGGATCGCTTTTTGCTCCGCAGGCGGGCAATACCAGGAGCAGAAGCAGCGCCAGCAGCAGCGGCAATATTCGTCTCAGCACGGTCATCTCCTCAGATCAGATTGGCCAGGACCAGCATCCGGTACAGCATCTCCGCCACCTCGCAGCGGAGGATCTCCCGCGTCGGCTCCGCGTTCATTGCCGATGTATCCAGGAGCTCATTGTCATAGCAGAACGCCATGGCCTCCTTCGCCCAGGAAGCGATGGTGCGGTAATCCATGTAATCACACAGAATATTGTTAGCCGCCGCATCTCCGACAGCCGTATCCAGGCCGCAGAGCTTCGCCGCCCGGACGGTCATGACGGCAGCCTCCTGCCGAGTGATGGTCCCCTCCGGATCAAACTCTGTGTCGGATCTGCCGTTCACGATCCCGTAGGCGTTTGCAGTTCCCACATACGCCGCATACCAGGCGTTTGCCGCTACGTCCTTGAACTTGCCGCCTGCCTTTGGTGTCAGGCCCAGGGCTTTCACCACGATGGTCGCGTACTGCGCCCGCGTCATGGTGGCATTGGGGGCAAAGCTGTCATCGCCCATCCCGTTGATGATCTCCCGGGCCGCCAGAGCTTCGATGGCCGCCTTGTTGGGGCTGTTTTTGATATCCCCGAAGGTGATCCCCGGCTTCGTCACCGCCTTGGGCTGCACGTCCTTATTTTTATTCGCAAGCCCCGTACCCGGCGCACGTTCTTCCACAGCGGGGGCGTCCCCGATGGAAATGGCGTCGGTCATGCGGTACAGGCTGTTCTTTCCCTTTTCATAGCGCAGGCAAGCGACCAGGCCGTAAAACCCCTGCTCCGCCGACATCTGATTATTCTCGTTTTCCCGGAGGGATCCGTCTGCGACATGGTAGAAACCCCCGGAGGCGGTACGGAAGGTAAGAACATTATCCAGCAGGGTGCTGCCGTTCTTCACGAAGCGAGGATCGTTCCATCCGATCCCCAACTCACAGAGGGCCACGAGCACCTGTGCCGCGCTTTCCAGATTGGAATCGCCGTCCGAATTGGAATAACCGCCCTGGGCGTTCTGCTTCTTGCTCATACAGGTGAGAGCCCGGTCGATGGCCGCCGCCACCTCTGGCTGGTCCTGATACTTCGCAAGGGCCTGGAGCGCCATTCCCGTGATATCCGGGTTGGCAGGATCGGCGGAAGTGCGGCGGTCCAGGGTCCAGCCCCCTTCATCCAACTCCTCCGCGAGTATATAATTGATGTACATCTGCCGCGTGGCCTGAGTCTCCGCCTCCGGGTTCTGCGGCATGGGATAATTTGCAGAGTCAAGGGCGATGAGCGCCCATATCGCGCTGTTGATCCCCAGCCAGACGGTCTTGTCATAGTCCCCCAAGGGGGCCAGCATGTCATATCCCCCCACGTCCCGCGCGTCCTTCCCTATGGCGGAAAGGGCAACGACGACCCGTTCATACTCCGTATACTTTCTAGTGTGCAGGACCCCCTGCACCGCCTGTACATCTTGGATAATCCTGCCGTAGTATTCCTCGAAGTACCCATCCGGTACAGCATAGCCGCTCCGGGCCAGACCCAAAACGGCCCATTCTCCGCCGATGGAGCCAAGTTCCGGCTTTGGAACAGCGGAAAGCATATACTTTGCCGTTCCGTTCACCAAGGCCTGCAGATCCGGCTCCTTTGCGGCTGAAGCGGGAACGGCAAGCGCGAGTATACAGGTCAAGATCAAAACCAAACACAGGACTCTTTTCATTCTCTCCACCCCTCTGTAAAGTCCTATTTGGGACGCGGAAAAACCGCGTCCCAAATCAAGTTTCCGGCGCTCACCGCCTCCGCGATCGGGAGGCGGTGAGCGTTTGTTCTTACTTCAGCACCAGCATCTTCACCAGGCGCTGCATCAGGGTTGCGACTTCTGCCCGGGTAGCGTTGCTGCCAGGGTTCAGGCAGTTGCTGTCATCGCCCTGGAAGAGGCCAACTTCCACAGCCCAGGCCATGGCGTCCGCCGCCCAGCCCGAGACCTTGCCGCCGTCGCTGAACCGGCTCACGCTGCCCTTGGCGCTCACGTCAAGGCCCAGGTACTGTGTATACCGGTACAGGATCGTGGCGATCTGCTCACGGGTGATGTTGTCGTTGGGCGCGAAGCCGTCTCCGTTGCCCATAACGATGCCTTCTGCGGCGGCCCAGGCCACGGCATCTGCATACCAGGCATCTGCGGGCACATCCCTAAAGCTTGCCGTTCCGTAGGTCACCGGCTCATCCTGCAGGCGGTACAGCACAGTCACCAGCATGGCGCGGGTCATGGGGGACTTCGGTGCAAAATTTCCATCGCCCACACCCTGGAACAGTTCATGGCTGCTGGCAAAATCCACAGCGGAAGCGAACCAATCGCTGTCCTTTACATCCTTGAAGGCCTTTTTGTTCGCAACGACCTTCACCACCGCACCGTTGGGGATCTCTCCGCAGGCTTTTCCGTTCTCCACGACGGACTTCTTGATGATTTTTTCCGTGCCGTCCGCGTTCACCAGGACCAGCACCTGGCCGTCCTTCGGAGCGGGCAGCTCGACCTGCAGCGAAATGTCCGCAACCTTGTTGCCGACAGTAACGGTCACCGTCTCCGCGCCGCCGGACTGATCTTCCACTACGATCCGCACTTCCTGCCCGTTCTTTGCCAGTGCGGCCACATCGGCGCTGTCCAACGTGACACAGCCCTTTTCGGTCTCCATGCGGAGCGCATCCGCAGCGTCCGCAATGACCTTCATGGCGTCGGGATCAACGCTGAGGATGATCCGGCTGGCACTCTTATTCTCGATCCGAACGGTCATTTCATCCTTGTTCTTGGAGAGCTTCAGGCCGGTTTCGGCAGTCTCCTTGTCCAGCTGTGCAAAGGCAGTGCCGGATTCCGTCTTAGCCTCCAGGATTACCACGCCGTTTTCGAAGCGGGCGGTGTCCTCTTTCTTCTCTTCTTCCTTAGTTTCTCCTGACTTGCCGCCGAAGTAATCCGGCGCTTTCAGCCAGCCGTTGTAGTAGGTACCGTCGCCCAGGGCCTGCCACTGGCCTTCGCTGGTCCAATCCGCAACCTCATAGCTGTAGTCGTTGACGTAGTGCCAAATGACTGTGTCGCCGTCCCGGAGCATCTGATCCTTGAGACCGAAGCCCGGATGTATGCCGTTGATGGTGTACATCCAGCCGGAACGCTTGCCGTTGGTGAACTCGCTGAGTTCATAACCGCCCAGGATAGACGGGGCGAAGATGGTTTCCACATAGTTGTTATCCGCGCCAATGCTGCGGATACCGGCCTGGGCCGTGGCCATGACGAACAGATCATAGACCGTAGCGCCCTCGTTCATCGTATAGGCGGTTGTGGAGAGCCAGGTCACATAGGCGGGGAGGTAGCTGTTTTTGCCGAGATCAACGTCCTGCTTGGCAAGTTCAGCGCCAACCAAACGCATGGTGACGCGGATGGTACCGCCATACCAGTCTCCGCCGCCACCGCCGGAATAGAGCGTATAGGTTGCGGAAGCGATTTCACTATCGTTCATGCCGGACTTGATAGCAATGGCCTTGATCGTGGTGGTTGCGGAGATAGCGAAAGGCCCGGTATAGCGCATACTGGCTGCACTGGGAGTGCTGCCATCAATGGTGAAATAGACCTCTGCACCTGGGGTCGCACAGGTGATGGTGATGGTCTTCGTGCCACTGAATTCTCCGGACCTGGGCATCTTCGGCGTCGCAACGGTTTCAAGCACAACCGGAGCTTCCTGCCACAGGGCGATCACGACTGTATCCGCTTCGACCTTATAGATGTTGCTGGGCAGGTACTCGTCCTCGCCGATCTGCCAGGCTTTGTATTCCATGCCTTCGGGAGCGGTGAAGCCACACTCCGGCAGTGTGTAGTCACCGGCATTGACCGCAACATCGGCCATAGTTCCCATGCCGCCGTTGGCATCAAAGCTCACCGTATAAGTAACGGGGATATCCTCCCATACTGCCTTGATCGTAGTATCTGCATTGATCGTGATAACAGCACCGACAGCATATTCTTTGCCGTCTATGCTCCAGGCTTTGAACTGCTTCCCTTCCGGTGCTGTGATGCTGCATTCGGGCAGGGTGTAGTCTCCAGCTACCGTGTTTGCATCAGCCATTGACCCCGTCCCATCGCCGGAATCGAAGTTGATGGTGTAGGTAGGGACATCCTCCCACACCGCTTTCACCGTGGTGTTCGCTGTGATCGCCACCTGAGCGCCCGCAGCGTACTCCTTGCCGCCCACATCCCAAGCCTTGAACTGCTTGCCTTCGGGGGCAGTAAACCCGTTCTCCGGTAAAGTCAGTTTTTCGCCTTCAGTGACGGTCTGGGCCTTCATGCTCCCACTGCCCCCGTTGGCTGCGAACTTCACCGTGTAGGTCACGGCGGGAATATCCTCCCACACCGCTTTCACCGTGGTATTCGCCGTGATCGCCACCTGAGCGCCCACATCGTATTCCTTGCCGCCCACATCCCAAGCCTTGAACTGCTTGCCTTCAGGGGCAGTAAACCCGTTCTCCGGTAAAGTCAGTTTTTCGCCTTCGGTGACGGTCTGGGCCTTCATACTCCCGCTGCCCCCGTTAGCTGCGAACTTAACCGTGTAGGTAGCAGGTGCGGCATCCTTGATCGTAAGCGTTGCGCTCAGCTCAGAGCCGGTTTCCCATTTTGTTCCGAAGTCCTTTGTTACGTTGAAGCTGGAGACCTTGAATGTGTAGCTGCCTGCAGCGGCATTTGCGGGAACGGTAAAGGTAATGGTTCCCATATCGGCAAGGGTCGCATTGTCCCCGCTCGAATAATCCCAGTTCCACAACAGCTTCAAAACGTTGTCAGCGTATTTGAGGTTGTAGTCGCCACCGGAGATGGTAACGTCTTCGCTGACGATACTCTTGGCTGTCCATCCTGCCGGGTACTCCACTTCATATTCAAATGAGTCCGCTTCAAAAGCAGGAGAACCGCTGATTTTCAGTGTAACCGTCTGTTCGCTGTCGCTCGCGTTCAGCGTGGTTTCACTGAGGACCGCTTTGAAGGTCACGCCTAATGAGTTTGTCGCCAGAGCTGGAGTCAACAACCCCAGGCAGAGGACGATGCACAACAGTGCCGTGATCCATCTTTTCATTACTTCCACTCTCCTTTTACCAATCTAGTTTGGTTTTTCCTAAATAAGCCGCTTTTGCCTTAGTGATGTCGCTGCCGTCAAGAGATCTGTCGCCGTTGGCATCCGCCGCCAATTTATGAATCTCATCCAGGTATGTTTTCCCAAGATAGGCAGCCTTCGCGCGCGTAATATCGCTGCCGTCAAACTGCCCGTCTCCGTTCGCATCACCCCGGATCACGACTGTTACGGACCCATGAATCGTATGGAAGGTACGGGTATTTCCGCTGCCTTCCGGCGTCAGGCAAGCATAAGTACCGTCTGCGTTTTTCACCACAACCACACAGGGAACACTGCTGGTAATCTGGAGGCGGCCGGAGGCGACCTGTTTCACGGTGACAGAACTCGGCGCACTCACGCTGATCGAGGCTGTCATCCCCCGATCTGTCATGTCATAAAGCGAGGTTTTCCCGTTCTTCCAACGGTCATAGGCAACCAATGCATAGGCTGCCTGTTCCGTAGACATTTGGTTATCTCCGTCGCTGCCGTCTTTCAGATGAAGGAAACCTCCGTTGCCGTTATAATAGGCAAGCACCGAAGAAAGAGCGTCTCCAAGCACAGCATCATTTGCAGCATCACGGTCCAGGGCGGCCAGCGCCACTACCACCTGTGCGGAAGCCTCCACAGAACCGTAATCGTTGGCTTTTTTGCTTTTCAGGAACGTCAGGGCCTTGCTCACGCTGCTTTGGAGCTGCGAAAAACTGTGAGAAGTCCCCAGCGCCTCATACTTCGTCTGGTTCAGATAGTAGGGGGCCATAGCCTGCAGCGCCATAGCGGTCGTATCAATATCAGGCGTGCCACCGTTAATGCTCCAGCTACCGTCTGTTTCCTGTTCGTTCAGGAGTGCATCCAGAAGCCCGGCCCTCGTTTTCTTCCCGGTGGCATTGTTGAAGTAATTCTGTGAGTCGAGAGCGATGATCGCAAAGGCTGTGCCGGTGTTCCCCTGCCAGGTTGCCCAATATTCCCCGTTGTTCTGTTTGGTCAGGAGCGGGGCGACCAGGTCATAGACCTGGTTCCCCGTATTGAGTTTTGTTGCGTCCTGTCCGATGCTGGACAGTCCAATCACTACCCTGGAATACTCCGTATACTTTCTGTCATCCATTACGCCCTTGAGGCTGTTGACTTCGGTGCAAACCGCGTCGAGATACCGGCCGTACCAGGCTTCGTCCTGGTATCCGCCCCGGGCCAGCGCCAGCACGGCCCAATCGCCGCCGATGCTCCCGCAGATAGGGTCGGTGACCGTAAAATAGATGTCCTCAAGCGTCTCCTCCAGGATTGCCTTGTATTCCGTCCCGGAGGCTGCCTTTGCCGGCACCCATAGGGAAAGTGCCAGCACCAGGCAGAGGCACAGGGGCAAACTGCGTTTGATAATTGATTTTGTCATGTGCGTTTACCAATCCAAGGTCGTCTTGCCGAGGTAAGCAGCCTTCATCTTGGTGATGTCGCTGCCGTCCAGACCGTCCCCGTTAATGTCTGCTGCCAGAGCACCCAGCTCATCCAGGGTCGTTTTGCCGAGATAAGCGGCTTTTGCCTTGGTGACGTCGCTGCCATCGACGATACCGTCGCCGTTTACGTCGCCCTTAGGTAGGACATAGAATTCCATATCCCCGCTGTAGCCGCTCACGCTGAAGTCATAGCCGTTACCGTTCTTTGTGGCCTCCAGTCGCTCATAGGTATCTCCGACCTTCACGACCACAATGCAAGGCCGATCCGCTTCAACATGGAGGGTCGCGACGTTGTTCTCCACAGCGGAAGTAACCGCTGCGACGGGGGTGCCGTCGGCTTCGCTGATGATGATCTTATCAACTGGGACCTCTTCGGGGGCTTTCTCCGTTACCGTCATCAAGCAGGTCGCTGTCTTATCCCCAGCCTTAGCAGTGATCGTCACGGTCCCGGCTTTAACGCCCATTACTTTTCCGTCCTTAACCGTGGCGATGTTCTTATCAGAGCTGCTCCAGGTTACAGTTTTGTCCGTGGCGTTCTCGGGAGAAACCGTTGCTGCCAGGGTGACGGTACCGTCCACTTCTACGGAAGCCTCGGTCTTGTCCAATGTGACCTTTGTCACGGCAATCACGGCGTCTTTCACTGTCACTACGCAGGTTGCGGTTTCTTCACCGGCCTTAGCGGTAATCGTCGCGGTCCCTGCCTTCACGCCGGTCACCACGCCGTCCGCTACCGTCGCAACGCTCTCGTCGGAGCTGCTCCAGGTCACGGTCTTGTCCGTGGCGTTCTCGGGAGAAACCGTTGCCGCCAAAGTCACGGTGCCGTCCACTTCTATGGTCGCCTCGCTTAGATCAAGGGCAACGCCCTCAATGGGAACCGTTTTCACCGAAACCGTGCAAACCGCGGTCAGCTCTCCGATCTTGGCGGTGATCGTCGCGGTACCAGGCTTTACGCCGGTCACCACGCCGTCCGCTACCGTTGCAATGCTATCATCAGAGCTGCTCCAAGCTGCAGTCTTGTCATACGCATAGGTGGGGAGGACGGTGGCCGTCAGGGTGAGGGTGCTCTCAACCGCCAGGGAGGCAGTTGTCTGGTCCAGTTCGATGCTTGCTGCCGGCACCGCTGTGGGTTCCACATCCGGTGCCTCCAACCACTTGTCCCAATAGGTCTCATCGCCCAGGCTGCCGCTGGCCCAATCGGAAGTTTCATAACGGTAGTCATTTACGTAGTGCCATACGACGTTTGCGGTCCGATTTGCCATGACACTTTCATCAGCCGAGAATTTGTAGCCCTGGAGTCCGGTTCCAGAGTGTACGCCGTTGACGGTGTACATCCAGCCGCAATATTTGCCGTTGGAGCTGTCGGTGAGCTTGTACCCGGTCAGGATCTCCGGAGCATAAATGGTCTTTACGTAGTTGCTGTCCGCACCGACGCTGTTCAGTCCCGCTTCATTCGTCGCCATGATAAACAGATCGTACATGGTGGAGTTTTCGTCTATCAGGTAGGTTTTTGTGGGTATCCAGGTCACATAGTCCGGCCGATAATCGGACTTCTTCAAATCAACATCCTGCTCCGCAGGGTAGGAACCGACGAGTCGGAAGGTCACCAGCACTTTTCCTTCGGGAATCGTGTATGGCGTCGCGGTGATCGTGCCAATCACGGTTACGATCTCCGTTGCCTGGGCTTCGCCCTCGCCCTTGCTCAGGGCAATGCTTGCCGCGTAGCTGCCATTCGTCCCTGCAGTCTGCTCCGCCGTTCCTTCCGTCGCAGCCTCGAAGCTCGTTACCGTCACTTCCGCCGTCGCGCCG
>JAEEGF010585872.1_pt1 | contig 14351 bp, 7 predicted proteins | sample 9134171 | NCBI WGS metagenome assembly JAEEGF01 (sample SAMN16246542, study PRJNA631951) | gut metagenome | biome: gut microbiome; feature: rumen; material: AP-attached | host: Bos | place: Iran: Karaj | collected 2018-10
AAGGTTCTGCGTGGGGCAGTTACCGCCGCCGGCATTCTCAAGACCGATGGGGAAGTTGTACTTCTCGAAAGTGTTTGAGGCAGAAACGATGCGGCGCACGAAGATGCACTCTTCTGAATTCTGCCAGTTATCCTTCTGGAAAAGGCTTCCATAGTCGGATGTCAGCTTCATGCCACGGCCCTTGCACTCGTCGATGAGCTCCTTGTTGGCAATAGCAGCCTGATGCCAGCGCTCCTTGTCGTTATTTGCATTGAAGAGCGGACTTGCATAATAGAGGGCGGCACGGGCCTTGAGGGCCAGCACGGCCAGGTTGTTGGCACGTCCGGTCTCGTTCTTGCTCTTCAGCTGGAGATTGCCGAGGTCGCTATAGTCCTTGACGATGAGGTCCTGGATGGCGGCACATTCGGAGATGATGAACTGGAAAATCTCGTCGCTCGAGACGCGGGGCTGGGTGTTAGCCTCGTTGGCATCGAGGTTGGCAGTAATCAGGGGAACGCCTCCGAAGGAGCGCACCAGCAGGAAATAGTAGTAGGCACGCAGGAAACGGGCTTCGTACTGCAGGTTCTGATACTGGTGAATCTCTGCCTTATAGTCGAGGTCGAGAATGTAGTCCTCGAACGTCTCGTCCTTGAACTTGTCGAGGAAGAGGTTGGCATAGCTGATGCCACGCCAGCACTTTGTCCAGAGAGAGGCATCGTTATTGCTCGAAGCGCTCCAGCCGCCATCGTAGAATTTCTCGATGGCATTGCCCGAATGACTGTAGACAGCCTCGTCGGTGGCGGAAGCCAGCAGGGCGCCGCTGTAGTTACCGAAATCGTAGTCCAAATCATTGTAGGCCGACGTCACAAGACCTGCTGAGCGTGCAAAGGTGGTCTTCACATAGTCCTCGTCATAAACACTGTACTCCTTATAGTCCATCTTATCGCCACAGGAGACGAGGACAACGGCGGCAGCAACGAGGCTCCATATATTCTTAATTTTCATATCCTTCATTTTTTATGAGTTGTATGTCAAAATTACGCTACAAGATTAAAGAGTCACTGAGACGCCGAAAGCGACGCTACGTGTCAATGGAGCAGCAATACCATAAGAAGCGGCATCCACTTCATCGAGATTGTCGAACGTGAAGAGGTCAACGCCACGCACATATACCTTGGCACCCTTGACAATCTTCAGCGGCTGAAGCAGTGACATGGGCAGATGGTAGTAGAGTTCAACGTTGCGAAGCTTCAGGTATGAGCGGTCGCGCAGCCAGAAGGAACTGGTCTGATAGTTGTTGGCATTGCTCTCAGAGCTCAGGCGAGGATACTCGGCATTGGCGTTATTGTTCTGCGGACTCCAGCGGTTGTCGTATACCTGCTGGGCCAGACTGCTGTTGTTAATCAGTCCCCAATAGTAGCCCTGAGTGTTGAGCACGGCGCTGTAGCGGCCCACGCCCTGGAACATGGCATCGAATCCGAAGCCTTTGTACTCGGCTCCAAGATGGAACGAGTAGTACAGTTCAGGTGCCGTGACGCTGTGACCAATCTTCACCTTGTCGTTGGCATCGATAAGGCCGTCGCCATTCACATCGGTGTACTTGATATCACCAGGACGCACGGCGCTGAAGGTCTGGCGCGGGGCTGCATCAATCTCAGCCTGACTGGTGAAGAGACCTTCGGCCAGCAGACCATAGATGGAGTTCAGCGGATTGCCGGTCTGTACGAGGTTATCGTAGGCACGGGGCTCTTCGGCCATATCCTTGATCTTGGTCTTGGCAAATGTCATGTTACCTCCGAGATTCACGGTAAGGTCGCCGAAGCTGTGGGTAAAGTCGAGCGAGGCATCGATACCGTTCTGGTCAACTACGCCGGCATTCACATAAGGAGCGCCGAATCCGATGAGGGCTGTATAGGCACCTGCACCAGAGCACCAGATGTCGTAGCGATGGTTGTTGAAATAGTCGAACTCGATGTTAAGTCCCTTGAACAAAGTGGCATCGAAGCCCACATTGAACTTGTTGGCCTTCTCATGTGTGGGAGCAACGGTCGACATGGTGCCCAGCGTGGTGGTTCCATAAATGTCCTGTGCGGCCGTGGCATCCACGAAATAGTAGGCAGAAGCGCCGCTGATGGAATAGCTCTGGGTGTAGTATGTCCAGATATTCATGTCGTCGCCGGGCAGGTAGTCGGCATTGAGCTTGCCGAACGATGCACGGAACTTCAGGTAGTCGAGCCATGAGACATCTTTGAGGAAGTTCTCCTTAGATGCCACCCAGGCAGCGGAAACCGTCGGCGAGAACGACCACTTGGTGTCGGGGGCCAAACGACTGGAGCCGCTGTAGACCAGTGCCAGCTCAGCCAGATACTTGCCCTGGTAGCCGTAGTGGGTCCACCAAGAATAATTCTGGCGATAGATGGAGTTGTTGTTTCCGTTCAGGTGCTGATAGTCGTAGTCCCACTTCAGCTGGGTATAGAGGTAATGGTTGCCGAAGGAACGGTCGAAGTTCAGACCGCCGGCAGCCGTCAGCCTGCGGGCGAATGCCTTAGTGGCAGCGCTCTTGCCCATCTCGGTGCGTTCACCGCCAGTGAAATAGGTACCCTTGCTCATCACGCCGTCGGTCCATACAGCAGGATAGCTGCCATAGACGTATGACTTGCTGTGGTCTTCGTAAAGCGTGCTATAGGTGTCGTAGCCCAGCTTCAGGAAGAATCCCAGGCCCTTCACCCATGAAGAGAGATCCTGGTTAAGAGTCATGTCGGAGAAAAGGCCGCGCTCGTGGGTCTTATAGTAAGCGGCATCTGTTGACAATGCCACGGGGTTGAGCGTACCGGCCCATGTGGAGTTACCGCCCCAGTCGTTTTCCTCGCTCTTCACGGGGAATGCAGCCGACGGGAGGTTATAGATGTTGTTCCAAAGATTGGCCTGGCTGCCGGGCTGGGAAACCTCGCTCAGGATACCGGCCATGTTCACCTTCAGCATGGTGGTCGGCGTGAGGTCGATGTCGAGGTTCACACGCAGGTTACCACGCACATACTTATCCTGGGTGGAATAGCCGTCGGTGGCATCGGGTGTCTTGATGAAGCCCTTGTCTGACAACAGGTTCAAAGCGGTATAGTAGCGGAAACGCTCACCACCACCGGTGAAGTCGACGCCCACCTTGTTGGTGACGCCATGATGACGGAATGTCTCGTCGACCCAGTTCACGCTCGGGTACTGGAAGGGATACTCGCCGCTGCCAAAGGCTGACATAGCGTTGGCATCGTAGCGGGGAGCCTTGCCTTCGTTGGCAAGTGCCTCATTCATGGCCGAAGCATAGGTGGCACCGTCAATGAACTTCGGACGATTCGTCTGATAGTTGATGAGGTGGTCGTAGTGAACCGACATCTCGCTGGAATTATACTTACCGCGCTTGGTGGTGATGAGAATGGCGCCGTTGGCTCCCTTGTAGCCGTAAAGCGCTGTGGCTGCGGCATCCTTGAGGATGGTAACGGTCTCCACCTCTTCGGGAGCTACCACGGTAATCTCACGCTCTACGCCATCCACCAGAATCAGGGGATTGCTGGTGCTCAGGCTCTGGAGTCCGCGTACATAGAATGTAGGATTCTGAGCAAAATAGGTGCCCGTTCCGTCAAGCGAGATAAGTCCGTTGCCCCGTCCAAGAATAGAGTTACCGATATTCTTCGACGAACGCTTATCTACCTGATCATTAGTAATGACAGACACTGACGCTGTGGACTGTTCACGAATGAGCGTCTTCTCCGAACCAACATCAATCCTTTGGTCGGCAAAAGCAATGCCCGTGCTGTCCTGCTGTGCTGCCGCCGGCAGGCAGAAGCCTGCGAGCAGAGTTAGCACAAATATATTTCCTTTCTTCATAGTCTTTAATCTTTAATCTTTTAGTTTAAAAGAATTATTACCAGCCAGGATTCTGGACAATACCATAACCCTTGTTCATCTCAGTAACTGGCAGCGGGAAGAGGAACCATTTCTTTACTTCATTCGAATTAGGATCGAGGTCCCACATCACGCGGCGTCGGTTCTGCAACGTGAATTTCTCATACTTGAAGTGATCAGGTTCGGCAACGCCGTTATCTTTGTCATCACCCTGATAGGCATTGAAGTTCTCAACATACTCGCCCATGACGTTCTGCAGACGGGTAATCTTGAGTCCGTGGAGCTCCTTACACATCCAGTCGGTACGCTTGTAGCGAATCATGTCGTAGTAGCGGTTGTTGCTCATACCCAGTTCGCAGGCGCGCTCACGGAGAATCTCATCTATCAGCTTATCCTTGTTGCTGCTAAGCTCGGGCTGGAATTTCTCCATGGGGTCGAGTCCCACACGGGCACGAACGCGGTTCACACAGTTGAGTGCGCCGGCATAGTTGCCTGTCTGAGCCAAAGTCTCTGCCCACATCAGCAGCATCTCGTCGTAGCTCAGATATACCCAGTGCATAAACTTACGGTGATACTCCTCACCCAGATAGTACTTGATGGTACCGAAACCGGTAGAGAACTTGAAGGTCAGCTGCTCGACAATCTCACCAGTGGTCTTGGCAATGCTCTGGCCGGCGTGGTAGCCACCAGTCCAAAGTTCGTAGATGTCACCCGACGACTTACCTGTGGTCCAGTCGAGTGTAATCTGCTGTCCGTTGACGATGGCATTCTCGTAGAGGCGCGGGTCACGGATGGCATATTTCTGAATGGTACGGCGACCAGACTTCCTTACAGGACTGTAGAACAGCTGTCCATCAGCTTCCAGAACCTGATTGGAAGAATTAATCAAGGCATAGGTGGGGGCCTTCATCTGATTGTTAGCCTCATCCCATTCGAAGGGCTCTCCTGACGACCAGGGGAACATCTCCACATACTCAACCGTAGGACAATAAGAGTTACGGCCGATTCCTACCCAGTTCCACCAGGCGTAGGTTCCCTGTGAACCATAGACGGTAGCCACACGGGTGGAATGAATGACCTCCTTGCTGCCCTGATAGATGTAACCCATGCGATAAGCCTGGCGATAGGCATCGGCAGATCTCTCGGTGGGCTGCGTCAGCTGATAGAATTTACCGGCAGTACCCAGGGTGATACTTGTGGGGTCGCTTTCGCCATTGGCTGCGAAGAAGTCGCGGCAGGCCTTTTCGGCACGTTCCCAACGGCTCTGCTGGAAGTCGCCATACCACACCAGCTTGTCTTGCTCAGCCTGTGATGTACCTCCATAGTAGCCCTGGTCGGCATTATAAAGAGGTGAGGCGGCGAACAACAGAATCTTTGCCTTCAGTGCCATAGCACCGGCAGCCGTCCAACGGCCTGTATTGTTGAAGGCATCATCGGCAGTGGTGCTGCCGTCCCATGCCCAACGGAGGTTGGGAATAGCCTCATCGAGCAGGTTTACCATATAGTCGACCGTTTCAGCAACAGTGCTACGGGCCAGGTTGGTATAGTCACCTTCCAGACCTGTATAGGCTTTGTCGACAATGGGAAGACCGCCATAAACACTGAAGAGGTCGAAATAGCGGGCCACAATCAGACACTTGGCCTGTGCGATGATGCTCTGTTTCTCGGTTTCCGACAAATCGGGAACACGGTCGATATTCTCGAGCAACAGATATGCCTGGCGAACGGCCATCCATACCTTATCATTAAGGAACGAAATCAGCGGGTCGTTATTGGCCGAGAGGGTGTTGCTGTAATAGCTGTTGAAGATTGCCGTACCGTTCCAGTGAATCTGGTAGATATCGGTCAGACCATCCAATTTCCCCTGATAGCTGTTCTGGCTGGTGGGAACACCACTGGCATTAGAGAAAGGCAGTCCATAATACTGCATACCATAGAGGCCCGTCAGGAATTGGCGCGTATATTCGGCACTGTTGAACACGGTGTCGATAGTGACGGTTCCACCCGGTGCCTTTTCCACAAAGCTGTCACCTACTTTCACGTCATCCGTACAAGCCGTGAATGCGGCCGAAGATAACAATGCGAGGGCTGAAGCGTATAATATATGTTGTAATTTCATAACTTTTATCTTATTTCATTTAACCATTGACACCTTTTAGAATGCAACTTTCAGGCTTGCTGTATAGGTACGCTGCAAAGGATAAGAGGGAGCATTGCTGGCACGGGTCTCAGGGTCACCCCAGATGTATGGGGAGAAGGTCAGCAGGTTGTAGGCGCTGAGCGCTAACTGCAACTGATTCAGGCCAAGGGCCTTCATGAACGGGAACTTGAAGTCGTAGGCCAACTGAATGGTCTTGACGCGGAAATACTTGGAATCCTTTTCATAGAGCGAGCAGTCGGCATAGTTCTGGTCACCGTTGAGCCAAGTGGCACGCGGGTATTCTGCATCCTGTGAAGGATTATCCACGGTCCAGGTGTGGTCGAGGTGGTATTTCAACAGGCCACCGTCGGTATTCGTACTTGCTGCCTGGAAGGGACGACGGAACACGTCGGAAATCAGACGGCTCACATTCCATGCGGCTGTCAGCTGGGTATTGAACGACCATCCCTTATACTGGAAGCCGACTGTCAGACCGGCGATATACTCTGGGTCGTCGGTATAGGCGTTGCCACGGAAGCGGTCGTTACCGTCAATCTTGCCGTCACCGCTCAAGTCAACAAAGACGGCATCACCAGGCTGGAGGTTACCCACCAGCTGCTTGGGGAATTCTGTGCCGAACTCTTTCTGATAGTCGGCCTCAGCACCCTGATAATAGAATTTCCAGAACTTGTAAAGCGAACGTGAACCGATGCGCTGTCCTTTTGCATACATGTAGTCGAACGACTGAGGAGCCTCGAAGTTCTCGATAATCTCATTCTGGTTATAAGAAAGGTTGAACTTTGCCCAGTAGCGGAAGTCCTTGCCAATCTTGTCGTTCCAGTTCAGCGAGGCTTCCCAACCCCAGCTCTTCACTTCACCGAGGTTGCTGTAGGGAACGGTGAAACCAAGAACGCTCGGAGCAGTCATGTCCTGGATAAGAATATCCTTACGATGCTCGCGATAATAGTCGAAGACACCCATCAGACGGTCGCCCAGGAAGTTCACGTCGATACCATAGTCCTGCTTGAAGGCTGTTTCCCATGACACGTCAGGGTTGTTCTTTGCAGCCTCGACGGCACCCTTGGCAACTGTTCCGTTCTCAACACCGAAGTCGTAGGCATAGGGGTTGGCATCCTTACCGATACGCTCAGCCAGAGCGGTGGTATTCACGTAGTAAGGATCGGGAACATACATGAATCGGCTTCCACCAATCTTATCGTTACCGACAAGACCCCAAGAAGCACGGAGCTTCATGAAGCTGAACACTTTCTTCAAAGGCTTGAAGAAAGCCTCGTCGCTGATTACCCATCCAACAGAACCTGCGGGGAATGCACCGAAGCGCTTACCGGGAGCGAAGTTCTCGGAACCATTATAACCGATATTGAATTCAGCGATATAGCGGTTGTTCCAGTCGTAGGTTACACGGCCTACAAGACCAACGTACGTACGGGGAATATCCGAATAGGCACCGCCGATATAGTATTCCTTACTCTGGTTGTAAAGTGCAAGGGCAGAAATGGTGTGCTGTCCGAACGCACGGCTGTAGTTCAGAGAACCTTCCAGATACCAGTTACGGCCGGAACCTGACATATCGGAAGAATAGTTTGGAGGCGTGCTCTCGGCATTCTTACGATAGAGAATAGTCTCACCGTCTGCCTGAAGAACCGGCGTGTAGTTAGCCACTTCGGCGGTAATTGTACGGCGGGAAGCAAAAGAGCTGTTGTAAGAACCCTTCAACTTTGCAGTCAGGCCCTTGGTGATAAAGTCGAGCTTCTGGTCGAGAATCAAGTCGAAGCTCAGCTTGTTCACATTGTCCTGGAATGCACCGGGCTGGTATGCGTAATAGGTCATTGGTGAAGAACCAACGAACGGAAGCATATTCTGGGGATTCTGGTCGAAGTTCAGGTTGTCGGTGGTCGATGTTGAGTTAACAATATAGCGGCCGTCTACAATACCCGGGCTTACGAACGGAGTGGCCTGATAGATAGCCTTGATCATACCGCCAGAGCCCTGACCCGTACGGGGAGCGCTCTTGTCGTCGACCTTACCTGCCACGTTGACACTCAGCAATGTGGTGTTGGTGATGTTCAGGTCGATATTGGCGCGGTAGTTGAAACGCTGATACTGATAACCGAAGTCATAATCGGCATCGAACTGGTTGAACAGACCATCCTGGGTGAACATACCGGCAGAGATGAAGTATCTTACCTTCTTGTTACCACCAGAGATATTAACGTTGTGCTGCTGCTGGAGCGTCACATCTTTCATAATATAGTCAGCCCAGTCCATGCTTGGGAATCGGATGGGGTCGGAACCATCGGCAAACTTACGGATCACATAGTCTGAGAAAGTAGGAGCCTGTCCGTCGTTAGCCAGCATCCGATTATAGAAGTTAGCATATTCATAGGAATTTGCCAGCTCTACCATCTTCGTAGGAGTCATGGCCGAGAAAGTGGCATTAGCCGTAATGCGTGCCTTTCCTTCTGCACCGCGCTTGGTGGTGATCAGAATAACACCATTAGCACCACGCACACCGAACACGGCAGTTGCCGAAGCATCCTTCAGCACGGTAATGCTCTCGATTTCATTCGGGTCGATATCCCACATCTCACGTTCCACACCATCCACCTGAATCAGCGGCTTGGCATTTTCAGAACTGGTGAATGTAGCCTTACCACGCACGAAAATGTCGGCTGCATCACTACCCGGCTCACCTGAATACTGCACGGTGGTCACACCCGAAAGCTGACCGGCAAGCACGTTATTGACAGACGACACCGGAGTGCGCACAAGGTCTTCGTTCTTCACGCTGGACAAAGCACCCGTCACGGTAACCTTCTTCTGCACACCATAGGCGACCACCTCAACGCCTTCCAGCACCTGGGAGTCGTCCTGAAGAGTCACCTTCATGCCATTTGCGGCTGTTACCGTCTGAGTCTTCATTCCAACGTAGGAAATCGTCAACTTTGCACCTGGCTTCACCTTCAAAGTGAAGTTTCCGTCAAAGTCAGTCACTGTACCCTGAGTGGCGGCACCACCCACGATAATTACACTGGCACCAATAACTGGTTCGCCCTGGCTGTCAACTACAGTACCTGTAATCGAGCTTTGCTGCTGAGTTTCTTCAGTAGCGGCCATTGCTTGTCGAACACCCACGGAAGGAGTCCACAGCAAGACTGTACAAAGCATTGCTACAGGGATGACAGTCCCTTTTAGTAACCTTTTTCTGTTCATATAGTAATAATTAACAAATGTTCAGTTAGATAGGTTGTCAGCTATTATAAAAAATAGTTTTTAAGTTTAAACTCTGTGCAAAAATAATGAAAAAAGTAACACGAAACAAATATAAAAGCAAAAAAATCACAAAATACGGATGTTTTGTCAAATATCAAGGTAAGCTACAAAAAAGCCGCCCCGCAGATGCAGGACGGCCGTTATGTAACCCTATAATATAAATAAGGTGTATGCTTATTCTACTTCAATTGGCTTGTACTTCGGCACAAGAGCCTTCATGATGCACCAGCCGATGAGATAGGCCACGGCACAGATGCAGAACACCACCATATAGGCTGCAGGCTTGCCTTCGAATCCGAAGAAGGTGAAGTTGGCACCCTGGGCTGCTGCCCAGTCGAAGAACTTACCGGAACCCAAGTTGATGGACATAGAACCGATACCGCCGGCCATCGTGCCAAGACCTACAATCGTACCGATGGTGCTCTTGGGGAACATGTCACCGATGGTAGAGAACAGGTTGGCACTCCAAGCCTGGTGTCCAGCACCAAGCAGACCAATCAGGATGGCAGGCCACCATGCGCTGTAGGCACCTAAAGGCTGCGCAAAGAGTCCGAGCACGGGGAAACAGGCGAAGATGAACATGGCGCGCATGCGGCCAAGATAAGGATTCATGCCCTTCTTCTCAACGAAATAGGTGGGCAGGTAGCCGCCGCCGATACTGAGAATGGTAACAATGGCATAAAGGGTGAATATCAGCGCAATACCCATGGCTGAGTCGCTGGTGTATCCGTACTGGTCGCTGAAATAGGCAGGTGCCCAGAAAAGGAAGAACCACCATACACCATCGGTCATGAACTTACCCACGAGGAACGACCACGTCTGCTTGAAGGTGAAGCACTTCCAGAAAGAGATGGTCTTCTCTTCCTTCTGCTTATCGCGATCCTGTACGTTGGCAATATCGTTGTCCTGTTCGATATAGTTCAATTCGGCCTGGTTCACGCGCTTGTTCTTTGCGGGCTTGTCATACAGCCATGCCCAAAGACCCATCCAGATGAAGCCCAGCGCACCGATGATGATGAAAGCCATCTCCCAACCCCAAGCACGGGCCAGCAGAGGAATGGTGGCAGGAGCTGCCAGTGCACCTACAGAGGCACCGCTGTTGAAGATAGAGGTAGAGAAAGCACGGTCTTTCTTCGGGAAATATTCTGCCGTGGCCTTGATGGCTGCAGGGAAGTTACCAGCCTCACCGACAGCAAGAATCAGACGGCAGGAAAGGAAGAGCCATACCGAGATGGTTGCAATGGCAACGGCTGCATCAGAGCCGGCCTGCACCATACGGAGTGCTTCGATAGAATCATAGCCTTCACACTTCATGGCAACCCATCCGCAGCCTGCATGAAGCACGGCACCGAGCGACCATACGAAGATGGCAATAAGATAACCTTTCTTTGTGCCCATCCAGTCGATGAACTTTCCGGCAAAAAGGTTAGCCACAGCATAGAACAGCGAGAAGAGACCGGTAATCGTACCATAGTCGGCATCAGTCCAGTGGAACTCCGGGGCAATGAAATCTTTCCATGTCAGAGAGAGCACCTGACGGTCCATGTAGTTAATGGTGGTTGCCAAGAAGAGCAACGCACAGATGACCCAACGGAAATTGGACATCTTAGTAGTTTGAACTGCACTCATATTTATTTAATTTAGATTCTTGACTCTTCTTTAACGGATATCGATGACAGGGATATTGTCTTTGTCGTTGTAGTAGAGATTCTCACCGGCCATACCCCAGATGAAGGTGTAATAGTAGGTGCCTGCAGCGGCGTGCATGCTCCACTCGGGCGACATGATGGCCTGCTCGTTGTGCAGCCAAACCACGCGACTCTCCTCCGGCTGTCCCATGATGTGGGCAATGGTCTGCTCCTGGGGAAGGTTGAAATAGTAGTAAGCCTCGATGCGGCGGCCATGGGTATGAGGAGGCATGGTGTTCCATGCTGCTCCCGGGTTCAGCTGTGTCAGACCAAGCTGCAGCTGGCAGGGACCTTCCTCCAGCACGTCGTTCACAATAAGTTTATACACCGTGCGGTTGTTGCACTCTTCAAGCGAACCAACCGGACCCCATACGGCAGCCTTCAGCGAACCTTTACGTCCGTCGAGGGTAATCCATTGCGTCTTGTAGTGCTGGTGGGCAGTAGCGCTGTTCAGATAGAACTTGGCTGGTTTCTTGGCATCTTTGGAACGGAAGAGCACTTCTTTGTTCACGTCCTTGTCCTTACCGATATGTCCGCGACCGATATAGAGAGCTTCCTTCGGAGAAAGAGCATACTCCTTACCGTCAACGATTACCACGCCGTCGCCCTCGCCGCAGTTCACCACGCCGAGCTCACGGTTGTAAAGGAAATACTTGTCCTTGATTCCAGGGTCTACGTCGAGTCCAAGTTCAAGGAAGTTCTCCAGTTTCAGTGTCTTTGTGACAGGCATTGCACCGCCAAAGATAAAGCGGTCGTAGTGCGAGTAGGTCAGATGAATCTTGTCGGCCTCCATCACCTTCTCCATCACAAAACGCTCACGCAGCGTCTTGGTGTCGTAGTGCTTCACATCCTCAGGATGACAGGCCGTCTGGAATTTCACGTCTTGCTGTGCACTTACGGTGAGTGCGCCCAGCATGAGAGTCATTGTTAGAATTGTCTTTTTCATTCTTATTTGTTTTAATTGATGTTTCGTCTGTTTTTTATGCTTCCACCTCTTTGGCAGCCTTTTGCTCGTCGGCCACAATACGCTTGCGGTTCCAGAACATCATGGCGATGGTGATGAGCGTAAGCACACCGGCACCAATCCACCTCAGATTGTTCACACACTTATAGATAACCCAACCGAAGAGAGAAGAGGCGAAATCGAGTGCACCGGCCTGGAAGCCCTCGGGAATCTTGGCAGCAGGATCGCTGGTCTGCGCATACACGGCCTGGGCAGCCAGCGTGAATGCGGGTGCCATGTCGGTAACAAACCACAGACCTATGCCCACAGCCACAAAACCGATAATGAGCGTCTTCACCACATTACCCTTGGTGTAGGGCAGCACCATCACAAAGACATAGAACATACCGGCCAATGATGCCAATGGCAAGAACTGGTTGCCGGGCAGGATGACTGCCAGCACAAGTGCCAGCGGGATAAGGATGAGCGAAGCCACCAGCGTGGTGGGATGACCGATGACAAGGGCAGGGCTCATGCCGATATATACCTTTTTGCCGTTGAATTTCTTCTTCACCACTTCCTGTGTCTTTTCGGCAATGGGTTTCAGACCGTCGATGAACAGCTTAGTGATGCGCGGAATGAGTTCCATCACAGCACCCATCGTCACGCCAAGGAACAACACCTTCTTGATGTCGAGCTGTGCCACGGCACCGATAAGTGCACCGACGATGACACCCAGTACAATGGGTTCGCCCAGCACGCCGAACTTCTTCTTCAGTCCGTCGGCATCGATGTCCAGCTTTGAGAATCCGGGAATCTTGTCCAACAGCCAGTTGATCCCGATGGCAAACGGGGTAAAGCTCTGGCAGAACGGCTGCGGAATGCTGATGCCGTCCATGTCGTCGTAGTATCCCTGGAACTTGTCGGCAGTAAGGTCGGCCATCACCAATGTGATGATATAGCAAACGATGGCGGCGAAATAGCCCCATGCCAGACTCTGGTCCATCACGAAATAGGCCACGGCACCGATAAAGGCGAAGTGCCAGTAGTTCCAAAGGTCGATGTTTACCGTGCGGGTGCATTTGGTAATCAGCATCAGGAAATTCACACCCAGACAGATGGGAATGATGAGTGCGCCTACGGCTGTGTTGTAAGCCACGGCAGCTGCTGCGGGCCATCCCATGTCGAACACCCCAAGCTGCAAGTCGTAGAGACGCGAGATTTCGGAGAGCGGGTCACCGAAATTATTAGTGAGCAGCGCGGTCACGATACCTAAGCCCACGAAACCGACACCCACATAGAGTCCCGATTTCAAAGACTTGCCAAACTTCATTCCGATGCACAGACCGATGATGGTAAACAGAATAGGCATCATCACCGATGCTCCTAAACTGATAATGTAACTGAAGACTTGTTCCATTTAAATGATTATAGATTTATTAGTTTTTAAATTTCCAAGTAGTTTTTATTTGAAATTTGATGGCAAAGTTACGAAAAATTTTTGAAAACAACCAAATCAACGTCTAATAATTGTTCGTAATCGTTTACATTTATAATAATGTGGTGCTTTTTATGGTCCATAACACCAGTTTGAAAAGAAACTGGAACGAAATAACCGACCCATGCTTCCGCAATTCGGAGCATGGGCCGGTTATGTCTTCCGGGGTGCATCAGTCTTGGAAATACACCCGTTTTACACGGTTGCTGATGCCCGTCAGCACCTCGTATGGAATGGTATCAAGACAGTCGGCAAGCACCGTCACGGGCAGATGGTCGCCGAAAATCTCCACCGTGTCACCTTCCCTGCAGTCGATGTCTGTCACGTCAATCATTGCCACGTCCATGCAGATATTGCCCACATAGGGCGCACGCTTGCCGTTCACCAGACAATAGCAACGGCCGCGGCCCAGATGGCGGTTCAGTCCGTCGGCATAGCCTATGGGAATGGCTGCAATCACGGAATCCCTGGTCAGCACGCCTTTCCGGCTATACCCCACGGTCTCCTCCTTCGGAACCCTGCGCATTTGCAGAATGGTGGTCTTCAGCGTGGAAACAGTATTCAGGATACGGTTGTCGATGGAATCCACGCCATAGAGTCCGATTCCCAGGCGACACATATCCAGTTGTCTTTCAGGGAAGTGCTCGATGCCGGCCGAATTGTCCATGTGGCGCAGAATTCTGTGCGGGAAAGCCGCCTGCAACCGTTTGCTGGCCTTGTCGAAACGTTCAAACTGCAGCGCCGAGAACTCGTCGAAGTCAGCGCTGTCGCTTCCCACGAAATGCGAGAACACACTCCTGGGCACCACCGCCTGCTGATGCTGAAGAATGTCAATGAGCCGGTCGATTTCATCGAACTCCATTCGACACTCTACATTCTCCATTTGCGAAGCATTGAATCCCAACCTATGCA
>JAEEGF011450011.1_pt1 | contig 14351 bp, 12 predicted proteins | sample 9134171 | NCBI WGS metagenome assembly JAEEGF01 (sample SAMN16246542, study PRJNA631951) | gut metagenome | biome: gut microbiome; feature: rumen; material: AP-attached | host: Bos | place: Iran: Karaj | collected 2018-10
AATTTCTTTCTTTTTGTTCTTTTTAGCCGTATTCCGGCGGCGGGCTTGTCGCTAAAGACGGATAGTTTTGGCATTATCGGCAATTACAGCCGTATCCCTTGACATGAGGGAGTTTCAAGAGCAGACAATTTCTTTCTTTTTGCTCTTTTTAGCCGTATCCCATTACAGCAGCACAAAAAAACCTCCCCGCTGGTACATCCAGCGGAGAGGTTCTATACTCATCCAACTATTCATTCTAAAATTTTATGCAAGCCGTAACTGCATTCGCAGCAACTACACAATAATTACATCATTTACAGCTTCGCAAGCACTGCAACTGCATCTTCTGCAATGATTGGCTTGCCATGCTCCTCAATGAGAGCGCCACCTTCATCAAATGTGCAGATCTCCTCAGCATATTCGCTAATTGTCATAATCTGGCCTGCCACAAACTTCGAATCATTGATAAATGCAATCTCGATGTAGTATTCTTCATCATACTTGTACAATTTAGAATAGTTACACTTCACATCCTTCAAAGCCTTGCTCATACGGATGCAATCATCCAATGTCTCCATTCGGACAAATACAGGATTTCCACCAAGTATTTCATCCGTATTCTCATTAACATCATGTTTTGCACTTTGATTAGCTTTCTGTTCTACAAGAGAATCCGTCACATCATCCTCAGCGAGCATCTTTTTAAGATTATTACAAAGCTCTCCAAATGCATCACTAAATCCTTCATAACCCATTATCGAATCCAATTCTTCATTAGAAAGCGGACGCTCGACATTCGATGTATTTCCATCTGCATCTACCTCTTCATTATCGCCAAAACCGGCTGACTGAATCAGATGCTCAATGAAGTCCTTAATCGAACCAGAAGATGTATCTTCAATAAAATCATCTCCGTGCTTATCTCTTATTTTATCCAAAACAGAAGACGCCTGTTCAACATCGGCCAATGATTCACCATGTCCATCATCACCTTCTAAATTGATGATAAGAGATATATTACCAGTCTTCAAAATATGCATCTGTACGCTGAAGAAATGTCCCATCTCCTCGATATCCAATGCATCCTGTGCCTCATCCACAACCTCTCGAAGAAATTCTTCTGTCTTATCTCTGTGATCAAGGAAGTCGTCGATGGCAATTCCCTTCTCTACGAGTTCTTCTTGAGATATCAGACACTGTATCTGTTTTTCACTAATTCTCTTAAATTTCATATTTGCCACCTCCCATTCTCATAAACTCCTTTGATTCAATACACAGCCTCTGATTGTAATACCCCACACGCATTTATAAATCAGAAGCCTTCCTTCTATAATTATTATATCGTGTATTTCATCAAAATAAATATACCTATAGTTTAAGTTTGTTACTTTCTCCAATTATGCCATATACTTTGAGACATAATTGGGACATTTTCCTAAAAAGCAAAAAGCACCAAAACCACAGTACTCTGGATTTTGATGCTTCCGTCACTTAATCGTGCCGGTGATGGGACTTGAACCCATACGAAGTTGCCCTCGCAAGATTTTGAGTCTTGTGCGTCTGCCAATTCCGCCACACCGGCATTCTGTCGGTAAATCACCGACAAATGCTAGTATATATTATTCCAGGTCCGATGTCTAGTATTTTCTTCATGATTTTTCAAATTTTTTCTAAAATAATAATCATACTATTTCAAGCCCAGAATTCATCAAGCTAAATCAATAATCAAAGCCACAAATTGCTTCAACCTCAATTGCAATCAAAGCAACAAATTGCTCCAATCTCAATTACAATCAAAGCCACAAATTGCTCCAATTTCAATCTTACTTCAACTTATCAAATATATCGAAGCAATCAAATGTCGCGAAATAATCCTGAGGCTTCTCAGCACGACGAATAAGCTCGAAGCTGCAGTCCTCCTTCAGAAGAACTTCTGCCGACTTCAATTTACCATTGTAATTGTAACCCATAGCAAATCCATGAGCGCCAGTATCATGAATGTAGAGAATGTCGCCCATCTCAATCTCTGGAAGTTTTCTATCAATAGCGAACTTATCATTGTTCTCGCAGAGTGATCCAGTAATATCATATGTGTGATCACAAGGAGCATCCTCCTTACCCAGAACAGTGATGTGATGGTAAGCGCCATACATAGCAGGACGCATAAGATTTACCGCACATGCATCCACACCAATGTACTCCTTGTAAGTGTGCTTCTCATGAATAGCTGTTGTCACGAGAGCGCCGTAAGGCCCCATCATGAATCTACCCATCTCAGTGTAAATAGCAACATCACCAAGACCTGCAGGAACCAAAACTTCGTCAAATACTTTGTGAACTCCCGCTCCAATTGCAGCGATGTCATTTGGTGTCTGATCAGGCTCGTAAGCAATTCCTACTCCACCTGATAAGTTGATAAATGATATCTCAATTCCAATTTCATTTTTCAACTCAACCACTAGCTCAAAGAGAGTCTTGGCAAGAGCTGGATAATAATCATTTGTTACAGTATTACTTACAAGGAAAGCATGAAGGCCGAATCGCTTAGCGCCTTTGTCACGCAAAATCTTGTAAGCTTCGAAAAGCTGCTCCTTGGTCATACCGTACTTGGCATCTCCAGGGTTGTCCATAATACCATTTGACACAGCATATACTCCACCCGGATTGTATCGACAACTAATTGTCTCAGGAATGTGACCAATAGCCTCCTCCAGATAATCAATATGAGTGAAATCATCCAGGTTAATGATTGCGCCAATCTTGTCCGCATATACGAACTCCTCTGCAGGGGTATCATTTGAAGAGAACATAATCTCCTCCCCCTTCATTCCAAGGGCGTCGCTAAGCATCAACTCTGTCATAGAAGAGCAGTCTGTACCGCATCCATATTCTCGCAATATATCTATAAGGAAAGGATTTGGTGTAGCCTTCACTGCGAAATACTCTCTGTAGCCCTTATTCCAGGCGAAAGCTTCCTTTACAGCAGCAGCATTGGCTCTGATTCCCTTCTCGTCATAAACATGAAATGGTGTTGGAATCTGTCTGCTAATTTCAAGTGCTTTTTCTTTTGTGAGAAATGGTGTCTTCATCTCGTTCTTCTTCTCCTTTTCAACTCTAGTCTGCGCGTTATTTGTGCTACATAATAACATTTTCTGCATAAATATGCAAAGATTATTTGCGCAATATTCCACTATATATTGTAATTCAGAAAACGATGGATTAATCGCTTTGTAGTAACCTACCCATCCTTGAAGATTTACTGACTAAAGTTTACATCTTTCAGGCGTAATTTATTGTACGACAAACAATCCTTCGTTTGCTTGTTGTTATTTTAGCTCATATCGATGATATATACGTAATCGGACCTAATCTAGCAATCTGCTTCCTTTCAGGATTCTATGCTGTAATTATTGAATTCTTCCTTTTACCACTGAAATTAAATGCTCAAAAGAGAATGAATGAAGAAACGGATTTTGAAGATGAATGATATTCAAAATACTATGGGAAAAGAAAAATCATGCACAATCTCCAAACAGCACTATCTCGAGGTTGCCAAGACTTATGGGTTCACTAGTCGTGAATTAGAACTAGGTTATCTAAAAGTGTCTGGTTTTTCAAATCGACGTATTGCATACATGCTTGGCATCTCAGAACAGACCGCAAAAAACATTTTACACATATTTATAAAAAGCATGGGTTCCCGGCAAGAAGGAAATTCCGCGATAATTCCATATATTCAAAAGGAGGGCAAACATAGAAAAGAAGAAACGAGATCGAAATAACACACTACAATCTCGTTTCCTTTATCTTCGCTCCACTGCAATGTTAACTTAATGACATTTGCCCCTCACAACAAACCCTCATAAACTTTGGCAACCCCTCAAGAACTTTGATTATCCGAAAACTCTCAGAAGCCTTAATTTTACTATTTGTGTTGGCCTGTTCGCTAAAAATTAGTCGATGAATATTAATAAATCATTTTACTATTACATGCAGCCTAACCTTTATTAAAGTATTCCTTCGCAATAATACCATACAAGCAAGCATCAACAATACCCCTATTATTATAATCTCCGGACTTTAACATCCCTTCATATTTCATACCACATTTTGACATTACTTTTCCAGAATATATATTTTTTGGATCGTGCCACGATTCAATTCGATTTACTTTCATTTCATCAAACAGAAACCTAATAACCTCTGCTAATGCTTCACTTGTTAGACCTCTATTCCACCAATTACTACCAATACAAAATCCTAAGTGAACCATATTTATAGAATCATCATATCTATTGACACTTATAGTTCCAATTGGCCCCAACAATGGTTCTTCCTTTAAAACAATTGCCCATTGATAAAATGTTTTATCAGTATATCTATCATACCAATTTTCTATTATATTCTTTGTTTCTTTTACACTTTGGTGAGTTTTCCATCTTAAAAATTTTGTAACTTTCTCATCAGATGTCCAATTTCTAAAACTCGTTTCCACATCCAAAATTGTAAATTTCCGTAAGGACAACCTATTAGTTGTTAATTCAACCGTTCCCAAATGATTCATACACAATACACCCTATATTGCAAAATTTTCTTCTTCAGTTTTTACAAGCAATGCTAAATAATCTTCGACATTTTTTTCCTGTAATTCTACTACCTTCTTCGCCCAACTTTCACAATAATTGCACAAATCACATCCAGAAGAACATGGAATTCTTCTATCAGAAAATTTCGAGAGAAATCCATCTAATTTCCTGTTATCAATATATACTCCTAGTCTCCAGAAATCTTCATTTTTTTCACGTTCCAATTCTTCTCTATCCTTTGGATAAAACCACTGCATCAAATACAACAAATTGCCATCATAATTCCCTTCCATATATGCTCTCGCAACATTTATATTATATTCTTCCTTTTTGTCACGACCATCTAATTTAAAATTCTGAATTCCAATTTTCTCGTACGCATCTATATCTTCAGGTCTAATCCATGGTGATTTTATATATTCCTCAACCTTTTCCAGCTTTCTTCTTTGACAGCGAGCTGTAGTATATGACAAAAACTCCCCTTTTTTAGCAAATGAATCTGCAAGTGCATTATCCCTAACAGCAGATAAATTCATATGGTAATACAAATCACTGCATTTATATATGCAAGGAGTTGTGCATAAAACTTTTACATCCATCGATGTATAATTTACAAGTTTTTCTAAAATATCAAAATCTCTATTTAAATCTTTCCCTGGAACAATCATATCTGCTCCAATTGCTTCAAAATCTTTTGCTCTTTGAACTGATTCTATTTCGGCACAAATTGACGCAGTAATATGACTGCTAGGATAATAATATTTAATAAATCTTATGAGATATGGCATAGAAACCGTTATTCTTTTTACTCCAGCATTAAGTAATTTACCAACAAATTCTTTTAATTGCTGTTTCCCCTCTTCAGAATACTCTATACCATCTGAAACCGTACCATTCATAACATAATCGAATTCAAAATTATATTTTTGAGCTTTAGATATATAATCCAATAATTCTCTCTCTCTTATTTGCGGTAAAGTTACCGATGGACGAATTGTTCCAATAGGTGCTCCGGGCATTGAACCATATAACTCTTTAATTCTTCTTCCATTTACAGATTCCTTGTTCATTTTGTCAAGTTCAATTAACTGACTATCTGTATAATTCGTTGGTACTGAAAAGTTTATCATTTTTCTCCTCCAAATCTTCTTTTCCAATTTATCAAGATGACTATAATTAACACGTATAAAATAATTGTATATTCAAAAAAAGTTTTTATATTATCGGATGTAATAGTTTTTGATATTACAAACAATACTAGAGTAGTTACTATACTTTGCAGTGCACTCATAAATGATAAAACACTGGAAATATCATCATTATCAATCACTTTTATGTATTGAGATTCTATTACTCCTTCCGAAACCATAGTCATTCCTTGTAGAATAGCAAACGCTATAATACTAATCCATATATATGAATGTGAAGCATTAGTTAATGTTAGCATAAAGAAGGATGCCATTCCCATGGCTCCAACTGCAGCCAAAAAAGGATTGAATTTTCCTACTATTTTCTTCCTGACAAACCTATTGCATAAATATCTACTCAGACAATACATAAAAAAAACTATTCCCACTAACAGTTCTGTATTCTGTCCAAATAACTCCATTCCTTTACTTGTTTGAGAATAACTTTCAAACAAAGGTTGCCAATAATAGTAAACGACTTGATACGTACAACATAATAATCCGCTACTAAGTATGTAATATATACTATCATTTTTATTAGTAATGCATTTTAATGCTCTCTTACACTGCATGGTGTATTCATTGAAAGAATTCTTTCTACTAATATGCATTTTATTTTGTTTTACACTGTATGATGGTATTGTTGCAAATCCAAGCATAATAAGCATTATAACAATTGTACACATTAGATATAACACCGCATAATTGTTAGCCGCACTGAAATATACCAACACAGCTCCCAGTGTTCCCGAAAACATTGTAACAAATGCATTCATTTCGTGTTTCAGATGCCCGTAATAATTAATTTTATCAAGATTATCTGGATGCTCCACATTGATGATATCCACTTGCCAGCCTTCAAAAGCACCAGAAACCAAACACAAAGCCAAACCATACATCACCTGACTAATCGATAAAAGAATTATGTTCGGAGATCCAAAATAAACTAATGGATAATAAGCAACCAAAAAAAAGCACGACATCAAAATTGACAATTTACGGCTTATCACATCCGATATTATTCCAGTTGGCACTTCAAGCAAAAAAACAGAAATCGCATAAATCATTTGTAATTGTGCAATCTCACTTAACTTTACTCCTTTACTTAGAAGAAATAGAACATTAACCGCACCAATTAGCATTCGTGCACCATTATATAATCCATATAAAACGGTAATCTTTTCACTATATCTATTATTTTGTTTATTCACCACAATATCTACAATTTTCATTCTTTTCTATAACTATCTCCAACTTGTTGAAATCTCCATTACTTAATCCCACTCTTTTGTTTAATGAATTGATTCTCTTATAATCTCCACCTATATAATGTAAAATATCAATATATGCCATTGCACTTGCCATACTATTATTTACAGCTGCAGATGGAGCGTCATAATAGTTTCTAAAAAATTCTTCTGATTCTTTCTCATCTTCAAAATAATCTGCGCCAATATTTTGGCAAAATGGACAAGCTGTTTTTCCAGGTATATAAAATGGGCCAATACAAGAATAGTCATTAAGATAACCAACATTTAAGAATGGTACTTTACATTTAACAGCTACTTTGGTAACTGTACTTATTACATTATTTGCGTCTCCCGAAATAATAATTAAGACGTCTCCACTTTCTTGTTCATTCTCAACAATCTTCGTAAGCATTTCCTCATCAGAATACTGGTTAAAAACTGACAAATCTACGACTTTATTTCTTTTTCTAAATTCTCTCGAAAGAACATCTGCTTTATACTTTCCGATATCATCACACTCAAAATAGAACTGGCGATTAAGATTATTCTCCTCCACCTTATCTCCATCTATTAAAACCATGGATTTAGGATTCATTGAAAGCAAAGAATATCCTAAGTAATTTCCTATTCCGCCACATCCCACTACCACAAAACTCATATTATGGAATTTATCCATAATAGAATCTGTATCAATATATAGTGTTTCAATATATAATCTATTTTTAAAATCATTTGTATCTTCTTTTTTGAAAATGCATTTTGACTGAGTTACTAATTTTGCATCTAATAGTTCATTAAGAATTTCCTCAGAATACCCTCTTTTACTTATAAAAGACAATAATTCCTCTTCTTCTTTTTCCTCTGAAAGAAAATTCATTATATCTTTGTATTGCGCATATCTCATACTTGATACTACTTTTTGAGTTGAGCCTGCTCCAACTACTATATTATTCTCATCCAATTGAAAACAATTTGTTAACGGTGATATTTTATACATTTTCTTTTCTGTAGTTTTTTACACTACTCTCCTTCACTTTTTTATAAATTATGATAGTTATCTCACATAATAAAGGGTAACACTATAAAATGTTACCCTCAAAAAATAATTTAGTTACATACTCTTCCTAACATCTTACGTCTCCTCCCTTCATCATTAGTAACAAATCAGTACTATCAACAAAAATAGTAGAATCAATAGTCCGACATAATTATTTCTATATTACAAATAATACATCTAACTATGACTCACACTGGTAAACAGTACACCTTTCGTTTATTAATGCATATTAATCAAGCATAAATAACCCGGATCGTTTACACTTAGAATTCATACGCTTCATTTTATTCAACAACCGATTGTTAGTATTAACATAATCGTATATCTCTTTTTACGCAATAGCCATGTGGTATTTGGTATGAAACTCGTGATATTTGGTATTAAAATGTACAATCGAGTATATATAAATGGGATCGGCCCAATATTCCATGTACCCAAAAGGACAATCCTGTGTTAAAATGTAGGAAATGGATTGAATGCCCTGCCACGGTTGGAAATCACAGGGCAGAAAGATTTACAAATATGAGAATTTCAATTACTAATGAATACGGATTAACTACATATGTAGATTCCATTGCTCCAGTGAGCAATTCTAATGTGTCAAATGTGTCAAATGATGACGCATCATCCTTTTCAAATGTATTGGCAACTGAAGAAGCAGCTTTGAATAGCGCCAACAATGTCACTCATCCCGCAGGAACTGTGACCTATGCCGATCTGTTCAACGAGGCTGCCACAACTTATGGAGTTGATGTAAATCTCCTAACAGCCATTGCCAAGCAGGAATCGAACTTCAAGGCTGATGCTGTAAGTTCAGCCGGCGCAATTGGAATCATGCAGCTTATGCCTGCAACCGCAGAGTCATTGGGAGTTTCTGACCCTTATGATGCCAGGGAAAATATTATGGGCGGTGCAAAATATATCCGCCAGATGTTAGACAGATACGATGGTGATGTGACACTGGCTCTGGCCGCTTACAATGCCGGTAGTGGAAATGTGGCGAAATACGGTGGCGTGCCACCATTTACCGAGACACAGAACTATGTGGCCAAGGTTACAGCCAACTACGAGAACAAGGTCGAGGTACCTGATATCGTCTACTCATCTCCTGCGGGCTCGTCTGATAGTGCTAATGCAGAAAATGCTGCTAATGGGACCAATAATTCTAATAGCACAAATTCATTCAATAGCGCCACTTCAGGAAATGCAGCAAGCGCAATAAGCAATGCAAGTACAGGAAATAATGATGCTAACTCAGCATATATCAAAATGCTCTATGAGACACAGGGGCTGATTAACCAGTTAATCGCTAAGAGCAATAAAAATAGTTAAAAACAATAAAAACAGCTGCTTGCCAATTAACAGCAAGCAGCTTTATTAATATACAAATTCAATCAGCAAATAAAAACAACAATCAGCTAACTAGCATCAATTAAATAACAAATATTTCAGCAAGAAAAAAGCAGGTTCATACGAACCTGCTTTTAAAATACTTCTAAAGCTGACAAGCGGACTTGAACCGCCGACCTCTTCATTACCAATGAAGTGCGCTACCACCTGTGCCATGTCAGCCTGTCTTAAAACGACCTTGATAAATATACTATATTTACCTCTGACATGTCAAGGCGTCACCACCAAGTCTACTTCATAATCTCATTTAATTTTTCTACTATTTCATCCAAGCTACTTTCAGGAATTGTTCCATCCTTGTATGAGCTCTCAATTGTGCTATCACTAGCAACTAAAGCTGATACATCAAGCCAGGTACCTTTTTGAAATATTTCATCAAATATTCCAAATACAGTTCTATCCTGTAATAGCTCTGAAAAAGGTATATTTCTAAAATCCATAATTATACTCTAGAGAGGTATTCTCCAGTTCTTGTATCAATCTTAATCTTGTCGCCTGTGCTAACAAATAATGGAACATAAACTGTAGCACCAGTCTCAACTGTTGCAGGCTTTGTAGCATTTGTAGCTGTATTTCCAGCAACACCAGGCTCTGTCTCAGAGATCTCAAGCTCAACAAAAAGTGGTGGCTCAACAGCAAATACATTACCGTTGTGTGAGCAAACTTTTACAATATCATTTTCCTTAACGAACTTAAGAGCATCACCAATATCATCTGCATTAAGAGAAATCTGGTCATATGTCTCAACGTCCATGAAGTTGTACATCTCTCCATCATTGTAGAGATATGTCATATCCTTACGATCGATATGTGCTGTTGGGAACTTCTCTGTAGGTCTGAATGAAGTCTCAACTACACCACCGTTTACAATATCCTTTAACTTTGTACGCACGAAAGCTGCACCTTTACCAGGCTTTACATGCTGAAATTCGACAATCTGACATACCTTGCCATCATACTCGATAGTAATACCATTTTTAAAATCGCCAGCTGTAATCATCTGTTAATTCCTCCTTAATATCGGGGCATAAGCCCACTTATGTTCTATATTTTAATATAAAACAGACACATTGGCAAGTTTTTATACATTAGTGAACTTATTGGTATTCTGGTTCAGCTCGCCTACAATCTTGTTGCTTTCTTCCATCTCGTTGGAAATTGAATACAACTCTCCAACCAAGTCAGATGTGTTCTCTGCTGCGCTTGCAACTCCGTTAGCACCCTGATCTACAGCTGTAGATACATCATTGATTTTGGTGACAACCTCGTTCATAGTATTTTTCAGATCTGCAACTGCATGGCTGAAATCAATCATTATATTATTGATATACTCGGAATCTGCACTGTACTGATGTCCTGAATCCACGAATCCGTCGTAATCCTTCATGATGTTCTCGTTGATGTACTCTATAATCTTCTCCGAATTTGCAGACAAATCAGATACTGCTGCCACAACCTTCTCGTTGATTTCCTGAATATTATTGGCAGTCTCTCTACTGCTGTCAGCCAGATTTCTGATTTCATCTGCAACAACCGCAAATCCCTTTCCAGCTTCTCCAGCGCGGGCAGCCTCAATTGAAGCATTGAGAGCCAAGAGATTAGTCTGTGAAGAAATACTTAGGATATCATCAGTAAGGGCATTTACCTCTTCCACACTCTTACTATTTTCAATAGCAGTCTCAAGAGAGCCTAAAATCTCGTTGATCATAACCTCTGTTGTATTCTTGTTGGATACGGCAGTCTGCTCCAGATCCTCGGCGCGACTCTTCATCTCGCCAGCGTATTCGAGGATTGCCATAGACTTGTCGTTGATGCCATCCATCTCGCTTCCAGCGCCCTCAACTGTAGCATTTACATTTGCCAGGCTAGCAGCCACCTCCTGCATAGTTGCAGAAAGTTCTTCCATTACAGCAGATATATCGTTGGCGCTATCATTTACCATAGAAACAGAGTTCGTTACATTGGAAAATGATGCATCCAAATCGTTGGCACTTCCACGAATTCCCGAGATAATTCCCTGGAGGGATTCGATAAATGTGTTGACTCCCACCACAAGTTTACCAACTTCATCCTGCTGATAAATTGTGATTCTCTTGGTCAAATCACCCTCAGAATTATTTACCTCTGAAACCATCTTATCAAGTTCCTTGGATGACTTCTTGATAGGCTTAACCACACTATTCAAAATGATAATAATACCGATAACGAAGCCTAATGCAACAGCCACAATAGCGCCGATAACCGAAGTATTTACTCGCTTGTATGACGCAGTCAACTCATTCTGAATGAGACCCACATCCTCGGATGTAGCATTTCTCATAGTTGCAATCATTCCAAGAACATCTGAATTGGAATCTTTGACTGTAAGTACTGACTTGTCAGGCACTTCGCCTTTTAAATAATAAGAGAATTTCTCTTCACGAGCTTCCAATGCTGTATCAGAAAACTCCACAAGCTTGTCCGCATACTCACGCTCTTCGTCTGTCAAAGCATTGGCTTTATAGACTTCTGCAGATTCCTTCAGTTTCTTAAACTGCTCTTCCATTGCCACCTGGTAGTTGGCTGCAAGAGACAGGTTGCCTGCTGCTGAATCCACCATAGAATTGGCCAGAGTATAACAATACTGCATATCCCCTACAGATCTCTGACACTCCATCATATTAGTTGATAGAATTTCTGAATTGCGTTCCGCCTCTTTGATAGATATGTTCATGGCAAAGAGACTGGTGCCCACCAATATGCCAAGTATAATAAATGGTATACTCACCTTGGCAAACACGCTCAACTTACTTACGTGTCTAGGTTTTGAACTCTTGTTTTTCTTAACTCTCCTCTTGTTTTTCTTACTTCCAGCCTTCCCCTTGGTGCCTTGAAGCTGGTCGTACTCATTCTCCCCTTGGTTTCCGTCAATCACGACCTTCTCGTTTTCCATATGCAAAAACCTCCAACTAGTTTATTGTAATACACCGAGTATTATAATATACCTTTTGGAGGTTACAGTACAGATTATTAGCTATGAAATCAGATTAATGTACAAATATTTCTATATTGCACAGTCATTTTGACGAAAATATTTTCAACTTAAATATTTCTCCTCAAAATCTTCAACTGAAATTGGCTTTGAGAAATAATATCCCTGGAACAAATCACAGTCTAAATCTCTCATCATATTGAACTGGTCTTCAGTCTCCACTCCTTCAGATACCACCTTCATTTCCAGGTCTTTGGCAATCTGAATGGTGGACTTCAATATATTTCTGGTCCTTGTCACATCAGATATATGGCGCAGGAATTCCATATCCAATTTCAGCACATCCGCATGGATATCCTTTAACACGGTCAGAGATGAATACCCGCTACCGAAATCATCAATTTCAATGTCGAAGCCATAGTTGCGCAAATCCCTTACCATTTTCATATGCTTATCCATATTTGTGGCAAATATTGATTCTGTAATCTCAAGCTTTAGATTCTTGGGATTAATCTTGTACTTCTCCACCAGATTCTTGATGGTTCGGTAAATGTCTATGTAATACTGGTCTTCCACAGAAATATTTACGGAAATATATAAATCCTCAAGACCACGTTCCTTCCACTCAGCCAGCTTTTTGCAGGCTTCTTCCCACATAAATGTATCCAGCAAATGTATGAGGCGAGCCTTCTCCAAAACTCCGATAAATGATGCTGGAAAACGCATGCCACCATTTTCACTGTCAACCCATCTGACCAAAGCCTCCGCTCCAATCATTCTGCCAGAGGTATCAGTCTGAGCCTGTAGAAACATTTTCAAATCACCATTCTCCAGAGCCGAACCAAATCCGTTGATAATGGCGTTGTTGGTAAGCTCCTTCTCCATAACCTGGTCATTGTAGTAAGCAATCTTGTTGGTGAAATCACCCTTGATGCTGTTGATGGCCATGTTACATTTATCACACATAGCAAAAACCGGCTCGAATCTATCTACAATCTCGTATACGCCCATGTAAATCTGCACACGGAAGAACTGGTTAGAAAACTGATCCTTGAGATAGTCAATGGTCTTCAGGAAATCTCTGGACTGAAATCTCACTCTAGGCATGAAAAATGCAAACTGATCCACGCCAATACGACCATAGATATCATCCTCCCTGGCGTATTTTTGCATCTCTTTGGCATGCATTTTCAGAAGCTCGTCACCAGTCTCGTATCCAAGCATGTCATTGATCAACTTGAAATTCTTGATATCAGAAGTGATCATAACATAGTACTGCTTCGGATTATTGAGGAGAGCCTCCTCAACCTTTTCAAAGAAATATTCCGCATTGTATAAGCCAGTGAGAGGATCATGAGTTGCCTTGTAGTGCTCGAGATTATATTTCTCAACCTCCTCTGTTCTGTCAGAAATGGTGATGTAATAACCGATCTCATTGTCTTTCTTGTCATATAATTTGCAGGCACTCACCTCGAAGTTGTAGCTTCTGTAAGAGTCCTTAAGATCCTTGAATACAACCTTGCCTCGCTTGTCATCCTCCGTCCAGTTCTCCTGGAACCATTTACGGCAGTAGTCTTCTATAGGCGTCAGGTCACCATCTATAATTTTCGTTTTGTCAAATCTGTTGAAAATGCTCTTGCCCATTTCATTGATGTAGATGCAATGATGGTTATCATCGAAGCAAGCTACGCCCACATCGAATCTGCCTACGGCATTGATAAGTGATGACTGAATCAAATCATTTGGCACATATATAATTGTGAAATAGCACAGCAAAATGCATACCACGCAATAGGAAATAAGGGATAAATCAACCGGCAAATGCAAAACAAGTCCTATGCCATCAATGGCAATACATACCACAAAGCTGGCAAGAACTGCGAAATATTTGGTGCGATAAACCCGTGCTGA
>JAEEGF012157238.1_pt1 | contig 14350 bp, 13 predicted proteins | sample 9134171 | NCBI WGS metagenome assembly JAEEGF01 (sample SAMN16246542, study PRJNA631951) | gut metagenome | biome: gut microbiome; feature: rumen; material: AP-attached | host: Bos | place: Iran: Karaj | collected 2018-10
AAAACGAGACTTTGGATAGCGCACTGCGTCGTTTTAAGAGAAGTTGCGCCAAGGCTGGTATCCAGCAGGAGATCCGTAAGAGAGAGCACTATGAGAAGCCTAGCGTAAGACGCAAGAAGAAGTCTGAAGCAGCAAGAAAGCGCAAATATAACTAAATCAGAGAAAGTCCCTGGCTTTATGTCAGGGACTTTTTGTTTTTTATTTTTGCTTAAATGTGCTAAAATGAATCTTGTTGCACAAGACCGGCAACTGAATGATTTGAGAAAGAAACAATATGTGGATAAGACTGATCATTACACTGGTTGTGATTGTGGCAGTAGTTATTGGCATATATCACGATACCCACAATTTTAAACTTAGATATTATACGGTGAAGACTGACAAGATAAAGGGTGAGAAAACCTTTGTTTTTTTGACTGATCTTCACGGTTATGTTTTTGGTAAGGACAATGACAAGCTTATAAGCGCAATAGAGGCTTTGGAGCCTGACGGTATTCTCTGCGCAGGGGACATGTTTAATGCCAAGGCAGAGAAGGGCGTTATCAGGACAGGCCCCGGATTTGATCTTCTTACAGCACTTGTCCGCAGGTTCCCTGTTTATGTGGCTAACGGCAACCATGAAGAGAAGGTTAAGCTCTTTACCAAGGAACATGGTAATCTTTTTGACAGATATAAGAGCTCTCTTAAGAGAGCGGGAGTCAATTATCTTGAAAATGATTCCGTGGTTCTTGAGGAAGACAATATCAGGATAACCGGACTGGATCTGAGTCTGGAGTATTTCAAGAAGTTTGTCAAAAAGAAAATGGAACCCGGGCTTTTAAATGACAAGCTTGGAGAGATCAGAGGGGATGAGGCTTCAAGGCTCCAGATCCTTATAGCTCATAATCCTCAGTATTTCCCTGAATATGCAGATTGGGGAGCTGATATCACTGTGTCAGGCCATGTTCACGGCGGCATCATCAGACTTCCTCTTCTTGGAGGAGTGATATCGCCCACACTGGCTCTTTTCCCTAAATATGACGGCGGAAAATATGTCAGACAAGGTAAGACCATGATACTGTCAAGGGGCCTTGGAACTCACACCATACATGTGAGACTGGGCAACCCGGGAGAGGTTTCTGTTATAAAGGTTTTGGGAGGTGACTGATGTCACTGGAAGTAAAGCTTCAGGTTTTTGAGGGCCCGTTGGATCTTCTGATGCACCTGATAGACAAGAATCAAATAGATATTTACGATATTCCCATTGTGACTATCACTGAGCAGTATATGGAGTACATTACCGCCATGCAAAAGGAAGACATGGAGGTTACCAGTGAATTTCTTGTTATGGCTGCAACACTTATGAACATCAAGTGTAAGATGCTTCTTCCCAAGGAAGTCAATGAGGACGGAGAGGAAGAGGATCCTAGAGCAGAGCTGGTTGAGAAGCTCCTGGAATACAAGATGTACAAGTACATGGCATACGAGCTCAGGGACAGGCAGCTTGACGCCGATCTTCAGTGGTTCAGGGAAAAGAATATCCCTCAGGAAGTCAAGGAATATGAGGTTCCCATTGACTTCTCCAACCTCATCGGAGATACCACTTTGTCCAAACTCAACGAGATCTTCCAGGAACTTTTGAAGCGCCAGGAAGATAAGGTGGATCCCATCAGAAGTAAGTTTGGAAATATTGAAAAAGAAGAGATCGATATGGATGCCAAGACGCTCTATATCAGGGCTTATATCAGGGAGCACAAGACCTTCAGCTTCAGGCAGCTTCTTGAAAAGCAGCACAGCAAGACCGAGATCATCGTAACCTTCCTTGTTATCCTGGAGGAGATGAAGCTGGGTGAGATTGAGATTGAGCAGGATGGCACTTTTGCAGATATTATGATCACTTCAAGAAAGGCAAGTTGATATGACTAGAGAAGAAGGCGCAGCAATTGTTGAGGCTATCCTTTTTACCATGGGTGATTCCGTGGAGATAAGCGCCCTTGCCAAGGCCATAGAGGTCGATGTCAAGGAAGTTAAGGATTATATAGAGTACCTTAAGGAAAAATATGGGAAAAGCGACAGCGGTATAGGTATACTTGAGCTTGATAAAGCTGTTCAGCTGTGCACCCGCAAGGAGATGTACGAGTATCTTGTCAAGATCGCCAAGGCACCCAAGAAGGCGGTTCTGACGGACTCTCTTATGGAGACGCTTTCCATCATTGCCTACAAGCAGCCCATCACAAGGCTTGAGGTGGAGAAGATCCGAGGAGTAAACAGCGATCACGCTGTCAACAGACTTGTGGAATTTGGACTTGTTCAAGAGCTTGGAAGGCTCGATGCTCCCGGAAGGCCGCTTCTTTTTGGTACGACAGAGGAGTTTCTGCGTAGTTTTGGCGTTAAGTCACTGGAGGAGCTGCCAACCATCGGTACTGTTCAGGTTGAAGAGTTTAAGCAGCAGGCTGAACAGGAGATAAATGTAAAACTTGATATATAAAAGTCGCGAGAATACTGAATATTTTTGGTATTCTCCTTTTTTTTGCCGTTTTTTATGATATACTATACTCTGACTAAAGTTGCGGTTCTTTTTAATCTATGTAAAGAAGATTTCCGTTAAATAATAAATCATGGAGGTAAAGAAATGAGTAGTTCTTCACAGGCGAGTCAAAGAATTAATGCTTTGCTCGATGAAAACAGTTTCGTTGAAATCGGCGCACTTGTTACAGCACGTAGCACAGATTTCAATCTGAAACAGGAAGAGACGCCATCTGACGGTGTAGTGACCGGTTATGGTGTGATCGGTGGCAATCTGGTTTATGTATACAGCCAGGATGCTTCTGTTCTTGGTGGATCCATCGGTGAGATGCATGCCAAGAAGATCGTTCGCCTTTATGACCTGGCTATCAAGACAGGTTCACCGGTTATCGCGCTTATCGATTCAGCTGGACTTCGTCTTCAGGAAGGAGTAGATGCTCTTAATGCATTCGGAGAGATTTATCTTAAGCAGGTGGAGGCATCAGGAGTAGTCCCTCAGATTACAGCTGTATTTGGAGCATGTGGCGGTGGACTCGCTCTTATCCCTTCAATCACAGACTTCACATTCATGGAGTCCGATAAGGCTAAACTCTTTGTTAACTCTCCCAATGTTCTTGAAGGCAACTACAAGGAGAAGTGCGACACTTCAAGTGCTGCATGGCAGAGCAAGGAAGTAGGTACAGTAGATGTTGTTGCTGATGAGGCTTCCATCTATGCACAGATCAGAGAGCTTGTAGCTCTTCTTCCTTCCAACAATGAGGACACAGACAATTATGAGGAGTGCACAGACGATCTCAACAGAGCATGCGAGAACCTTGACGGTGCTACAGGCGATCCTGCAGTTATCGCAGCTCAGATCTCAGACAATGGTGTATTCTTCGAGACCAAGAGAGATTACGCTAAAGAGATGGTGACAGGCTTCATCAGACTTAACGGCGCTACCGTTGGTCTTGTTGGAAACCGCACATCAGTATTTGATGAAGAGGGCAAGGTTTCAGAGAAGTTTGAGGACAGACTTACAGCTCATGGTTGCACCAAGGCCGCTGAGTTTGTAAACTTCTGCGATGCTTTTGATATCCCTGTTCTTACACTTACCAACGCTACAGGCTTTGGCGCTTCAAAATGCGACGAGAAGCATGTTGCTAAGGCAGCCGGCAAGCTTGTATTTGCACTTGCCAATGCTACAGTTCCCAAGGTTAACCTTATCACAGGTAAGGCCTTTGGAAGTGCTTATGTTATCATGAATTCCAAGGCTCTCGGAGCCGATGTTACAATCAGCTGGCCTGATGCACAGATCGGAACTATGGATGCAAATCTTGCAGCCAAGATCATGTGCGATGGCAAGGATGCTGAGACAGTTTCCAAGGCTGCAGCGGACTATGCTGAGCTTCAGAATAACGTCAAGAGCGCAGCCGGCAGAGGCTATGTCGATGAGATAATCGAGCCTGCCGATACCAGAAAGTACGTTATTGGCGCATTTGAAATGCTTTTCACTAAGAGAGACGAGCGTCCTAGCAAGAAACACGGTACAGTTTAATGAAGGGAGCACTCAAAATGAAACATAAAATTTTAGTTTTGGGAATGATCATCTGCTGCCTCTTTGGGCTGACTGCTTGCGGCGAAGAAGTTTATAATCACGACTTCACCGGATCAAAATATAGCTCTCAGATTTTCAGCGAGTCACGGTTGAAGTATATGGCCGAAAGAACTGAGGAGACATATGAGATGTTCTATCTGTATGGCCTTACACCTGAAAACTTTGAAGAGGAGGCCTACACATCACTGGCAGTACATCAGGATGAATATACCGGTGAGATCTCCGTGGAGGACGATATGTTCAACGTCTTCAAAAACGGATATGACAGCTGGTACAAGGCAGTGAACGATCTTGGTTTCGACTCTAAAGACACTCTCGTAGATGACCTTAAGGTCACCGGAGTTGAATATGATGTCAACAAAGATGACGATGAGATGAGGGTAATTGCCACCATTGGAGGCACTAAGAGAACAGCCGAGATGGTAATGTATCTTGATCACGACGCATCACTTAAGGATGTTGGCGTGACTGTTATGAGAAGTGATGAAGAGAAGCTGGCTAATGCCGGACTTAACACACTCCTTGGAATGGGAATGGCATTTTCTATCCTTATCCTTATAGCTCTTATTATCTCTCTGTTCCCTCTTATTTTTGGAACAGGCAAGAAAAAGAAAGAGAGTGATAAGGAGATTACTCAAAAGGCAATGGATAACACCATCAGCCAGATAGCAGAACAGGAGGATCTTTCTTCCGACGCTGAGCTTGTGGCAGTTATCGCAGCTGCAATAGCAGCCTACGAGGGCAGCGGCAGCACTGATGGATTCCAGGTTAGATCCATAAGAAGAGTTAATTCAAATTGGAAAAAATACTAATATCAATTGGCTTTGAGCGCGAAAATGTGCTCATTGAAAGGAGAAACAATGAAGAACTATACAATAACCGTTAATGGAAACGTATATGACGTAACAGTAGAAGAGGGTGCCGGATCAGGTGCAGCAGCTCCTAAGGCCGCAGCTCCCGCAGCAGTTAAGGCTCCCGCAGCTCCTGCCAAGAAGGCCAGCGCAGGCGCAGGCTCTGTAAAGATCGAGGCCGGTGCAGCAGGAAAGGTTCTCAGAATCGATTCAGCTGTAGGTAAGGAAGTAAAGAAGGGTGACACAATCGTAACTCTTGAGTCCATGAAGATGGAGATTCCTATGGTTGCTCCTTCAGACGGAACAGTTGCAAGCATTGATGTTGCAGCAGGTGACCCTGTTGAGGCCGGAGCACTTCTTGCTACTCTTAACTGATAGTTGTCAGAGAAATGTGAGTTTATTAAAAGAGAAATGAGGATGAAAAATGGATTACATAGCTAATACATTGTCGAATCTCTGGCAGCAAACTGCATTTACAACAATGACACCCGGTAACTATGTAATGGTTGCTGTGGCATTGGTGTTCTTGTATCTGGCCATTGCCAGGGGATTTGAACCTTTGCTTTTGGTACCGATCTCATTCGGTATGCTTCTTGTAAACATCTATCCGGCAATTATGGCTGAGCCTGTTGGTGAGGCTGCCGGTGGACTTTTACATTATTTCTACATTCTCGATGAATGGGCTATCTTGCCTTCACTCATTTTCATGGGTGTAGGAGCTATGACTGATTTCGGCCCCCTCATCGCCAATCCCATAAGCTTCCTTATGGGTGCCGGTGCACAGTTTGGTATTTTTGCAGCTTACTTCATGGCTATTCTGTTCAAGTTTAACGATCAGGAGGCTGCAGCCATTTCAATCATCGGAGGAGCAGATGGCCCTACATCTATCTTCCTGGCTTCCAAACTTCACCAGACACAGATCCTTGGACCTATCGCGGTAGCTGCTTATTCATACATGGCGCTGGTTCCCATGATCCAGCCTCCTATCATGAGACTTCTTACAACCAAGAAGGAAAGAATGATCAAGATGCAGCAGCTCAGGGAAGTGTCCAAGCTTGAGAAGATTCTTTTCCCTGTTATTGTTACTATCGTTGTAAGCATGATCCTTCCTACAACAGCACCTCTTATCGGTATGCTGATGCTGGGTAATCTTTTCAGAGAGTCAGGCGTTGTTCGTCAGCTCCAGGAGACAGCTTCCAACGCTCTTATGTACATCGTAGTTATCCTTCTGGGAACTTCAGTTGGTGCTACTACAAGTGCAGAGGCTTTCCTTAACACAGATACAATCCTTATCGTTATTCTCGGCCTTATTGCATTTGGTATTGGTACTGCGGCAGGATGTCTTTTAGGTAAGCTTCTGTGTTTGATCACAAAAGGCAAGATCAATCCGCTTATCGGTTCTGCAGGTGTATCTGCGGTGCCTATGGCTGCCCGTGTATCACAGAAGGTCGGTGCGGAGAACGATCCTTCCAACTTCCTTCTGATGCATGCTATGGGACCTAACGTTGCCGGTGTTATCGGTACTGCCGTTGTTGCAGGTACTTTCATGGCTGTATTTGGAGTATAACGGAGTAGGAATTATCTATAAGCAATTACGTATTGTTATTTGACGATAGAAAGGAAAATAAAGAAATGGCAGATTTACAGAAAAAACCGGTTCGCATTAATGAGACAGTGCTCCGTGATGCTCACCAGTCTCTTATTGCAACCAGAATGCCTACCGAGATGATGCTTCCCATCATCGAGACAATGGATAAGGTTGGATATAATGCTGTTGAGTGCTGGGGCGGTGCTACATTCGATGCTTCTATGAGATTCCTTAAGGAAGATCCTTGGGAGAGACTTCGTAAGCTCAGAGATGGCTTCAAGAACACCAAGCTTCAGATGCTTCTTCGTGGTCAGAATATCCTTGGTTACAAGCATTATCCTGACGATGTTGTTGAGTACTTCGTTCAGAAGTCTATTGCTAACGGTATTGACAATATCCGTATTTTTGACTGTCTTAACGACCTTAGAAACCTTCAGGCTTCTGTTAAGGCATGTAAGAAAGAGGGCGGACATGCTCAGATCGCTCTTGCCTATACTCTTGGTGATGCATACACAGAAGAGTACTGGATGAACATTGCAAAAGAAATCGAGGAGATGGGTGCTGATTCTATCTGTATCAAGGATATGGCAGGACTCCTTCTTCCTTATGAGGCTGAGAAGCTGGTTAAGGCTCTTAAGAGTGCTACCAAGCTTCCTATCGACCTTCATACTCACTACACATCAGGTGTTGCCAGCATGACATATATGAAGGCTGCTGAGGCGGGCGTAGATATTATTGACTGTGCTATTTCACCTTTTGCTCTCGGAACATCACAGCCTGCTACAGAGGTTATGGTTGAGGCCTTCAAGGGACAGCCTTTCGAGACAGGGCTTGATCAGAAAATTCTTGCTGAGATTGCTGATTACTTCAGACCTTACAGAGAAGAGTGCCTTGCCAGCGGACTTATGGATCCCAAGGTTCTTGGCGTTAACATCAAGACTCTTATGTATCAGGTTCCCGGTGGTATGCTTTCAAACATGGTTAGCCAGCTCAAGGAGCAGAATGCAAGCGACAAGTACAACACAGTGCTTGAGGAGATTCCTAGGGTTCGTAAGGACTTCGGTGAGCCTCCGCTTGTTACACCTTCATCACAGATCGTTGGTACTCAGGCCGTTATGAACGTGCTTATGGGTGAGAGATATAAGGTTGCTACAGACCAGACCAAGGACCTTCTTGCAGGAGAATACGGAAAGACTATTAAGCCTTTCAATCCTGAAGTTCAGAAGAAGATCATCGGCGACAGGGAAGTTATCACCTGCAGACCCGCTGACAGACTTGAGCCCGGACTTCCTAAGTTCGAGAAGGAAGTTGCTCAGTGGAAGCAGCAGGATGAGGATGTGCTTTCTTATGCATTGTTCCCTCAGGTTGCTACAGACTTCTTCAAGTATCGTCTCGCTCAGCAGGAAAAGGTTGATGTTTCCGCTGCAGATACCAAGAATGGAGCTTATCCCGTATAATTAGCAGACCCGGAGCTGATACTCGGCTCCGGGTTTTAATGGCATAAGTTTATAAAAATAATAAAAAAGATGAAATTCTGATATGTAACATACAGAATTTCATCTTTTTTTATTTTTTGCATGGCTCAGTGTGATAAAATTATTATATGAACGAGTACAGAAGGCACAGACCCAACAAAAAACCAGTAGAGCTGGGAAACAGAGAAGGCAGGGAACTTAGAAAGGCTGAAATCGGGCGCCAGATGCTGGCACTTGATGAGATTTCAGGCTATAGAGTGCGTCCCGGCTTTTATAATATCGATGGCGCCACCATGCTTACAGATGGCGTTAATTTTACTGCGTATTCCAACGGTGCCACCTCAATAACCCTTCTTCTGTACAAGAGAGGGGAGACCAAGCCCTTTGCACAGATTCCCTTTCCCGAGAGCTACAGGATAGGAAAGGTCTATTCCATGATCATATTTGGCCTTGATATTGAGAATCTTGAGTACTGCTACAGTGTTGACGGCCCCTGGGAGCCTCAAAAAGGCCTTTTGTTTAATAAAAATCACCTATTGCTTGATCCTTATGCCAAGGCGGTTTCCGGTCAGAGGATCTGGGGCCAGAGCCCCAATCACGACGGTGCCTACAGAGCCAGGGTAGTAAGAGATAATTTCGAGTGGAACGATACCAACAGCCTTAAGATCCCTATGTGCGACTCTGTTATCTATGAGATGCATGTAAGGGGATTTTCTATGGATAAGAGCTCAGGGGTTAGATTCCGTGGAACCTTTGAGGGCATCAAGGAAAAGGTTGAATACTTAAAGAGACTTGGCGTCACAGCGGTTGAGCTGATGCCAATCTTTGAATTTGACGAAACGAGAGATAAGAGAGAGGTAAACGGCAAGACGCTTCTCGATTATTGGGGATATAACACCATAAGCTTTTTTGCCCCCAATACCAGCTATGCTTCCCAAAGTGAGTATAACAAGGAAGGCGTAGAGCTTAAGCATATGATCAAGACCCTTAAGGATAACGGAATAGAAGTTATCCTTGATGTTGTGTTCAATCATACCGCAGAAGGCAATGAAAACGGCCCGTTTATTTCCTTTAAGGGCTTTGACAATAACATTTACTACCTGCTGACTCCGGACGGACAGTACTATAATTTCAGCGGCTGTGGAAATACCATGAACTGCAATCATCCCATGGTGCAGGAGTTTATAGTAGAGTGCCTGAGGTACTGGGTTGAGGAATACCGTGTAGACGGCTTTAGATTTGACCTTGCAAGTATCCTCGGAAGAGATCAGGACGGTGCGCCCATGGAGAAGCCTCCGCTTATTCAGAGGCTTGCCTACGACCCTATTTTGGGTAACGTCAAGCTGATCGCCGAAGCCTGGGACGCCGGCGGAATGTATCAGGTCGGAAATTTCCCTGCCTGGAAGAGATGGGCTGAGTGGAACGGTAAATACAGAGATGACATCAGATCCTACCTCAAGGGCGATATCTGGGCAGCGCCCGAAGCTGTCAAGAGGATAACAGGCTCCATGGACCTTTATGGCGGTTCATATCTCGGATATGAGTCCTCTGTCAATTTTATAACCTGTCATGACGGCTTTACTCTTCATGACCTGTATTGCTATAACGGCAAGCATAATGAGGACAACGGCTGGAATAATACTGACGGAGCCAATGACAACAGAAGCTGGAACTGCGGCGTTGAGGGAGAAACAGACGATCCCGGCATAAATGATCTGCGCTTTAGAATGATGAGAAATGCCATAACCGTCCTTATGTGCAGCCGGGGAACTCCCATGATCTATTCGGGCGACGAATTTGGCAACACCCAGTTTGGCAACAACAATGCTTACTGTCAGGACAATGAGATATCCTGGCTTGACTGGTCACTTCTTGAGAAGAACCACAGCTTTTTTGACTTCTACAGAAACATGATCCAGTTCAGGAGAAAACACCCCTGCATCAGGAAGGACATGACAGAAGCACAGTGCGGTTATCCTTTTATCTCTGTTCATACCGAGAATCCGGATAACGGCAATATAACCAAGGATTCAAAAGTCATCTGCGTTCGATTTGCCGGATTTATCAAGAAAAAGGGCCATGATGACATTGTATACATTGCCATCAATGCTTACTGGGAAGACATTCAGATCATGCTTCCCAACCCGCCGGAAGGTGGTTTCTGGTCGCTTTGTGTTGACACCGGCTGCGATGAGGGCAAGTACTTCTACAACAGGCCCAAGCCGCTTACCTGGAGGAACAAGACCCTGAAAGCCAGAAGTGTCAGCGTATTCATTGTTTCTTACGGAGCAGAATATGGCAGCTGAGAAGAATAGCCAAGAGAACTTGATATTTGGGGGATATGAGTTTTTATCAGAGAACGATGCGCAGAAAGCTGCCATGGATCTTTCCAAGATAAAGCTCTTGGAGTCGCGCTTCAAAGCCAGCCGCCCCAGTGACAAAAAAGCAGTCTACGATAAATCGATCGAAAACAAAATCTTTAAAACTCCCGTGGGATGGGGATATCTGGCTGACCTTAGAAAGCAGCTGCTGGAGAGCGGATACACCGAGGACGATCTTATTCCCATTCCTGTTAACGTATCCATGACCAAACATTCCGCCCTTGAGAACCTCACCGTCAAGCAGAGGATCAAGCCGGCGGATGCCCCGAAAAGCTTTACCTTACGCAGAGTTTTTCCGATCATTCTCAATATTGTCCTGGCTATCCTTGTGGTTTTGATGTTCGTTGTCGCCGCAACCTCCGATAGTGATAATATCCTCAATTACAAAAGAAATATCACAAACCGCTACTCGAGTTGGGAACAGGACCTCACAGAGAGAGAGAAAGCTGTAAGACAGGCGGAAAAAAAGCTTGGCATCGAGGATACTTCAAGCTATTATGAGGATACGGATACAAATTAGACAGGAGGTTACTTCTAGATGGAAGATTTGAAAATATTGGTAGTCGATGACGAGAGCAGAATGAGAAAGCTCGTCAAGGACTTCCTGACCAAAGACGGATACATAGTACTGGAGGCAGAAGACGGCCAAAAGGCGCTTGATACCTTCTATGCAGACAAGGACATCGCCCTGATCATCCTTGATGTAATGATGCCCAAGAGGGACGGCTGGGAGGTCTGCAGAGAGATAAGAGCAGAGTCCAAGGTCCCGATCATCATGCTTACAGCCAAGTCCGAGGAGAGAGATGAGCTTCTTGGCTTTGAACTGGGCGTAGATGAATACATCTCCAAGCCCTTTAGCCCCAAGATTCTTGCGGCCAGAGTATCTGCGATTTTACGTAGAACCAATCAGAGCTCTGCAGCCGATATTATGGAAATCGGTGGCATTGTCATCAACAAGGTAGCCCATAGTGTTACTGTTGACGGAAAAGAGATAGATCTGAGCTATAAGGAGTTTGAACTTCTTACATACTTCTTCGAAAACAAGGGTGTTGCTCTCTCAAGAGAGAAGATCCTTAATAATGTATGGAATTATGATTATTTTGGCGATGCCAGAACAATTGATACCCACGTTAAAAAGCTCCGTGGTAAGCTTGGAAACAAAGGAGAGCTCATTAAGACCATATGGGGCATGGGCTATAAGTTCGAGGCATAAATGAGCGTTACAAGTAAAGAATTCAGAAATGAAAAGATCCACTCCATGAGGTTGGAGATCAGTGCAGTGTTCCTGGTGGTAATGGTAGGAACCTTTATACTGTGTCTCTTGGTAAATATTCTCTTCATGGAGAGATTCTATATACAGAATAAACGTGAAGCCATTCTTGAGGCTTATAAGAGTATTTCCAGAGCCATCAGAGATGGTGACATAGCTTCCGATGAGTTCAATTCCGAGATCACGTATATCTGCGAGCGCTACAACATCGAGATGATCGTACTGGATGCTGATTCCAAGACTATTAAGACCTCATCCAGTAACTCAGAACAGCTGGTCAAGATCCTCTGGGGGAATATGATCAGTTCCACTGCAGGAACTCCTGCCAATGAGGACAATGTCATACTGGAACAGGGTGACGGCTATACCCTTCAGATGAACCACGACAGGAGGACCGGAAGACAATATCTGGAGATGTGGGGCATAGTGGGTGCAGGCAACCTGGTGCTCCTTAGATCCACTATGGAGAGTATCAAGGACAACGTATCCATTTCCAATACCTTTATGGTATACGTGGGTGTCGTTGCCATTGTTGTAGGTTCCGTTCTGATACTTTTTATCTCCAAAAAGGCCACTGACCCTATTAAGAAGCTGTATCTTATTTCCGATAAAATGAAGAGGCTGAATTTTGAAGCCAAGTATGAGAGCAGCAGTAAATACAAAAACGAGATCGACGTGCTGGGCAATAACATGAATGAGCTTTCCGAGGCTCTTGAAACAAACATCAAGGAGCTTAAGAATGCCAACCTTGCCCTCAGGCAGGATATTGCCCGAAAAGAAGAAATAGATGAGATGCGTAAGGAATTTCTATCCAATGTATCTCATGAACTGAAGACACCCATAGCGCTTATTCAGGGATATGCAGAGGGACTTAAGGAAGGCGTCAGCGATGATGAAGAGAGCAGAAACTTCTACTGTGAAGTCATCATGGATGAAGCCTCCAAGATGAACATAATGGTCAAAAAGCTCCTTACACTGAATCAGCTTGAATTTGGAAATGAGTCTGCCAACATGGACAGATTTGACATAGTTGACATGATTCGCAATTACGTCAAGTCAGCCGCTGTTCTTGCCAGACAGAAGGATGTCACAGTTCGATTTGACGACTATCCCCCTATATTTGTATGGGGAGATGAGTTCAAGATAGAAGAAGTACTTCAGAACTATTACAGCAATGCCATAAATCACATTGATGGCGACAAGGTTATCGATATTAAGCTTACATTAAGAGACGATGGCCATGTCAGAGTTTCTGTATTCAATACCGGTAATCCGATACCGGAGGATAGCATTAAACATATCTGGGATAAGTTCTACAAGGTAGACAAGGCCAGGACCAGAGAATATGGCGGAAGCGGTGTGGGTCTTTCAATCGTTAAGGCCATTATGGAAGGCATGCAACAGGACTATGGCGCCATCAACTATGATAACGGCGTAGAGTTTTATTTTGAATTGGAAACCAAATAAACTCAAAGAGGTAGTGTTATGAGAAAAAGAAATATACTTGGGCTGGCCCTGGTGACAAGTGTGATACTTGCACTGACGGGCTGCGGCGAGCAGTTCCCCGAGCTTACAGAGGAACAGTACAACCAGACCGTTGAATTTGCGGCCGGTGTTCTCATGAAACATTCCAATAACGGACAGGAAAGGCTTACTTATGTTAGCGCTGAAGAGATCAACAAACAGCGCGAGAAGGAGGCCATGCTTGCCGCGATTGAAGAGTCCAGAGCCAATCAGCAGCAGACTCAGCCTGCCAAGCCTGAACCTGAGACCGAACCCGAACCCGAACCCTATTCCGAGGGAACAGACACATCTACCGAAACTGACGTTACCGGGCAAGACCAATCAGAAAACACCGGTGATGAGCAGGGCGGAGAAGATAATGCAGGAAAAGATTCATCCGCAACGGGACTCTCGGATGCCATAACCCTCTCTTCTGAAGATACTCAGGAGATCTCTGACAATATTTTCCTTTCTTACCAGGGATATTCGGTATCCAGTACATATCCGGAGAGCTCCAGGAGTTATGTTGTAAACGCTGATAAGGGAAAAAAGCTGCTGGTTCTCAGGTTCGATCTTTATAATGCCTCAGACGGCACGCTTTCAGTTAACCTCAGTTCCCATAATCTGTTGTTCAGGATCTATCTGAACGGTGAGGATATCGGATATTCTTCCGTAACAGTATTGCCCAATGACCTGACCAACTACATAGGTGACATAGAATCCCGGGCCCATGAGAGCGTAGTAGTGCTCACACAGCTTGATGAAGAGGATTCCACCAAGATTGAGACCATCAGTCTTCAGGTCACCTCGGATGGGCAAACTCAGAATGTAAATCTGAAATAAAAATAAATTTTTTTTAGAAAAACCTGACGAAAACGATGGCCGTCACCCCGTAAACCCCTGTGTTTATGCGGGTGGCGGCCGTTTTTGAAAATAAAAAAACTTTTTGAAAAAAGGTGTTGACATTGATATGGGGCAGTGATATATTAGTATTCGTTGCGGCGGTCATGAGAAACGCCGAAACGCAGTAACGGAGCGGCTTTGCGGCTCTATGCACCTTGACAAATAAACAGTAATGCAACCCTGAAAAATTCCAAGAGAATAATTCAGAAATGTAACAAACCAAAGTAATAACGGACAGAACAAAAAGCCAAGCTTTAGTTCTGGCCAGATCAAACTT
>JAEEGF011580664.1_pt1 | contig 14349 bp, 14 predicted proteins | sample 9134171 | NCBI WGS metagenome assembly JAEEGF01 (sample SAMN16246542, study PRJNA631951) | gut metagenome | biome: gut microbiome; feature: rumen; material: AP-attached | host: Bos | place: Iran: Karaj | collected 2018-10
CTTACCATCAACAAGGGTATGGAAGAATTGGGGAATATTCAGTTTACTGTCAATGACATTCCTTTGAGCAAGGGGGTCTTTGACGGGAAGTTCTTCGGAGGTCGCACCGTCCGTCTGAATGCGACATCTGCTGACGGCAGACAGGTCACTGGCTGGGATATCACAAGTGTCACATCCAATGGAACCACCCAAAAACATGTCGACGGGGCTTCCTACACTTTCACCATGCAGACAAATGGTACTATGATCATCAAAGCGGTCATTGGAACGACAGATATCCATTCCATTCAAAAAGGGAATTTTCAAGACACACAATATTACAATCTTGATGGTAAACGATTGAAACAGCCACAGCATGGCATCAACATCCTCCGCATGACGGACGGAACGACAAGGAAAATAGTGAAATAAAAAGAGTCCCACAAAATACTTGTAGAACTCCTTTTGCGGAAGGTGAGGGATTCAAACCCCCGATACCCGAAAGGGGTATACCGGATTTCGAGTCCAGCGCATTCGGTCACTCTGCCAACCTTCCTTTCCCTTTTGCGGATGCAAAGGTAGTGCAAATATTTGAATCCACCAAATTTATCATTGACAAATCCCATTCAAAGAAGTTTGCTAAGCCGTTGACGCAACTGTTCCGCCTCACTCTGGCGGATAGAGAGACGTATCTCGCATGTCGTGTCGAAGGTCTGTGACAAGACACGAGGATTCATCTCTTTGACGATACGCATCACATCATTCATCTGTGGATAGGAAAAGGAATAGGTGATAACTTCCTCTACCTGACGTGTCTCGATAGTAGCATGGGTGATGGCATCAGCGGCAGCCTCACGATAGGCGACTATCAGACCGCTCGTTCCCAGGTTCACGCCCCCATAGTAGCGCACCACGACAATCAGTATGTCCGTCAGCTCATTGGAGTTAATCTGTCCAAGAATCGGTTTTCCTGCCGTCGAGGAAGGTTCTCCGTCATCATTTGCACGGAACTCTTCCCTACTCGCTCCTAACATATAGGCATAACAGACATGACGAGCATCATAGTATTTCTTGCGATAACCCGCAAGAATCCCCTTCACCTCGTCGATGGTCTCTACGTGGTGAGCAAAAGCGAGGAACTTACTCCGTTTCTCGGTGTAATATCCCTCGCTTATGGTTGCTATGGTGCGGTATTCGTCAGTCATATACCATCGAAACTATAGACACTATAGGAACTATAGTCACTATACCAATTTATGAATCACCAATCCAGAACGCAGTTTCGGTTCAAACCAGGTAGCCTTCGGCGGCATGATCTTACCACTGTCGGCAATATCCATGATCTGCTGCATCGTCACAGGATAGAGAGCAAGGGCAGCTCGCATCTCACCACTGTCCACACGACGTTTCAGTTCACCAAGTCCACGCAGACCACCGACAAAGTCGATACGTTTGGAAGAACGCAGGTCACCGATGTTCAGTATCTCGTCAAGAATCAGACGACTGCTGATATCCACATCCAGTACCCCGATAGGATCGGTATTATCGAAGGTACCTTCCTTAGCGGTCAGACTATACCAATGTTGGTCGAGATAGAGTGAGAACTCATGAAGCTTTGCTGGTTTATAAATCTCCGTTCCCTTATCCTCTACGATGAAGTTCACCTGCAAAGCAGCCAAGAACTCCTCTGACGACAGACCATTGAGGTCCTTCACCACACGGTTGTAGTCGAGAATTGTCAACTGGCTCGCCTGGAAACATACTGCCATAAAGAAGTTATATTCCTCATCCCCTTTGTGGTGAGGGTTCTGCTTCTGTTTCTCAGCACCTACCAATGCGGCAGCGGCAGAGCGATGATGTCCGTCGGCGATATAGAGCGACGGCATCTTGGCAAACTCAGCGGTAATGGTCGTCATATCCTTCTCATCGTCGATAATCCAGAACTGATGGCGGAAACCATCAATAGGAGCGATGAAGTCATACTCTGGCTCCGTGGCGGCATAACGTTTGATCAACTGGTCGAGAACGGTATTATCAGGATAGGCAAAGAATACTGGTTCGATGTTCGCATTATTCACACGGACATGTTTCATACGATCCTCCTCCTTGTCACGACGCGTCAGCTCATGCTTCTTGATATTACCTTTCATATAGTCGTCTGTATGAGCACATACCACCAGACCATACTGTGTCTTGCCGTTCATCGTCTGGGCATAGATATAATAATGTTCACGCGCATCCTGAAGGAGCCATCCCTTGTCCTGGAACTTCTGAAAGTTCTCGGCAGCCTTCTCATAGACACGAGGATCATACTCAGAAGTACCTACGGGGAAGTCGATCTCCGGTTTGATGATATGATACAGACTCTTCTCATTGTCGCCAGCCTCAGCACGTGCTTCCTCTGAGTCCAACACGTCATAGGGACGACTCTCTACCTGCTCCACCAATTCTTTGGGCGGGCGTATTCCTTTAAATGGTTTTACGATTGCCATAATAGTTTATTTTATATTGAGCATTAGAGGTTTTCCTTGATTTTCTCAATTAATTCTTGATACTCCGCATCTGACAGATACACCTTACCAGGATTCATCTGGAATGTACCGCCATAGTCGGGACCATCCACATACTTAGGAGCCAGATGGAAATGCAGATGCGACAGTTTATCGCTATAAGCACCATAGTTAATCTTCTCTGGGTTGAAAGCCTTCTGCATGGCACGGGTCACACGAGCCACATCAGCCATAAAGGCATTACGGTCTTCGTCTGACAATTCGTTCAAGTCGTTGACATGATCTTTATAAGCCACGAGACAACGACCACGATAGGTCTGCTCTTTAAAAAGGAACGCACGGGATACGGAGAGTTCACAAATCTCAATCATCAAGTCGTGCAATGTCTGATTGTTCGTGCAGTACAAGCACTGTTTAGGGTCACTTTGCATAGTTTCTTTGTTTCTAAGTTTTAAAATATTTCTGCAAATTTACGGAAAAGTTCTGAATCTTCAAAATAATTCTGTATATTTGCAGGCAGAAACTTAAACTATTAGCAAAAATATGAAAAGACTATTAATGATCAGTATGCTGGTAGCATCTGTTTGGACGCTACATGCACAGGACTTTGAGCCAGCAACAGAGGCAGTAAAGAACATGGGTGTTGGATGGAATCTGGGTAATACCCTTGAGGCACATAACCAAGCAGAAGGTTCCCTAGACCCTACCAAGAGTAGCTATTGGGGACAGCAGGGACTAGACTCAGAGGTATGCTGGGGACAGGTCTATGCCACTCCAGAATTACTCAAGATGATCCGGGAGGCTGGTTTCGGAGCCATCCGTGTGCCAGTGACTTGGTATAACCACATGGACATTGATGGGCAGGTCAATGCCGCTTGGATGGCTCGTGTCAAAGAGGTCGTTGGTTACGTTCTGAGCCAGGGTATGTACTGTATCATCAATGTGCATCATGACACTGGAGCAGACAGTAGCGGGAAGTCCTATCACTGGATCAAGGCACAGGGAAGCAACTATACCACCAACAAGGAAAAATTCAAAAATCTGTGGAACCAGATAGCCACTGAGTTTAAGGACTACGACCAGAAATTGCTTTTCGAGAGCTATAATGAGATGCTTGACAAGTATAATTCCTGGAATTTTGCTTCATCTAATACTAGTGGTGGCTATAATGTGACAGATGCTAACGATGCCTATAAAGCCATCAGTGACTATGCACAGAGCTTTGTCGATGCCGTTCGTGCCACAGGAGGTAATAACGCTAAACGTAACCTCGTGGTGAACACTTATGCCGCAAGCTGTGGTAGTGGTTCATGGAATACTCATCTGCAGGAACCTCTTTCAAAGTTGACTGTTCCCACAGACCCGGCTATAAATCACATCATGGTTCAGGTACATGACTATCCTAATATCGAGAATGGTATCACTGGTGTGAAAAACGATATTGACAATATGGTAAGTGCATGGAACACCCATTTTATCTCAAAAGGTATTCCTATGATTCTGGGAGAATGGGGCACATCCAATGTGGACAAGGGTGACGGCAAGACCGACTATGACGTGCGAAGAGACGTGATGTTTCAATTTGCTGATTACATGGTTAAGAAATGTAAGGAATATAAGGTTGCCACTTTTTATTGGATGGGACTGTCAGACGGCATCTTCCGTATCCAGCCTATCTTCAACCAGCCGGACCTCGCTCAGACTATCGTAAATGCATACTATGGGAGCACCAGTGGGTATAAGTATCCTTCCATCGCAGATACAGGAGGAGTCCTGAACTGTCTACAAAAAGAGAAAACGATATCATGGGGTAATGGCATCAGTATTACCAATAGCGCCTTCTCCTCTTTTGAGAAGTCTGTAAAGCTTAAATTGACATTTACCGTAACTAGTAATTCTAGTCAAGATATTCAGTTTAACGACGGTAGCTGGACTCACCTTACTGGTGTCTTTATTGACGGAATGGCAAAAGGTCCAGATTATAATCCCAATGGTACTGTAGGAACAGAATATAACGTAACCGTTACTTTTAACCAGTCTGTTTATAATACATTATGCCAGAAAGGAATGATTATCCAAGGTAGTAATGTGACTATTAAAAAAGCCGTACTGGAAGGTACCATTGTTGTAGGAATCACTCCCCTGGTCATTGACCGTCCTGTTGACAACACCTATTACAACCTCAAAGGACAACGGGTGACTCATCCCCAAAAAGGAATCTACATCCAGAATGGTAAGAAGATCGTCTTTAAATAAAGAATATGAGAAAACTACTAATCATTGGTATGTGTTTGGCATCTGCAGGGATGCTTCGTGCCCAAACAGGACTGGACAAGACGGCAACTCAGATAGCATCAGAGATGATGCCGGGATGGAACCTTGGAAACACGATGGAGGCTGCTGTCACCTGGGGGAGTAACCCAGCAGCCGTGTTTAACAACAATGGCGGACTAGCCTCTGAGACGGCATGGCAAGGAACCAAGACCACCCAGGAGGTTATTGACTATGTCAAAAGTTGTGGCTTTAAAGCCGTCAGAATACCATGTGCATGGGTGTTGGGACATATCAGTGATGCCACCAGCTACACTATTGACGCCACTTGGATGGCACGTGTCAAACAGGTTGTAGATTACTGTATCAACGATGGTCTCTATGTCATACTGAACGACCATTGGGACGGAGGATGGCTGGAGGAGCATATTAATGCGACAGGTAGTGATAAGACCAAGAACGAAGAGGTTCTAAGAACAATCTGGACACAGATTGCCAATGAGTTCAAGGACTATGACGAGCATCTTGTATTCGCTGGTCTGAATGAGCCTAATGTTGAGAATGAGGCTACCGTCACACAACTGGTCTCATATGAGCAGATTTTCATTGATGCCGTACGTGCCACAGGAGGTAATAACGCCAAACGATTATTAGTCGTACAGGGACCTTCCACTGACACAGAGAAGACCTGCAACTGGATGGCTAACAAGATGCCGACAGATCCTGTCGGTAATAAACTCGCCATAGAGATTCATTTCTATTACCCTTGGAACTTCTGGGGAATGAAAGAAGACGAGAGCTGGGGTAACATGTTCTTTTACTGGGGAGAAGGCAATTATGTCAGTGGTTCCAAGCATAATGCCACCTATGGTAAGGAGAGTGACATCATTAATCTCGCCAACCGTCTGAAGACAAACTTCGTAGACAAGGGTATTCCTGTGATTAATGGAGAGTATGGAGTCATCTGGCGAACGAATATTTCCGGCACCAATGAGAGTCAGGAGAAGCATAACGCCTCCATCAAAGCATACTATAAGACCATGAATAAAGTCTGTATGGAACGAGGTATCGTTCCCTTTGCATGGGACACCAACAGTACGGGTAACAATCAGATGACGATCATCAACCGCTCCACCAAATCCATCTATAACAACTATATGATGGAGGGTATCAAGGAGGCGATAGAAGAACTGAAGCCGACCTCCATACAGTACATAAAAAAAGAGATTCCTCAAAATCATAATAGTACATACAACCTCAAAGGACAACGGGTGTCACCCTCCTCAAGAGGTATCTATATCCGAAACGGGAAAAAATACATTAAATAAAGAATCACTTCTACTATGAACCGCTATTTCACATTCATCTTTTGCATGCTCCTGGCATCTGCCAGTCATGTTTATGCGGAAAATAACGCCTCCGACAAGGGGATGACTTTGAGTGCTCAACAGTGGACACGTAATGTGGTGATGGGATGGAACTTGGGTAACGCCTTAGAGAGTGCTGGTAATGAGACGGCATGGGGCAACCCTAAGACGACCCAAGAGATGATCCACGCTGTCCGTAAGGCTGGATTCAACGCCATCCGTATTCCTGTCAGATGGTGCGACCACTTGTCTGACTCTACCACAATGACCATTGACCCCATATGGCTGGCACGTGTGAAGGAGATTGTTGACTGGTGCTTGGTAGAGGATATGTATATCCTTCTCAACGACCATCACGAGGCATGGTATGACCGACAGCCCTTCTATAACAAGAAAGAAGAGAACAACAGGAAGTTGGCGGCGCTATGGAAGAATATCGCTACCTTCTTTAAAGGCTATGGAGATCACCTCGCATTTGCCGGAACCAATGAGACGACACTGAATTGGGCTGATCCCACCCCAGAGAACCAAGAGGTACAGAACAGCTATAACCAGACATTCATCGATGCCGTCCGTGCCACAGGAGGTAAGAACCTGTATCGTGTCCTCGTCGTCCAGACTTACGCATGCAGTCCCTATCACGGACTCAAAGGCTTCATCATCCCTACAGACAAGGTGGAGGGACGACTCTGTGTGGAATACCACTACTATGATCCATACGGTTATGGCCTGTTGACAGACAAAGAAGCCAACAACTACTATTACTGGGGAAAAGCATACGAGGAGAAAGCAAAGGCAAAGGGGAAGAAAATTCCTTCCGATGACGAGAACACTCAGGCAAACCTCTTCGACCGGATTAACGACACATGGGGAAAGAAAGGACTGGGCATCGTTATGGGAGAATATGGTGTGACTAACCATTTCACCAATGACGACAAGCAGACACAACAGGAGAATATCCAATACTACTTGAAAACAACTGTGTCGAATGCCCGTAAGCGCGGCTTTGCCACCTTTGTGTGGGACAATAACGTATTCTCGAATGGTAATGAGGCTTTCGGTATCTTCAAGCGTTATGAGAATATGGCTATCGGCAATGAGTATTTCCTGAAAGGCATTGCGGAAGGAGCAAAGACCACCTATCAGCAGAAATAATCCTAGTGACTATAACCAAAAAGAGCCTGACACTTCAACATGTCAGGCTCTTTTCTTGATACCTTATTATATTACTTGTTCACCTGGAACTTCGTGTCACCATCCTTGAAGAAGGCATTGATCTGCTTGGCTGCGGCAATACCAGCGTTGATATTAGCCTCTGCAGTCTGAGCACCCATCTTCTTAGGAGTAGAGAAATAACGTCCCTCGAACTGCTGGAAATCAGCATTGGCATCGGGCATGATGTCTGTGACGAACTTCAAGTCCTCACGCTCCTGCATCAACTTGATTAACTCAGGCTCGTTGATGACCTCTTTACGGGCGGTGTTTACCAAGATACCACCCTTCTTCATCTTACCAACCAGTGCGTAGTTGATGCTCTGCTTAGTCTCTGGAGTAGCAGGGATATGCAGAGAAACAACATCACAGGTCTCGAAGAGAGCATCCTGATTAGCGACAGCATGAACACCAGCCTTCTCGATGACCTCTGCAGGACAGAAAGCATCGTAAGCATAAACATCCATACCAAAACCCTTGGCGATGCGAGCCACGTTACGACCTACATTACCAAAAGCAAGAATACCGAGTTTCTTACCCAGCAGCTCTGAACCACTCTTACCATTATAGAAACCACGGACAGCCATCACCAGGAGACCGAATACCAACTCAGCAACTGCGTTGGCGTTCTGACCAGGGGTATTCTCGGCTACCACGTTGTGAGCAGTGGCTGCGGCGAGGTCAATGTTATCATAACCAGCACCAGCACGAACGACAATCTTCAACTGCTTGGCAGCGTCAAGCACCTCAGCGTCAACTTTATCCGAACGGATAATGAGTGCGTCGGCATCCTTCACAGCATCCAGCAGCTGAGCCTTCTCTGTATATTTCTCCAGCAGGGCGAGTTCATTACCTGCTGCCTCTACCTCTGCCTTAATCCCATTCACAGCAGCTGCTGCGAAAGGTTTCTCTGTTGCAACTAATACTTTCATAACTATGAACTAAATTAGTGATTAGCCTCAAATTCCTTCATGCAAGCTACGAGAGCATTGACACCCTCGATGGTCTGTGCGTTGTAGCAAGAAGCGCGGAAACCACCCACTGAGCGGTGACCCTTCACACCAACCATACCCTTAGAGGTAGCAAAGTCGAGGAAGTCCTTCTCCAACTCCTTGTACTCATCAGCCATCACGAAGCAGATGTTCATCAGTGAACGGTCCTCCTCAACGGCAGTACCACGGAACATCTTATTGCGGTCGATCTCACCATAGACGATCTCCGCACGCTGCTGGGCGAGCTTGTCCATAGCCTCTACACCACCCTGCTTCTTCAGCCAGCGGAGGTTCTCCAGTGCACAATAGATAGGTACTACAGGAGGAGTGTTGAACATAGAGCCTTTGTCAACATGTGTACGATAGTCGAGCATGGTAGGAATCTCACGAGGAGCCTTACCCAGTTTCTCATCCTTCACGATGATGACAGTCACACCAGCCATAGCCATGTTCTTCTGAGCACCAGCATAGATAGCGTCATACTTCTTCACGTCAATAGGACGGCTGAAGATATCAGAAGACATGTCAGCAATCAGAGGTACATTCACATCAAGGTCCTTACGGATCTCAGTACCATAGATGGTGTTGTTGGTCGTGATGTGCAGGTAGTCTGCATCAGCAGGAACGCTCCATCCTTTTGGAATGAAGGTATAGTTGGCATCAGCAGAAGAAGCGACCTCTACGACCTCACCAAACAGTTTTGCCTCCTTCATGGCTTTCTTAGCCCATACACCGGTGTTCAGGTAAGCAGCCTTCTTAATCAGGAAGTTGAAAGGAATCATGCAGAACTCCAGAGAAGCACCGCCACCGAGGAAGATCACTGAGTAACCCTCAGGAATCTGAAGGAGCTCCTTGATCAGAGCTACTGCCTCGTCAACGACGGGCTGGAAATCCTTGGCACGATGGCTGATCTCCATCAGAGAAAGACCAGAACCATTGAAGTCTAAACACTGCTGTGCAGTCTTCTCAATCACTTCGCGGGGAAGGATAGAAGGACCTGCGTTAAAGTTGTACTTCTTCATTTTGATTGTGAGTTTTAATTATTTGTTATACTTTTCTACTATCTGTTTCGTAAAAACGATGCGAAATTACACTTTTTATTTGAATTAGGCAAATATTTGAGCAAGAATTAAGCATTTTCGGCGATTTTCTTACGTTTTGCCAACTCTGTGTTACAATTTTCTATCTCACAGGCTCCACAATTGTCTTGATACCTTTGATTTTCTCACCCTGGACCTGACGGATGACCTGTTGCTGTTTCTCACGCTTCACAGCAACATAGGCATAACGGTCGTTCACGTCAATACGTCCTATCTCATCCGACCGCAGTCCACCTTTCTTGCATAAGAAGCCTACGATATCGCCCTTCGACACCTTGTCTTTCTTTCCCTTGCCGATATAGAGGGTTGCCATCTTAGGAAGAGGGGGATTGACCGTTGAGGACTGACCATTGGTGTTGAGGTCATAATGTTCAATATTTAAGGATGAATGCTCAATGACAAAATCGGGGATATGCTCCTCCGGACCTGTGATGAAGAATGCCCTACCCTGCTTGTCCCAACGTGCCGTACGTCCTACCCGATGGATATAACCTTCCTCACTCTCCGGCATGTGGTAGTGGATGATATTGGCGATATCAGGGATGTCGAGTCCACGAGAGGCAAGGTCAGTGCTCACCATTACATTGGTAGAACCGTTAGAGAATTTATACAACTCGTCCTCTCGCTGTTTCTGTTCTAGTCCTCCATGGAAGAAACTCGTGGTAAACCCTTGCTCCCGGAGGTAGTTGTTCACACGCTCCACAGAGTCACGATAGTTTAGGAACACGATACTGCTGGCATCACCAAAGCTCAACAGCAGGTGACGGAGCGTCTCCAGCTTATCCTTCACAGGACTTTTCACCTCGTAGAGTGTCACCCGCTCAGGGACCTGCTCATCTTCTGGGAGGAAGTCGACCAGTGTCCCTTTCTTCGCCATATTGACGAACTGTGGGATCTCCTCCGCATTGGTGGCAGAGAGCAGGATACGGCGCTGCAGTCCTGGCAGACTCTTGATGAGTTTTGCCATCTCCTGATGGAAACCCATCTGCAAACACTTGTCGAACTCGTCGATGATCAGCCAGCGGATGCCATAGCGTGAGATATTATCCTTGTCCAGATGGTCGTTCAGTCGCCCAGGGGTACCAAAGACGATCTGCGGCTTGACCTCTTTCAGTTTCCGATGCTCATCCATAGCGGCACGTCCGCCATAACAACTTGCCGAACGGATACCCGACCCCATGTCACGCAGGACGGTATCCGACTGTAACGCGAGTTCTCTGCCTGGCACTACAACCAATGCCTGAACAGTATCTGACGAGGCATCCAGCAGTTGTACCAACGGCAACAGATAGGCAAGTGTCTTTCCCGAACCCGTTGGAGAGAGTAAAACAACATCACCGTCGGAGCGTAGGATAGCTTCGGCGGCGTGTTGCTGCATCTCGTTAAGTGCGTCGATGCGTAGTTTCTGTAGGATCTTCTGGATATCCACTATTGATTATTTCTTCTCTTCTTTCTTCTCTTCTGCCTTGTTGAAAGTAGACTTATAAGCCTTGTTCAGACCGTTGATGACATCAGCGGTGATATCGAAGCGCTTATTAGCATAAAGGATGTTGTCACCCTGCTTGGTCAGGATCATGTCGTATTTCTTGTCCTTGTTATACTTGGCAAGGAAGTGCTGCAAAGAGTCACGCAGTCCCTCGTTATAGGTTGCGGTCTCGTTGGCGAGCTCATTCTCCAGACGAGCCTGCAACTGCTGCAGGTCGTTCTGCTGACGCTGGATGGCAGCCTGCTGGCTCTCAGCCTGCTCACGACTGGTGAAACCGTTGTTGTTCAACTTCTGCTGGAAGCTGTTCATAGCGTTCTGCAACTGCTGTCCCTTCTGTGTCAGGGTGTTACGGGCATTGTTGCTCTTCTTCTGGAGCACCAGGGTGAAGTCCTTGCAATACTCATACTGAGTCATCAGGGAGTCAACCTCTACGTAAGCGATCTTCAGTCCTGCGCCATTGGCAGTGTCACCTGCTGCGGGCTGGTCGTCCATCTTAGGACTTGCATTGTTACATGATGCGAGTGCTGCGATGGCGGCAACAGCCATCATGCCAAGAATGTTCTTTTTCATTTTTTCTTTTATTATTATTATTTCTCGTTATTTCGACTTCTCACTAACAGCGAACCTGCTCTTGCGACGCATCTCCTTGTCCTGGTCCATCACACAGTGGATGCCCCGTTCCCTCATCGCCTTACTATCGTGGATATGCTGCGACGAGAAGGTCCCGTTCTTGCCGGAAAGGACTTTAATCAGGAAAAAAGCCATTCCTATAGCAATTATTAACGTGCTTAACAGCAGGATTTTCACCATAAATGATTAACTTTGCATTTGCAAATCGACTGCAAAGTTAAACAATAAATTCAGAAAACCGATAAAATAAACATTAATAATGAATAAAAGTGAGTTAAAACCTGCCGTTGTCTTCGAACAATTTGCGAAGATTAACGAAATTCCACGCCCTTCGAAGCGTGAAGAGAAGATGATTGAGTACCTGAAGGACTTTGGTAAGAGCCATGGTTTGGAGACTGTTGTCGACGAGGTGGGCAACGTTATCATCCGCAAAGGAGCCACCCCGGGCTATGAGGACTGTAAGACGATTATCCTCCAGAGTCACATGGATATGGTGTGCGACTGTCTGCCAGAATTGACGATAGATTTTGACAAGGAAGGCATCACTACTTATATCGACGGGGAATGGATGCGTGCCAAGGGGACGACCCTGGGTGCCGACGATGGTATCGGTATGGCTATGGAACTTGCCATCCTTGACAGTAACGACATCGAGCATGGTCCCATCGAGTGTGTCTTCACCCGTGATGAGGAGACTGGACTGACAGGTGCCTTTGGGATGAAGGCTGGTTTCATGACTGGCGACTTCCTCATCAACCTCGACTCGGAGGATGAGGGTGAGATTTTCGTCAGCTGTGCCGGTGGTCGTACGACGACGGCAACACTTGATATCCAGCGTCAAAATGCTCCCAACGGCTACTTCTTCATCAAGGGTTCTGTCAAAGGACTCATAGGTGGTCACTCTGGTGACGACATCAACAAGAAGCGTGCCAACGGTCTGAAGATTATCGCCCGCTTTGTCTATCAGGAGATGGAGCGTTACGATGACGTACACCTGGTACGTCTGCATGGTGGCAGTCTGCACAACGCCATTCCTCGTGGCGGCTATTTCGTGCTCGCAGTACCCAATGCCATCAAGGAGAATATCCGTGCCGACTGGAATGTCTTCTCCGCAGAGGTCGACGAGGAGTTCCATGTCACTGACACCCAGATGGTATGGCGCATGCGCAGCTACGATCCGGAGCCTGTCATCGACGATGAGACGGCACGTCGTTTCGTCTATGCCCTGCAGGCTGTCGACAATGGGGTCTATTCCATTTGTCAGGATGAGGCTTTGGGTGGCATGACGGAGACATCAAGCAACCTTGCCCGTGTGGAGACGCTTGCTGACAAGATTGAGATTCTGACATCTCAGCGTAGTAACGTGATGTCAAACCTCGACAATATGTGTAACACCGTTGCCGCCGCCTTTAAACTGGCTGGCTTCAAGGTGGAGCACTCAGAGGGTTACCCTGCTTGGAAGATGCGCACCAACAGTGAGTTGCAGAAGATCGTGAAATACACCTACCACAAGCTGTTTCAGAAAGATCCTGTTGTTCGTGGCATCCATGCGGGATTGGAGTGCGGACTGTTCGCTGAGCGTTATCCGAACCTTGATATGGTATCGTTCGGTCCGACCTTGCGTGATGTACATACTCCCGACGAGCGTCTGCTCATCCCCACCGTCCAGATGGTATGGGACCACTTGTTACTCACCCTCAAAAGCATGCCCCATCAGTCATGAGACATCTTATATATATTATAATAGGTATCACTGCTCCCCTGCTGTTCGCCGCATGCGGACCACAGGCGGAGGCAGAGGACCTCGTGGAGCAGTTTATGGAACAGAACATGCGGGAGGGACTGAAACCCTCGTCCATCGATTTCACGGACATCGACTCCACACACGCCATGACGGACTCTATCGTCATCAACCTGCGCCAACTGGCACGACAGGCAAAGCGTTATCGTCCCGACCTCCAGTATGCTCCTGACGAGCCTTTCCACAAACTAATGGTCACCCGTGTACGCTATGAGCTCGACGGCGAGGAGTGCAGCGACACCTATTATCTCGACATGGCACTGACACGTATCGTCGCATTTAAAGAAAACTGATGAATATGAAAAAGTATCTGTTCTTACTGATAACCGCCGCCATCCTAATGGCATGTGCCACACTGACACCTGCCGAACGGCAAGAACTGGCAAAAAAGGTGAATGCCGCACTCGACGACCGTCACTATACCATCGACATCCGGACGATGAGTCCCAGACGCGGACCGATGAAGACGGTGACCAGCGACTGGTCTCTGGAGGTGAAGGGCGACACCCTGATATCGTACCTACCCTATATCGGAAGGGCTTTTACCGTGCCCTACGGAGGAGGAATGGGACTGAACTTTACTGCCCCTATCTCTGAGTATCACGAGAAAAAGGGCTCGAAGAACGCACGACAGATCACGATTCTCGTGAGCAACAACGAGGACACCTATACCTACATCATCGAGGTGTTTGACAACGGAAGCAGCTCCATCGACGTACAGGCAAGGAACCGTGAGGGCATCTCGTATAGTGGCGACATGTCATTCCCAAGCAAATAAAAAGCCTATGTCATTGATGATTTTGCTTGTCTTGATTTGCAGCACTAAGGTAAGTGAAATTTCTGACATGGCCAAATCCTGAGCAACTTTTTGTTGCTCAGTTACTTATAAAGAAAGTTAAACTAAAGTGCTGCGGAATCTAGGATTAATAGAACACACCTAAACATAGCGTTAGCATCATGAGACAAAACGCTCGATGGTTACAATTTTTTGCTTATGAATG
>JAEEGF011642566.1_pt1 | contig 14349 bp, 11 predicted proteins | sample 9134171 | NCBI WGS metagenome assembly JAEEGF01 (sample SAMN16246542, study PRJNA631951) | gut metagenome | biome: gut microbiome; feature: rumen; material: AP-attached | host: Bos | place: Iran: Karaj | collected 2018-10
AAATAAAACTTATGAAACAGGGATTTGAAAACTGGTTGGCTGATTTTATCAGCCGCTCAGACAATGGAGAAAAAATAACATTAGCGGAATGCGATGATATTCTAAACAGCATCCACAAGTTCACTGATAAGCATACTATAGAAGACACCAGGCGCTTTCTGGAGTATCTTGGAAACCCCGAGGAGAACATGAAGATAGTTCATGTAGCGGGGACCAACGGAAAGGGCTCGGTGTGCTGCTATATTTCAATCATTCTTATGAAAGCCGGATATACAGTAGGTATGTTTACATCTCCCCACCTGGTGAAGGTCAGCGAGAGATTCTGTGTGGACGGTAAGCCCATCTCTGATGGGCTTTTTGTTGAGGTTTTCATTGAGCTTTTAAAGAGAATTCTCGAATATGAGGATGAGGAGTTCTTTCCCACATATTTTGAGTATCTTTTTTTCATGGCAATGCTTCTTTATGATGTTTATCCTGTAGATTACCTGGTACTGGAAACCGGGCTTGGGGGACGTCTTGATGCCACAAATACTGTAAGTGAACCGGTGGTGTCCGTTATTACGGAGATTGGCTACGATCACATGCAGTATCTGGGCAATACTATAGAAGAAATAGCCGGAGAAAAAGCCGGGATCATCAAGGCCGGAATCCCCGTAGTCTTTTTTGACAAGAGACCGGAGAGCACAGCGGTGATCAAGCAGAAAGCCTTAGAACTTGATTCCAGGGCAATAGTGGTAGAATCCGCTAATATAGAGGACCGTCGCCTTGAGCAGGATGATAGCGGGAACAAATACATTGCTTTTTCACTTAATTGCTTATATGATAAATATGTTGACCTTAAATTGTCTACTCAGGCAAAATATCAGGCCGAAAATGCAGCCGTGGCAGTGGCAGCCATCGAGATTCTAAGGGATAAAGGCGCCGATGTCAGCGAGCTGGACATAAGAGAAGGATTATTGACAGCAAAGTGGGATGCCAGAATGGAGGAGGTCCGCCCCGGAGTATTTGTGGACGGTGCCCACAACATTGATGGTATCATGGCGTTTTTGGACAGCACTGCTGATATAGCCTGTGAAGGCAGGAAAATAATGCTTTTTGGCATAGTGGATGACAAGCAGTATCAGGAGATTATCCGTCAGATACTGATGAGTCACCAATTTGAAGCGATATTCGTGGCTGTTATGGAGACCGCCAGATCTGTTTCAGTGTCAGACTTAAAGAGTGCCTTTGAGGATGGCAAGGAGGAGCTTGGTATTTTTGGACTTCCTATTAAGTATTACAGCAATGTAAGAGATGCTGTTACGGATATCATCACCATGAGAAAGTCCAAAGATATTATCTTTTCAGCGGGATCACTGTACCTCGCCGGCGAGATCAAGGGGATGCTGTAAAATAAAGGAATACAATTATGATCAATTTTGAAGAGGAACTTAAGAAGTTCAAGCCCAGTCTGGAAATAGAGGATGCTGAGGATATTATTTACAATCAGGATCTTGATGACATGTCAGATGTTTTGGTTAAATTCCTTAAGGAAGCCAAGCAGGATTCAGATAATCAGAAGAGGGCTAAGTAATAATGAAGTGCAATCGTTGTGGGGCAGATCTTAATAAATCTGACGTTTGTCCTGGATGTGGCTCAAATGTAAGAATGTATAAGAAGGCAGTTAGTCTTTCCAACGTTTTTTATAATGATGGTCTGGAAAAGGCTAGTGTCAGAGATCTTACAGGTGCGACCACAGCTTTAAGGCAGAGTCTTAAATTGGATAAAAACAATATTGATGCCAGGAATCTGCTGGGATTGATCTATTATGAGACAGGCGAGGTGGTAGCTGCCCTGTCGGAATGGGTTATCAGCAAGAATCTTAAGCCTGAGGACAACCTTGCCGACTTCTATATGGATATGGTGAGAAATAGTCCTTCTCAACTTGAAAACATCAATCAGACAATCAAAAAATATAATATAGCGCTGAATTACTGTCATCAGGATGGCTTTGACCTGGCAGTGATCCAGTTAAAAAAGGTGCTTTCATTAAATTCAGGATTTATTAAAGCACATCTTTTGCTTGCCCTTTTATACCTGAAAAACGGAAACTGGGACAGAGCCAAGATCGAAGCTCAGAAGGTACTGAAGCTTGATTCCGGTAATGTTATGGCTAAACGCTACCTGAAAGAAGCAGATGATATGCTGCTTCCCGGTGAGAGCGGCAAGCTTGTTTCTGATATTGCTGCAGCAGACAGCGAGGATGTTATCAGATTCAACAGCGGAAATGAGATGATCATTCAGCCCATCAAGAAGAATCCCATTACCAGAGCCGGTTCTATCTGGGGAATTGTACTGGGAGCTATTCTTGGTCTTGCAGCAGCATGTTTTCTCATTCTTCCACAGAGAATTCAGAGTATCAATAGCAGCAACCAGAGCAGGATTGCTCAGATAAGCGAAGAGTCAGATTCTAAATCTGCTCAGATAAATGAATATCAGCAGCAGGTTAAAAAGCTGGAGACTCAGGTTGAGGAGCTTCAGAATACCGTAACCGGATATGAAGGCGTAGATAGCACTTCTGCAGCAATGAATAGCCTTATGAAGGCCGTTGGAGTATATCTCTCCGACCCATCGGATGTAGAAGCCATGATCGAGGCTATGCAGAATCTCGATCTTGAGGCCATAGGCGACGATGTTTCACCGGAGTTTACAGAGCTGTACGATAATCTTATGTCCAAGGTTGGTCCTCAGCTTGCAATTTCTTATTACAATACAGGATATGACGCTTATAAGAGCGGTGATCTTGAGACAGCCATCGCCAATCTTTCTAAGGCTTATCAGTACGACAACAGCAGTGTCAATACTGTTTATTATCTTGGAAATGCCTACTATGATAATGGAGATTATGATAAGGCGAAAGAAATATATGATATCGTAATTACTAATTTCCCCGGCACTCAGAGTGCTAATGCAGCGCAGACCAAGCTTGCGGAAATTAATAATTCAGGCAACTGATATAGGAATGTTTTTATAAAATGATTAATTTTTCAGATCTGATATTTATATTCAGGTTTTTACCTGTGTTTTTAATTGCATTTTATATAACACCTGCAAAGTTCAGGACTTGGACTCTTCTTCTGGGGAGTCTCATGTTCTATGTGGTGGGTGATCTGAAGATGTTCCCGGTTCTGCTGGGGGCTGTTATTATCAACTATTTATTTGGAATGGCGCTTAGGGGCAGCGACAGAAAACTGCTTCTAGGCTTTGTTTTATTTTTAGATGCAGCCATGCTGGCTGAGTTTAAACTCTTGGGGCAGTTTGTGGAACCAAGCCTTCTGCCTATCGGCATAAGCTTTTTTACCTTTAAGCTTATTTCCTATCAGATCGACAATTACCGCGGAACAATAGAAAAAGAACCGGGATTTATTCAGATGGCAGCCTATATCTGCATGTTTCCGCAGATCGTATCAGGCCCCATCATGAGATATAAGGACTTTGAAGCCAATCTTTTCCTGACTGAAAAGTCCTCCGGAGTACTTGAAATTATTGAGGACGGACTCAGATTCTTTGCCGCCGGCCTTGGAATGAAGGTACTACTGGCAGATCATCTTTCCATGCTCTGGAAAGATATTGGAACCATCGGATATGAGAGTATTTCAACTCCTCTGGCCTGGCTGGGAGCTGCCACATATTCCATGCAGCTTTATTTTGATTTCTGGGGATATTCTCTTATGGCCGCCGGAATAGGCGTCATGCTGGGATTCCCTTTTGTTACCAACTTTGATCAGCCCTATAGCTCAAAGAGTGTGGCTGAGTTCTACAGAAGATGGCATGTGACACTGGGCTCCTGGTTCAGGGATTACATCTATTTCCCCATGGGCGGCAGCAGACACGGGGATTTCAGGACTGTGTTCAACCTCCTGGTGGTATGGATCATCACAGGATTCTGGCATGGCGTTACATTAAACTTTATTCTGTGGGGTGTGATTCTTTTTGCTATAATTGTTTGTGAACGGTTTTTTGTGTTTAAAGTTCTTCCAAAGTTTTTGGGGACAATAATTGGAAAAATAAATGTTCTGGTGCTGATTCCCCTCACCTGGGTGGTATTTGCTATTCCGGACTGCGCTATGCTTAAGGAATATTTCATGAGACTGTTCCCATTTTTTGGCCAGGGCATATCCGTAAATCAGGGAGACTTTATCAAGAATCTTGAGATTTACTGGATAATTCTTGTGCCGGGACTTATTCTTTTGGTTCCAGGTGTTTACAGGTTTTTTGAAAAAAACAGAAAGAACCCTTTATTTACAGTGATTTTGCTGGGATTATTCTGGGCCTGCATTTACAGTCTTTCAAATGCGGCAGGGAATCCTTTTATGTATTTCAGATTTTGAGTTTTGTTGAAAGAGTGACTTGATGAAGTTATTTAAAACCTGCCCGATTCTGACAGGGATTGTGGTGATTACAATAGCATTAACCGCGGTGTCTTACGCCCGGGAGAATACTATCTATGAAGAGTATTCTTCTCAGAGTGATGTTTCCGGTATGCCGCATTTTGTACTGGCTCTCAAGGCTGTCAGGGACGGAGTTTATCCCTGGAGTCAGGAATCCGGGGAAGAGATGATAGTGGTTCCGGATGACCTTGCCTGGGATGGCGGTGAGAACGGGGCAGAAGCCGAGGGGGATGCTGCAGATGCAGAGCCTGTAGTGGTGGTTGTGGATGATCAGGACCTTCTTGTATCCGGTAATTCAGTATCCGGCAATGATATTTCGGGAAATGACTCAGAGGAACCCGAGGATAAGATATATGAGCTTACGGAAGTAAGTGAGGACTATTTTGACGATGCCCTGTTTATCGGAGATTCAAGAACCGTTGGACTTTCCGAGTACTGCACACCTCTTGATGAGAGAGCAACTTTTTATGCCAAGGTTTCACTTACCATCTATGACTGCATGAAAAAGCAGTTTGTAAAGTCTGATGACGGCAAGATTACTATTGATCAGGCTTTGCAGGAAAATCAGTTTGGCAAGATTTACATAATGCTGGGACTTAATGAGGTTGGAACAGGAACGCCTGAGACTTTTGCAGAATCTTACCTTGAAGTGGTTCAGAGAATCAGGGAACTCCAGCCCGACGCCCTTATTTTTATCCAGGGAATCATGCATGTGACTGCACATAAGTCAGATGTGGACAAGTATTTTAATAATGACAATATAAATAGAAGAAACGAAGCTTTATCAGAACTTGCGGACAACAAGACTATTTTTTATATCGATATGAATGAAGCTACGGATGATGAGGATGGAAATCTTTTACAGGAGCTGTCTTTTGACGATGTTCACTTAAAAGCTTCTTCATATGAGAGGTGGTATCAGTATCTTTTGGGCCACGGCATAATAATAGAAGAATAAGACAAAATATATCATTGAGAATAAAAACATAGTGGTGGTAAAATGGCTAGAGAAATGACTTTTAAAATGGAAAGACCGGGACTTTTGCACGAGGGAGATAAGGTTACGGTGACGGAGGGAGTTCTTCCGAGTAACTACTATTACACCATAGATCCATCCCTTGCCATGTCCGGAAACTTCCCCTTCAGAGAGAGAATGTTGGAGAGGGAAGGCGTAGTGACCAAGGTTGAGGAAAATGCCAGAGGTTATTACGTTACAGCTGTTTTTGGAACAGAAGAAACTTGATAAAATACATAAGATACCAGGAGGAGACCTACTATGGAGTACATTTCAACAGAAAAAGCACCTGCAGCTATCGGACCTTATTCTCAGGCTATCAAGGTCGGAGATTTCGTTTTTGCATCAGGACAGATACCGATCAATCCTGAGGACGGCGAGATTGATACAGTTTCTATTACAGATCAGGCAGACAGAGTCTGCAGAAACATTGGTGAGATCTTAAGCGCAGCCGGCACAGACTACGAGCACGTTGTTAAGACTACCTGCTTCCTGGCAGAGATGGCAGATTTTGCTGCTTTCAATGCAGTTTATGAGAAATATTTTGTTGGAAAGCCGGCAAGAAGTTGTGTTGCAGTTAAGCAGCTCCCAAGAAATGTTCTTTGCGAAGTTGAAGTTATTGCATACGTTGGCTGATAAATAGATTTTTTATGGGGAAGAGTAATTGAAAAAAAGAGTAGTTGCGGGAACAATGGCCCTTGCGCTTCTTCTTGCGGGATGCGGTAATCTTGCGGGAGGACATAACGTGGATTCCGGCTTTGCATATATAGACAGCCTTCAGTACGAGAAGGCTATGGAAAGCTTTGATAATGCTGTGGAAAATGGCGAGGACGAGTGCCTTATTCACAGAGGCAGAGGAATAGTATACCTTAAGACCGGTGATTACCAGGCTGCAACTGAAGAGCTTATGGCATCTCTTGCCAGCGACGAGGGGATAGTTGATGACATGGATTTTGACACCAACTATTATCTTGCGGAGGCTTATTACAGGCTGGGCGAGTACAATAAGTCCAAAGAGGTATATGATGCTATTCTCGGTCTTCACAGTAAGGATAGCAACGCCTACTATTTAAGAGGTGTTGCGGAATTGGCTTCAGGCAATCATGACAGCGCCTATTCCGATTTTACAAAAGCTATTTCTTTGAATGCCAAGGACTATGCCATGATAATCATGATATATAAGGCATTATCCCAGCATGGTTATGATGATGAGGGACTTGCCATCTTGCAGAAAGCCATGGATAATGGCAGCAATTTCATGACCAATTATGAGAAGGGACAGATGTCTTTTTACCTCAAGAATTATGCTGATGCTCAGGAATTCCTTGATACTGCAAGGAATGAGCGTGATCAGGAAAAAGAGCCGGTGGTTCTTTTGCTGGGACAGACCTGGGAAATTCTTGGTGAGTATACAAGAGCCATGAGCGTTTATAAGAGCTACATCAGTGATAACCCGGATAGCGCAGCGGTATATAATCAGCTGGGCATGTGTCAGATAAGGCACGAGGATTATGATGGTGCAATCACGTCTTTTGAGGCGGGGCTTGCACTTGATGATGATGGTAACCCTGAGCTCAAACAGGCACTGATGCTGAACAGGATAACTGCTTACGAGTACAAAGGTGAGTTTGCTACTGCAGATTCCTATATGGCGGAGTATCGCAGGGAGTACCCGGATGATACAGCGGCTGAGCGCGAGGAGATTTTTTTGTCTACTAGGTAAGAATAAATAAACAGGAGACAGTTTTGTTTCCTGTTTCTTTTTTATGCACAGGAGGAGGTATGGTAGAGGATTATTTATCCCGGACGACAGGATGCAGGATCTATGACAGATATCCGAATATATCTGACAGAGAAAAGTGGGAATCACTGTCTGATGAACTTAAAGCGAATGTAATCAAAGCCGGAGAAGAGGCTGTGAAGCAGCCCTGGACGCAGCTTCTGATTTCTGATTTTACGGAGTTCTCCAAATCCGGAAACAGGGTCAGATTCGAAGAAAAATATTTTCCGAGACGAAGAAAATTAAATAACCTTGTTATGGCTGAGTGTGTGGAAAACAAGGGGCGCTTTATTGATGATATTCTGGATGGCATCTATCTGATACTGGAGGAGAGCACCTGGTGTCTTCCACCTCACAACAGTTATGAGAGGGATGCTAAACAGGAAAAAATGCCTGATATCACAAGGCCGATCATTGATCTTTTTGATGCTGAAAGCGGCGCGGAAGTGGCTTTTGCAGAGTATTTGCTAAGGCCTGTTTTGGAGAAGTTCAGTCCCTTCATCAGCACATATGTAAATGAAAGGCTTAAGGAGAGAATTTTCAAGCCTTACCTGAATGAGCATTTCTGGTGGATGGGAAATGGGGATGAGCCCATGTGCAACTGGACACCCTGGTGTACTCAGAATGTGCTGATAAGTGCTCTGACTAGGGAAACGAACTTTTTTACCGAAGAAGAGAGGCGTGCTTTCCTTGAAAAAGCTGCAGTTTCCTGTGATGCATTTTTGAAGGACTACGGCGATGATGGCTGCTGCAGTGAAGGGGCTTTGTATTACACTCACGCGGGACTGTGCCTGTGGGGATGCCTTGAATTAATTGACTTTGCTACAGGTGGTGAGCCTGGGGCTTTTGCGGAGATCGGAGGAGATGGGCAGGTCATTGTACATAAAAACGATCTTTTCTCCGGAATATACAAAGAAGAGAAAATCAGGAACATTGCCAATTATATAGTAAAAATGCATGTTTCCGGAGATTACTATATCAATTTTGCTGATTGCAGTGCCTGTCCGGGACACAGAACCGCCAGGGAGTTTTTGTTTGGAAAGGCTACAGAAGATGAGGTTCTGGCTTCCTTCACTGCTAAGGATTTTAGAAAGGAGAGTATTACAGAGAAACAGATACCTGATGAGATCAATCTCTTTTACCACTGCCTTCAGATCTTTTCCTATGATGAGATGGAAGGTTATCCGGAAACGGAAGTCCTGCCTGAAAATTGCTTCTTTGAAAGTACAGGGCTGATGATCGCCAGGAATGAGCACTTTGTATTGGCAGCCAAGGCCGGTAATAATGCTGACAGTCACAATCATAATGATGTGGGTTCTTTTACCATATATAAGGATGGAAAGCCCTTCGTGATTGACCTTGGAGTGGGGACCTATACTCAGAAGACCTTTTCTGATAAGAGATATGAGATCTGGACCATGCAGTCCCAGTTCCACAATCTGCCGACGTTTGTGGATGACAGGAGCGGAAGCGCGTTAGAAAAGTTGCAGCTTTCGGGACGAACTGTGGAAGATGCAGCGGAGAAGAGTTTTTATGATCCGGGTATTTGCATGCAACATGATGGGGCACAGTATGCGGCTCAAAATGTAAAGGTGAAAAAGGCCTGTCTTTCCATGGACATCGAGGGTGCCTATGGAGAAGCCGGAATTAAGAAGTATAGACGAAGTGTAGCTTTGGAAGATACTGTAACGGTTCGGGATTACTACGAAGGCGAACTTACTCCTGTCATGAGCGTTATGACCTATGAAGAGCCCAAAGTGGAGACTGCTGATCCGCAGCTTATCAGGGTTGGAAATATTGGGACCATAAGGACCAAAGGGGTATCGCGTATTACTATAGAAGAAATATCTGTTACAGATGACAGGTTAAAATCAGCCTGGAAGCATGAAGTTTACAGGATTCTTCTTGAACTGGACAAGGCAAAGGGTAACTATGAATTTGAGTTTATATAATGAAAGCGGGGAATCATTATGATGAGTACAGAGGATAAAAAATGGGTTGAAGAAGCCCTGACAAAAATATCTGAGAAAATGGAAGTGGTGGTTGAGAGAAATAAGGGTAAGATTCCCTACTCCACCGATGATAATGGAAGATTTGATGATCGGTCCGGCAGAAAAGATATCTGCTGGTGGACCAATGGCTTCTGGGGCGGTGAACTGTGGCAGCTTTATAAACTCACCGGCAAAGAGCTTTTCAAAAACGAGGCCATAGAGGTTGAGAACAAGATGGATGCAGCCTTCATGGATTATAACGGTATGGACCACGATGCGGGCTTTAGATGGCTTCCCACATCTGTCATAAGATACAAGCTGGAGGGCAATGCTGAATCTAAAAACAGAGGTCTACTGGCGGCAGCAAGCCTTCAGGGAAGATTTAACCTGAAGGGTAATTTCATCAGAGCCTGGAATGACTGGGGTGATGACAGAGATACCACAGGCTGGGCAATCATTGACTGTATGATGAATCTGCCTCTTTTGTACTGGGCTTCAGAGGAACTGGGGGATCCCAGATTTAAGATGGTGGCGGTGGCTCATGCAGACACAGCCATGAAGAACTTCATTAGGGAGGACGGTTCTGTTAAGCATATCATTGGCTTTGATCCGGCTACAGGCGAATATGTCAGAGACTACGGTGGACAGGGCTATGGAGAAGGCTCATCCTGGACAAGGGGCCAGAGCTGGGCTCTCTACGGATTTGCCCTCAGCTACAAGTATACCGGAGATGTTAAATACCTTGAGACCTCAAGAAAAGTTGCTGATTACGTTATTTCTGAGCTTGACAGTAAGTTCCCTGAATACCTGGTTCCGGTGGACTATAGGCAGCCAGCTGAGCCTTATCTGGAAGATTCCACAGCTGCAGCCATAACAGCCGGCGGACTTATTGAACTGTCAGCAGCCCTTGAAAAAGAGGGGAAAGATGCTGCTAAATATTTGGAGGCAGCAATTAAGCTCCTTAAGGTACTTCACGAGGAGCGAAGTGATTACACTTTGGAAAAAGACAATATTCTTGAAAAGTGTACTGCGGCTTATCATGACAAGAAGCATGAGTTTGCAATTATTTACGGCGATTATTATTACATTGAAGCCCTTATGAAGCTCACCGGCAGAGCTTTGGAGATATTCTGATATAAATCTAATGGAGGAAGATCATGGCTTTTTTACCAAAACATACTGACTTTAATTTGAGCCCCTACACAGGCCTGACCAGAGAGAGCTGGATAGAAGCGGCAGAATATCTGCTTTCAGGGATTTTTAACAATATCAATAGCATAGAAGCTCCTGTTGTGATGCCAAGATATGAGACAGAAGTTACTTATCCTTCCAAAGATGCTCCAGTGTGGAGAAAGAAGGCGGAGGTCTTTGAAGGTCTTTGCAGGTCTTTTTTCATTTCGGCGCCCTTAATTCATATTAAGCCGGAGCTTACATTAAATGGAATAAATGTCCGGGATTATTATAAAAAGCAGGTTCTATATGCGGTAACTCCGGGGGCAGACAATTATGTCCTCAATTATTCTGACATGAGAAAGATTGATGAGAGCGGCAATCCGGTGGCCTGCTATCAGCAGACCGTTGAGACGGCAGCTCTTGTTATCTGCCTATGGCTTTCTAAAGAGGAAATCTGGGACACCTATACAAAAGAGGAAAAAGACAGAATTGCGGACTTTTTGACGGACTTTGCCCATTCCAATACTGTTCCCCAGAACTGGCGCCTTTTCAATATGCTGGATATGGCATTCCTCTATATGAATGGGTATTCCATCGATGAAGACATTATGAGAGACCATGCCCAGAATATTTTGAATTATTATGTGGGCGACGGCTGGTACAGGGATGGTCAGAGCTTTGACTATTATTCCTGCTGGGCATTTAATATGTACACCGCAATCTGGAATAACTGGTATGGCTATGAAAAGGAGCCCTACATTGCAGCCAGATTTGAGGAAAACTCCAATGAGCTTATGAAGACCTATCCTGATTTCTTTGACAGGGACGGCTTTACAAATATGTGGGGCAGAAGCGGAATATACCGAAATGCTGCCACCAGTGCTTTTGACGGTAATCTTCTCATGAAAGAGTCCACAGTTGATCCCGGTCTGGCCAGAAGAATCTGCTCAGGGTCGCTGCTGCAGTTCCTTACCAGAGACGATTTTCTTTGGAATGGCGTGCCAACCCTCGGCTTTTACGGCCCCTTCGTGCCTCTGGTTCAGGGATACTCCTGTGCTGAGTCTCCAATGTGGCTTGCCAAGGCTCTTTTGTGCCTGCATCTTCCAAAAGACCATCCCTTCTGGACTGCAAAAGAGAACAATGGCACCTGGGAGAAGCTGTCTCAAAACGAGACAAAGGTCACAACTCTTGATGGTCCTGCCCTTTGCTTTGCTAATCACGGAGCAAACGGTATAACTGAGCTGAGAACAGGTAAAGTGGTAAAAGAAAAAACGGATAAGCATGGTATGTGGAATTATTCCAAGCTTGTGTTTAATTCAAAGTTTCCCTGGGAGTCAACGCCTAAGGGGAATGTTGAGAGAATATTTGGAAGTGCTAATGATGATTTGGTGGTCGGGAATAGGGAAACTTTTGTGGAATCCCAGCAGTACGTACTTCAGTATCTGGATGAGGAGAATACCGCCAGCATAACTCCCAATGTTACCTTCTGGAATGGCGAAAAAGGAGATGTTCTCTACAGAAGGCAGTTCTTTGAATATGAGCTGTGCACGGAAACTCATTGGAGGACTGCGCTTAATCTGGCTGATTACGCTGTGCCCTATGGAATCATGAGATTTGATAAAATCCGTATGTTCAGAAGGCCTTTGCATCTTACACTGGGAGCATTTGGTTTCCCTGACAATGGTGGTACTGAGATCATTCCCATAGAGAAAGATGGCTATAAAGCAGTTGTTTTAAAGGGATATGACCACACAGGAAAAGAAAAACAGCTGGCCTTTACCATAATGGATGGATGGGCTGATATAAAGCTTATCAGAAGCACTGATACCAATCCTGACAGTAAGAATTCTATAGTCCTTTTTGCGGAAACTCAGCGAAGCAGGCAATATGGCTATGAAAACTATTATCTGATCTCACAGGTAATAACAAAGGAAAGCCATGAAGATTTTAAGGAAGATGAGATTTTTCCTGTAAAATCAATAGATTATTCCGATCCACAGAGGTGTGGAGGCTACGGCCCGGTGGTAATAAAACTGAAAAATGGTAAAGAAATAATTGTAGATTCATATGGTATAGAGGGAAATTTATATCTTTGAATTGAGCGTAGATTGCATACAATTTAACTTTTGCTGATTAATTGTCGGAATTTTTGTTGCTAATGAGTATAAAGGTGCACGGTTATGCGTTTTGTAATGTGCGTTTTTAACCAAAGCAAGGCTGCAGGTGGGGTTGCTTTTTGTTTAAAATTTACAAAAATGAAAAAATACGCAAAATACTTGAACAATTTGCGAATAAAGTGCTATCATAGGGATAGCGATTAGAATTCTATCTAAAATCATAATTATGAAGGGAGATATGTTATGAACAAGAAATTCGCTAAAAAACTTCTTGCAGTTACACTTGCTGCAAGCATGCTGGTAATCCCAGCAACAGCATTCGCTTCTACAGGTGGTGGAGAGGATGAGCCTACAGCTCCTTCAGCTACTGTTACTGAGGATGCTGGTGAGACAACAACCGCAACAGTTGAGGAAGTTAAGAACTACGAGACATCAAGCTCAGTTGCTGGCGTTAAGTCAACAGTTGGTGGTGCATTCGCAGTTAAGTCAGCTACAGGTCTTGCTGTTAAGACTCCTGCTGCTAACATTCCTGTTGCTCCTGGTGCAAAGGCATTCGTTAAGGCTTATGATGTAAATGCTAAGAACACTCCTGCTGCTGTAGCAGCTGCTGATGCTTTCATCGCAGCTCAGGGCGGAAGAAGACTTGCTATCTTCAATTTCGAGCTTGGACAGATGCTCAACAAGAAGTTTTCTCTTCTTGGACAGGACGTTCTTTTTGACCTTACAGTTGGTGTAAAGGGTGCAACACCTGGTAAGACACTTGCTGGTGGCCAGATCCTTCCTGGTGGCGTTATCAACGCTGTAGCTGATGCTGATACAAATGCATCTACATTTACAGGTGTTGGCCTTAAGGGCGGTCTTTCTTGCATCTTCGTTTATGAGAAATAATTAAAGCAAGAAAAAATTATTATTGCCAATAGACTGGGAAATAATCCGAATGGGTTATTTCCCAGTATCTATGTTAAGAGAAAATATTTTGGGGATGGATTTTGGAATGGGAAAACAGGAGATGACACAAATTGAAAAGCTGGTAAATATTTTAGTTGTATTATGTCTTGTTTTTCTATGTATGTTTGAGCTTACGGGAATATATTGTTTTACAACATTTCCGGATGAATTTGGATATTGGGCCTCTGCAGCCAGGTTCCTTCACTATGACTGGTCAGAAGTGGCATCTATGGGATCTTATTATTCTTTTGGATACTCGTTTTTACTCACTCCAATATTGTTTTTGTTTAAGAATGCTGTAATTGCCTACAGGGCAGCAGTAGTGTTGAATCTTATAATGCAGATTGTGGCTATATTCCTGATCAAGGATATTTTTGCCAGACTCTTCAAGGGCGCAGATGAAATAGCAAAAGCGATAATTGCGGGTATGGCTGTTTTATATCCGGCCTGGACCTTCTATGCTCAGATGACCATGTCTGAAGCTCTGCTGAGTTTTATGTATATTCTTATTGTTTGGCTGATGCTTAGGTATCTTGAGAGCCCCACTGTAGTAAGAGGGATTCTGGCAGGTCTTGCTGCGTTATATATCTACACTGTACATATGCGAGCTGTGGGTGTTTTGGTCTCAGTGGCTTTTGTAATGGCTTTTAATTGTTTTTCTTCGCTTTTGAATAAAGATAACAGAAAAGACAATAAAAATATTCTGTTTTCTTCAATTATAACTATATTGGTTATTGCTTTGGGTATTTGGTGGGCGACGAATCTTAAGAATAGAATTATTGATGATCTCTATACAAGTGGAATTAAGAATATTGTAAGTGCAAATGACTATTCAGGGCAGGTGGGTAAGGTTGCTTATTTGTTTTCGTTTGCTGGAATAAAAGATTTCTTTTTG
>JAEEGF011507705.1_pt1 | contig 14348 bp, 15 predicted proteins | sample 9134171 | NCBI WGS metagenome assembly JAEEGF01 (sample SAMN16246542, study PRJNA631951) | gut metagenome | biome: gut microbiome; feature: rumen; material: AP-attached | host: Bos | place: Iran: Karaj | collected 2018-10
TCGACTTCCCCGATCCGTTGCCTCCAACGATATAGGTCACCGACTTCTCAAATCTAAACTCAGTGAAGTCTCTAATCACTGGAATGGAGAATGGGTATTTGCTGGTATCCCATTCCCCTTCTCGTTTCCTGATTCGTCTTAAATAGATATTCTCTTTCATGACCAAATGACATTTTTGCCGCAAAGATAACGCGCTCCAATGCCACATTTCGGCACACCAAAACAAAATACATTTAATCACTTGTCTTAAAGAATGTCTTTCCCTAGAATTACTTGACAGATTTGAGAGCGATTAACTAAGTTGGTTTACACTATTTTTATCGTTCGCCTAAACTTGGTTGACAGTTTGGCGGTTTTATCACTGAATGGGGGATATAGCAATACCGTGCCAAAATTAATTGGTGAATTGCTTGGAATACTAAAAAATCATTAAAAAGACTTGGCTTTATTAATAATCTCTGTTCATGAGGTGGGTGAAGGCGGTTTTTAGTTCGTCGGCTTTGCGGGCGGCAAAGACTTCGTCCAATTCGGCGGTTCCGTTGATGGACTTGTGAACACCTTGCTTGCCGTAGTAATAACGCGTCTCGTCGGTGCCGCCGTCTAGGGCATCATTACTTTGGAAAAAGAACAGCAGTTCCGACTCATCTTCACTAAAAAGGAACTCTTGATAGAACTTGCGGGCTGCCACGTTATAGCTGGTGGAGATGAAGTAGAGTTTGTAATAGGGTGTTCCTAGCACGGGATCTTCGTCGAGCGTGAAATAGTAGTGAATGATTTCCTCGGTGGGACCGCATCCTGGGATAACGTAATGGCTGACAATCTCCATGTCGCTGCGGGGGATGTTCTGCTCCTGTGCATGGCTGTTGAATTCTATCTTCTCTTTGGCGGCGCTATAGGCAGCACGGATGCTGGCCATCTCGGCTTTAGTCATCTCTTGGGCACTTGATGGCATGGTCATCAGCGCCAGCATCAGCATGATGAATGTCAAGAAGTATCTGGTCATAGCTGTTTGCCGTTTTTTATTTCCTTGCCTTGAAGGCGTTCTCGATATCTTCCTTGGTCAGCACGGACAGTTCTTCGTCGCTGATGCTGCGCTTGGCTGACAGACGGTTGGCTTGTTGCTCGACGGCTCGTTCAAAGATGTTACGCACATAGCGGGCGTTGCCAAAATTCTTGGTCTTGTGGGCTACGACATGGTCCAGGTTCTCCTTGAGCAGTTGGGCTGCATCGTCGGTGATGGTGTACTGGTTCTTGTTCAGGTACAACTTGAAGATGTCAAACAGTTCCTGCTCAGTGTAGTCTGGAAAATTGATGTAGCGTGTGAAGCGCGACTGCAGGCCCGGGTTGGAGTCGATGAAGCGTTTCATCTCGTCAGGATAGCCAGCGATAATGACCACCAACTTGTCGCGGTCATCCTCCATGCGCTTGAGCAGGGTAGAGATAGCCTCCTGGCCGTAGTCATTACCAGCATTTTCGGGCACCAGGGCATAGGCCTCGTCGATGAACAGCACACCGTTGAGCGCCGAGTCGATCACGGCGTTAGTCTTGGTGGCGGTTTGTCCTACATACTCAGCCACGAGGCCCGAGCGGTCGGTCTCCACGGTGTGTCCGCTCTTGAGGATTCCCAGGTCCTTGTAGATGCGAGCCACAATGCGTGCCACGGTCGTCTTGCCCGTACCGGGGCTGCCGGTAAACACGAGGTGGAATGACATCTTGGGCACCTTCAGGCCCTGCGCTTTGCGCTGCTGTTGTATTTTGGCAAAATTGGCGATGGTGTGCACCTCTTCCTTGACCGATTCCAGTCCGATGAGCTCGTCCAGTTCCTTGTATGGGTCACCTTCCATCACCTCGGTGATGACCACGCTGTCTTTGGGCACGTTGGGTTCTTGGGCAATCTCGGTGATGGGATCGGGAGCCTTGGGGGGATTCTTGCTCGTCAGCGCTGCCCACAAAGCAAAGATGACTAAAGCCAACAAAGCCGCACCGCCACATTGTACCAACCTCTTGGAGAATCTTACCGGCTCACCTGGGCGCAGGAACTTGTATAGCATCACATATCCCCAATAGATGAGTGGCGACAAGATGCCGACAAACACCAGCAGCCCTAAAGCCCCGTCGCCCCCATCACCCTCGGCGCGCATGTCAAATACAGCTACAATGCCGACGATGATACAAAGCAGCGAAAAACCCAATGCCATGATGCCACAACCGCCCGAAAGTTCCCTCTTCATAGCTCCATCAATTGTTTTATTCGTATAGAAATTAGCCCAATTTGTGCCTTCTATAGTTCTATCTTGCTTCCAGGATGTTCTCGGCCATGCGGCGACCAGTGTCGAAGGCCTTCTGCAGGTCCTTTTCCCAATTTTCGTCGCGGTATTGACGCTTGGCCTCCTCGGAGAAACCGGCCAATTCAAAGCGGCTGTAGTCTTTGACCTGATAGGTGTTGTAGGCTATGAGGTGCTCGGGCTGCCCAAGTGCTGTCGCTATGCAGTACTCCATAGAGCCATATCCCTGGCTGTTGTTCCTCTCAGGGGTACCGTTCATGGTCTCCATCAGCACTACGGGCATCTTCTTGGGGGCGGTCATGCTGTAGTCGTTATAGGACAGCCATGGGAATGCCAAGCGTTCCAGGAATGTACGCATCTGGCCCGTTACGTCACCAAAATAGATGGGCGATCCCATCACCAGTCCGTCGGCCTGGGCAATTTCTTCCAAGATAGGAGTCAGCGCGTCCTTGAACTTGCAGACATTGGAAGCCCTACCCTTGACCTTGCAGGCCATACACGACATGCAACCCTTGTAATCCAATTCGTACAAGCGAACGGTCATCACTTCAATCTGCTCGCTGACAGACTTGGCGCCCTCGGCAAAGCGTTGCAACATCTGTGCGGTGTTCATCGTCTTGCGAGGTCCACCGTCAATAATTATTATCTTTTTCATAGATTATATATTATTATCACTCATTCTTACCTGATAAAGTGCATGGGCTGCCACTCCTCTCGTTCGGGATAATCGGGATTGCCACCGGCATGGATCTTCTTGAGCAGCCAAGCCATATTGTCGGCCAGCGTGCGCATGGTCTGCATACCCTCCGCATCCTGTGCTGCCTCTCCCGCTTCACGACCGTAGGCTATATTCCAGTATTGTGAGGTAACCAGCGGCATATTGACCATCTGGAACATCATGTTCATCGTCTGGAACGCTGCCGTGGCACCACCGCGACGGCAAATGGCGATATTGGCAGCCGGCTTGTTCTCCAACTTACCACTGGCCGAAAACAGCAAGCGCTGCATCACGGCCAACAGAGCACCATTGGGCTGCCCATAATAGACGGGCGAGCCTACTACCAGCGCATCAATCTCGTCAAGTTTCTCCACGATGCGATTGCAGATGTCGTCATCAAACGCGCAACATCCCAAGCCGCGAGTCATACACTGTCCGCAGGCGATGCAACCGCGCACTGGTTTGTTGCCCAGCTGCACGATTTCAGTTTCCACGCCATGTTTCTCGAGTTGGCGCGCCACTTCGGACAGAGCGATGAACGTGTTGCCCTCACGGCGGGCACTGCCGTTGATCAATAGAACTTTCATAGATATGACTATTTGTTATTGAATAGTATCAACCTAGATGAGTAGAGTGTCAGCTGATGGCTTAATCCTATAGCTTGTTCACCAACTCTACAATTTTCTGTTTCGTGGCATCGGTCTTCTGTTCATCAACCATAGCAGTGACAATGCCAGTATCCATGACTTTCCAGTAATTGCAGATGTCGCGGTACTCGGCCATCGCGCCATCATAGACGCCTGGCGAATAGGATGAAGCGAGCAACGCCATCTTCTGCACCTTGGCTGGAGCGTTCACGCAGTACATGCGCTGGATGGGAGCCTGAATCTGGGCACAAAGCGTGAAATAGTAAATGGGTGCGGCCAGAACGAGCACCTCGGCCTCGGCCATCAGAGGATAAAGTTCCTGCATATCATCCTGCTGGATGCAAGCGCCATTACCCTTGCTATGGCAATACTCGCAGGCTAGGCAACCAGCAATCTTCTTGTGCGACACGTTCACTAACGTTACGTTATGTCCTGCTGCCTCGGCTGCGTTCTTATACTCCTCAGCCATCCAGGCTGTGTTTCCTTTGGCCCTCGGTGAGCCCTGTAAAATCAAGATATTCATAACACTACGATATAATTTAAAGATTAAAGTTTCATCACTCGCTTCATCTCCAAGTTCTCGTAACCCTCCGGGCAGTGAGTGGAGAGATAGACCGTGGGATTATCCTTGATAAATTCACGCACACGGTCAAGGGTCTCACGTGCAGCCTTGGCATCCTCAAATACAATGCTCAACTTGTTGGCCTTTAATGCTGCATCACAGTAGGTAACGTCACCGTGGAACATGTAATACAAATCTTCATGCTCTAGAATGACGATGCTGTTGCCGAGCGTATGGCCCTTGGCCTCAACAAGGTAAAGACCTTCGGCAATTTTCTCTACAGCAGGGAAGTTCTTGTAAGGTTCATCCTTGTAAGTGACGCGAACGATGTTCTCGCCATTCAGTTTCATAGCATCGGCATCCTCGGGAGAGACATACACCTTGGCATTGGGGAAACACCCGATGCAATCGCTGTGATCAGGATGCTTGTGGGTAATGAGGATTTTCGTCACCTGGTCGGGTTGGTAGCCAAGTGCTGCCAGTGCATCCATGTAGTGATTGACAAGCTCGCCCATATAGAGGGGGGCACCAAGCTTCTTGGCCGGAGCCTTGAAATCGCTCTTGAATCCCGTGTCAATGAGAATAACGCCTTCATCGGTCTCCAAAAGGAAGTTCTGCAGACTGCTGCGATAGATGATCTGTTCATCAAACTTATCCTTACCTTCCTCACCGCCGAAAGCAAACCCTTGATTCATAAAACCGCCATCAAACATGCGGATAGCTTTAATTGCTTTGATTTCCATATTATTTTATTTTCAATTGATATAATCGGTGCAAATATACACAAATAAAACAACAATTGCAACCTTAATAGGATTGCAACTGTCATTTTAACTTTTTCTTAAATCACTTTTAATTCTTGAGGTACCAGCGATAGAGGGCGGGAATGCCGTCTTCAAGTTCCATGGTATGGTGCCACCCGAGGGCGTGGAGTTTGCTCACGTCGGTGAGTTTGCGCAGGGTGCCGTCGGGCTTGGTGCTGTCCCAATCGATGATGCCACAGTAGCCTACGGTAGCCTTGACGAGCTCAGCCAGCTGACGGATGGTTACTTCCTTGCCGCTGCCGATGTTGATGTGGCAGTTGCGTACCTCATCATCCGTGCCGCGCACGTCCTTGAAGTCAATGTGCTCCAAGCAATAGACACTGGCATCAGCCATGTCCTCACTCCACAGGAATTCACGGATGGGTGCTCCAGTGCCCCACAAGCGCAAGCGATCCTTGAGGATACCATATTTTTCCAACAATGCAACAATTTGCTCATCTGTGGCGCTGCCGTCAATACCTTCGACAGGGCGTCGGTCCAAATCGGTGCGTATGCCCGCCATGTCACCTTCATTCAGCAATCTTGCCAGGTGCATTTTTCGGATCATGGCTGGCATGACGTGGCTGGTTTCAAGGTTGAAATTGTCACGAGGACCGTAGAGGTTGGTGGGCATCACAGCGATGAAATTCGTGCCATACTGCAAGTTGAAGCTCTCACACATCTTCATGCCGGCAATCTTGGCGATGGCGTATGGCTCGTTGGTATATTCGAGCGGCGACGTGAGCAGGGCATTCTCCCCTATCGGCTGCGGTGCTTCACGCGGATAGATACAGGTGCTGCCCAGAAAGAGCAGTTTCTTCACGCCATGGCGCCAGCTTTCGCCGATGACGTTCTGCTGGATGGCGAGGTTCTGGTAGATGAAATCGGCACGGTACTTCAGGTTGGCCATGATACCGCCCACATGGGCTGCAGCCAACACGACATACTCGGGTTGTTCCTCATCAAAGAAGCGACGCACAGCCACAGCATCCATCAGGTCCAATTCCTGATGGGTGCGGCCGATGAGGTTGGTATATCCCTTACGTGTCAGGCTGTTCCAGATGGCGCTGCCGACGAGTCCACGGTGGCCTGCTACATATATTTTGGAATCTTTTTCCATGCTTTTCTTGATAGGGTTTGATAGGGTGTAATGGGGTATTATGGGATCAAGTGAGGTGGTAGATTTTCTTGATGTGCTGCAGGTCGTGCTCGACCATGATGCGTACGAGGTCCTCAAAGGAGGTCTTGTGCGGATTCCACCCAAGAAGGTTCTTCGCCTTGGTAGGGTCGCCCAACAATTGGTCCACCTCGGCAGGACGGAAGTACTTCGGATCCACCTCGACAAGCACCTTGCCTGTTGCTTTATCAATACCCTTCTCCTCGATGCCCTCACCCAGCCATTCAAGTTCTATACCGGCGTGGTGGAATGCCAGCGTACAGAATTCCCTCACTGAATGGCACTCACCCGTAGCAATGACAAAGTCGTCAGGCTCGGGTTGCTGCAGAATGAGCCACATGCACTCCACATAGTCGCGCGCATAGCCCCAGTCACGCAGGGCATTGAGGTTGCCCAGGTAAAGTTTGTCCTGCAGGCCATTAGCTATGCGAGCTGCGGCAAAGGTAATTTTGCGTGTCACGAAGGTCTCACCGCGGCGCTCACTCTCGTGGTTGAACAAGATGCCGTTAGCGCAGAACATGCCGTAACTCTCGCGGTAGTTCTTCATGATCCAGAACGAGTACAGCTTGGCACAACCGTAGGGGCTGCGGGGATAGAACGGAGTGGTCTCGCTCTGAGGAACCTCCTGCACCTTGCCATAGAGCTCGCTTGTGCTGGCCTGGTAGATGCGTGTCAGCTTCTCACGGCCGGCAATGCGCACCGCCTCGATGAGTCGCAAGGTGCCCACGGCATCGGTTTCGGCAGTGTACTCAGGCACGTCGAACGACACCTTCACATGGCTTTGTGCCGCCAGGTTGTAGATTTCATCAGGTTGAATCTTCTCGATGATACGAATGAGCGAACTGCTATCGGTCATGTCACCATAGTGCAGGTTGATGAGGCGGCGTTGCTTCATGTCGCGCACCCACTCGTCAAGGTAGAGGTGCTCAATGCGACCCGTATTGAAACTGCTGCTGCGACGAATAATACCGTGCACCTCATAGCCCTTATTCAGCAGAAACTCAGCTAGATAGGATCCGTCCTGGCCAGTAATGCCCGTGATGAGGGCGACTCTCTGATTGTTCTCGTTCATATTTGTGTTATAATGCGTTGTCTAATTGGTTCGGGTCGGGGTCGGTAATCTTTTCAAGCATCGACAGGTGGACGTGAGTCGTTGCGACAGCGACCACACCGGGGATGTTGATGAGCACGCGGCGGTCACGCTTGATACGCACAAAGATGCCCTCGGCACCCTCGAAATCGCCTCCGATGATACGGACCCGTTCTCCCTCGCTGAAATCTCCCGGCTCGGGATTAAGATAGATAAGTTTCTCGTCATATGTTCCCGCCACCTTGATGAAATTTTCCATCTGATGATTCGGAACGGTAATCGGCTTGCCTGTGCCACGATCCATGATATAGCGGATGGGCATGGCAGTCGTCTCCCTATACTCTTTCATCTCGCTGGGAGTGAGATAGATAAAGATAAGGTTATGGACACTGGGGACGAGACGTTTCACCATCACGCCATTGCGTTCCTCGCGGCGATACTGCATGGGGACAAAACTTTTAATGCCGCGAGCGTCAAGTTCTTCCTTCACCTTGAGTTCGCGGTTATAGGTCACTCGGATGGCATACCACAGCTTTTCCTCTCGACCTTTCTTTATAATTGTTCTCACTTCCACGAGTGCAAAATTACTCATTTTTTCGTTATCAAGTACCATTCCGTGTAATTCCACGTTATAATAATAAACGAGCAACAATTATTATGGCGAAGGAAATCAAGAAATGGACCACGCTCGAGAGCCGCTACATCATTCAGCGGCCCTGGCTCACGGCACGCGTGGACAAAGTGCAACTGCCCGACGGGCGCATCAATCCAGAGCACTATGTGTTGGAATACCCCGAGTGGGTCAACATCATCGCTATCACCCGTGATGGCAAGTTTGTCATGGTCAGGCAGTACCGTCATGCCATGGACATCGTGCTTGACGAATTGTGTGCCGGCGTGGTCGAAGAGGGCGAAGCGCCCCTGCAGGCCGCCCAGCGCGAACTGCTTGAGGAGACGGGTTACGGCAGAGGAACGTGGCGCGAAATCATGACCGTAGGACAGAATCCCAGCATCTGTGACAACATCACCCACTGCTTCCTTGCCGAGGGCGTGGAGCGCGTCAGCGACCAGCACCTCGATGCCAGCGAGGACATTGCCGTGCTGCTGCTAACGCGCGACGAGGTCGAGGCGATGCTCCGCGACAACCGCCAACTACAGGCCCTCATGGCAGCCCCACTGTGGCGCTATCTGGCCGAGCATCCCAAAACTTGTTAGAAGTTAGGAATTAGGAGTTAGATGTTGTGTGCCAAAACTTGATCTAATTGAATTTTGGCACACACTTATTTATCTTACCACTTTAGTGAAAACAGGAGCCTTGTCCTTCTCGACCGTGACATAGACCTTCAGTTCGCCTGCGGGTGGCAGATCAGGCTTATCTTTGCGAGGGAGGTCCTGAGCAGTGAACAGGTATTCAGTGCCCTCGAGGATGGTGCGCGATGCGACGGTCTTAGCCTTGGCATTAAGCATCGGATAGCCGTTTACCGCAGCATCAAAGATGGCAGCCTCGTCAGCGCTGACGGGATGCTGCTCGGGGAAGTCGGCGGGCATGAAGAGTTCGCCCTTAATGAAACCGATGGACTTCAGGTACTGTTCAACCTCCTTGGGCACGGCATCCATGCGAGCGGCACGCACACCGTAACCGGGCATAATCTTGGCATTGGGCTGCTTCTCGGCCAAATCCTTCACACTCGACTCCAGTCCGCCGCTGCCGAAGGTGCAGAACGGCATCACCCACTTGCCACTCAAGTCCACTTTGTCCAGCAAGGAGGCAATGGGGGGTGCATATGTGCCGAACCAGATGGGATAGCCGAGGAAAATCGTGTCGTAATCGGCGACATTCAACTTCAAGGGTTTAATCTCGGGCAGGATGCCTTTCTCGCGGTCAGCCTTGCAACGGTCAATCGTTGCCTGGAACGCGGTGTCATAAGGCTCCACAAGAGTAATCTCCTCAATGTCGGCATTGAGGCGCGTGGCGATTTCCGTTGCCACCGTCTTGGTGTTCGACGTCTGGGAATAATACAACACAAGCACCTTGGAAGCTTTTTCCTTTTCACTATTCTGGCTTTTCTGGCTACATGAGGTGACAACCATCATAGCAAGTGCAGCACACATCATCAATTTCAAAATTTTCATACGGTTAAAGAATTATAATGGTTAATATGTAAATCATTGGGGTGAAGCCCAGAAACGGGATGCATCGGTTGTGGTGACATCCTCTCGGTCGGAATAAGCGAATTGTTCAAAACCCTCTGGAACTATCAAGATTAAACGTTGTGGCTCGAGATTCTGGACTTTTGCCGCAAGATCATCTTCCTGGAAGAAATGGAGCGTTTCCCAACATGCGAACCAATAAGTGTTCTTTGCCATGTAGCGATAATAATAGTTATTATTGGCGGTCGCTTCCTTGAACTCAGGATACATCAACATTTGCTCTCCCGCAGCATACTTTTCCCGCATTTCCAAGAGGTTGAGCGGTGTGCCGTTCTGGTCGGTACAGTAATGTCCATCCATATCCGAGTCAATAAAGGCCCACTTGCCCAGTTCAGGAAGCCACACCTCGTTCACCACATGACAATCCTGATCGTTCTCGTCCTTTGGGAAACAAGTCACATAACGGGCAGTCAGGCCGACTGCCTGCAGCAACTCATAATTGAGGATGGCATGCATGCGGCAGTTGAAACTGGGATTAACTTCCCTAGTGTACTTCCACAGGTCAATAGCATTGGAATGATCAGGCACACTGTCTGGCTCACCATGCGGGATGTTGGTAGCCACGAACTTAGAGATGGCAACCGCTTTTTCCCACGTTGTGGCATCAGGGCTATAGAGGGTATCTAATTTAAAGTACTCCCGTATTTCCTGAGCACGGGCCGAATCCTGCACAACGGTGAAATGATACTGGACTGTATCGGGACTGAACGATGACTGCTTGAGCAGTTCGGCACGTTCAGCGAGTTGGTCTTCTCTGCTGACTATCTGAATGTCATAACCATGTGAATAAAGGTACCATAATCGGCCTACGACCAATATGCCAATCAGGGCAAAGATGCCCACCAGAATACGCCATAGATATTTCAAAAACTTTTTCATTGCAGGATTCCATTTGTTTTAATTCTCTTTTGTCTGGATTCAAAGTTACAGCAGGCGGCCGTGGTCGTTGTAGCTGTAGTAGTGACCACCGCGGCAGACGATGATGTGGTCCACGAGCTGGATGTCCATCACCTTGCAGGCCTGGTGGACGCGCTCGGTCAGGCGGTCGTCCTGGATGCTGGGCGTGGGATTGTCGCTGGGATGGTTGTGGGCCAGGATAATGCCAGAGGACAGGCGCTCGATGGCGGGGCGCAGGATCATCTTGATGTCGGCAACGGTCATTGCAGTGCCGCCGCTGCTCACGCGCACGCACTCCTCGACCTGCTTGGCATGGTTGAGCAGCACGACCATGATTTCCTCGTGGTCGAGGTGCTCCATGCGGGGCCGCAGGTAGTTGTAGGCATTCTCGCTGCTCGTGATTTTGAAGCGTTCCTGGAATTCCTCCTGCTGGTAGCGACGCGCCAACTCCAAGGCGGCGAGAATCTCGATGGCCTTGACTTCGCCGATGCCGTGGTAGTTCTTCACCAGGTTGTTGATGCCTTTACGGGCGATGAGGTAGAGTTTGTCGTCGTTGTCGCGCAGGATGCGCTGGCACAGGTCAACCACCGATTCGCCTGGCGTTCCCACCCGGAGCAGGATAGCCAGCAGTTCGGCGGTGGACAGGCTGCCGAAGCCGTGCTTCTTGGCCTTCTCGCGCGGACGGTCCTCCTCGGGCACCGTGCCCTTGATGTTGCGGCTTCCCGCCAACTTGCTATTCTCTTTCTCTTCCATAATGGGTTGACTGGATGAACTGGACGAACTGGACTGGCTGGATGAACTGGACTGGCTGGCCCGGCTGGATAGCAAAAACTCCTAACTCCTAACTACTAAATGAATGCTCACTTTCCTTTTCTCATCTTCACTTCCTCGTTGATGTCGCGGCCGTGCTTGAGCAGGATCTTCCACACATAGGCCTTGATGAATCCCCAGCCGTAACTGCACAGCTGTGTGAAGCTCGTTGCTACCGACAGGCAGGCGATTTTCAGGCTGCGCGTCTGGATGAGTGCGGCCACCCACAGCATCGCGGCATAGAGCAGGATGGGCACGATGAACCACCATTTCCAGAGTGAAAGCAGCAGTAACGCCACACAACCGATGAGGAAAACGGCAGGCAGGCAGTGCACCAGCTTGAGGCTGTCGGGGTAGAGCAGTTTGAGGGTGATGCGCGACATGCCGAACACGTAGGTCTGGCGCGCGAACTTGCTGAGGCTCGTGCGGCGCTTGTGATAGACGAACGCAGGGCGTATCAGGCGGATGTCATAGCCCGCCTGGCGCACGCGCGTACTCATGTCGATGTCCTCGCTGAACATCTCGCGGAAACCGCCCACCTTCTCATACACACCGCGTGAATAGCCCATGTTGAAAGAGCGGGGCACGAATTTCTCCATCTGCACTTTGCCACCGCGGATGCCGCCGGTGGTGAGCAGCGACGTCATTGAGAAGGAAATGGCCTTCTGCACGTCGGTGAAGTCGTCGCTAGCCGCATCGGGCCCGCCAAAGCAGGGCACATAGTTGTTGCCGAGTTCGCGGCCCAGTGTCTTGAAGTAGTCGGGCGGGATGACGCAGTCGCTGTCAAAGAAAACAAAGTACTGTCCCGTGGCATGCTCCAGGCCGTAGTTGCGGGCGATGGAGCGCCCCTCGTTGGCTTTATAGAAATAGCGCAGGTCGAGCTCGCGGCTGTAACGCAGCGCGATGTCCTCGCACGGCTCGGTCGAGCCATCCTCCACCAGAATGATTTCAAAATCCTTGTCGGTCTGTCGGGTGAGGCTCCGCAACAGGTCCTCCACCTCGTCACGCCGGTTGTACACCGGCACTATCACTGAAAAATAAGGCATCTCAATACTGACTTTTGCAATTATCCCACAAAATTACAAAAAAAGATAATACAACCTCTTGTGACGTGATTTAAAAGTTGTTCACTCTGTTGTTTGTCAGGTTGTCCTGGTTGTTTTAGCGTCTTGCTGGGTGAGTTTGAAGCGCTGCATGATGATGACGGCGACGACAAAGGCCAAGAAGTCGCTGGCGGGCAGCGAAGCCCACACGCCGTCGAGGCCCCATATTGAGGAGAACAGCAACAGCATGGGCAACAGGAACAGCAGCTGGCGCGAGAGCGACATGAAGATGCTGATGCGCACCTTGCCGATGGTCTGGAAGAAATTGGTTACCACCGCCTGGTAGCCGATGACGGGAAAGACAAGCATGTTGATGCGGATGCCGCGTATGGATATGGTCAGCAGTTGCTCGTCGTCGGTGAACAGGCGTGTACACGGCCCGGGCAATAGCTCGCCGATAATCCAGCCGACGGTCATGGCAATGACCGAGGCCGTGATGGTGAGGCGCAGCACTTGCTTGACGCGGTCCATGTTGCGCGCGCCGTAGTTGTAGCCCGCGATGGGCTGGAAGCCCTGGCAGATACCCATGATGACCATGAAGAAGATGAAGCCCAACCGGTTGGCGATGCTGTAGGCTCCCACGGCAAGGTCGCCGCCGTAGGTCATCAGGGCATTGTTCATGAAGATGGCGACCACACAGCCCGTGAGCTGCATGGCAAACGGCGAGATGCCGATGCTCACGATGTCCTTGACGATGTTGCGCGCCGGTACCAGGAAACGCAATTCCAGGTGCAGCAGTTCGCGCTGGCGGCTGAATTGCCACAGCTGCCAGCACAGCACGATGGCCTGGGCCAGGATGGTGGCAATGGCGGCGCCCTTGATGCCCATGTGCAGCGGCCAGATGAAGATGGGGTCGAGGATGGTGTTGAGCACCACCGTGACGATGGTCGCTATCATCGCCGCTCGGGGCTTGCTCGCCGACCGCAGGGCGGCATTCAGGCCCAGATACAGGTGGGTAATCACGTTGCCCACCAGCAGGATGAACATGTAGTCACGGGCATGGGGCAAGGTCTGCTCGCTGGCGCCGAAGAACGTCAGGATGGGGTCCAGGAAGATAATCGACACGATGCCCACCAGCAGGCCCGTGATGATGTTCAGGGCGACCATGTTGCCCAGCACATTGTTGGCTTTGTCGTACTGGCGCTGCCCGAGTCGCAGCGACATCAGCGTGGATCCGCCGATACCCACCGCCGCACCAAAGGCCGCACCGATGTTCATCAGCGGGAACGAGATGCCTAGGGCAGCCAGTGCCATCGGACCCACGCCGTGGCCGATGAAGATGCTGTCCACCATGTTGTAGAGCGACGACGCCGTCATCGCTATCACGCCGGGCAGGGCATACTGCCACAGCAGTTTGCCCACGGGCTGCGTGCCCAATGCTAATGTCGCTTGCTTGTTGTCTCTCACCTGTTTAGTTCTCGGTACTGTCGGTCTGCTGGTCGGCAGGTTGGTTGGTCTCGTCGTTCTGTTCGGGCGTCTCTTGCGGCACGGTAGGCTCCGCTTCGGTCAGGCCGAAGCATTCCTTGATGGCTTGGCGAATGGCCTCGGCATTCTCACTGCCGCCCTTGAGGATGTTGAGCACGCCGCGCACGTAGTCGTCCTTGTTCTTGTAGCCGCACAGCACGGCGACGTTGCTCTCGGCAATCATGTGCTTTTCATTATAAACCCTCAGGATGCTGGCGTAATCGTTGTTGTCCTCATAGTAGTGGAACTCACGGCACAGCTGGTCGTACATGCCGCGGGGGTTGATTTCGCTCACCAGCTCTACCATGTGCTCCTCGAGGGCGCTGATGTTGCGGAACTTCATGTCGATGCGCAGCTCCACGTCGTGTTTCACGCGGTGGCGCACGTGCTGCAGGGCCTGCTGCTTGAGGTCATGGGTGAATTGCTCGATGATGCGTTTCTTGACCTTGGGAAAGACGATGTTCTCGTTGCGGCGCTTTTGCCGCGCCACGGCCCGGATGACGCCCTCGAGCATGAACAGGTTCTCGATTTCGGCCACATTGGGCACGAGGATGTTCTTCTTGCGCAGGTACTCCACTTCC
>JAEEGF010245971.1_pt1 | contig 14347 bp, 10 predicted proteins | sample 9134171 | NCBI WGS metagenome assembly JAEEGF01 (sample SAMN16246542, study PRJNA631951) | gut metagenome | biome: gut microbiome; feature: rumen; material: AP-attached | host: Bos | place: Iran: Karaj | collected 2018-10
GTACGCATATTTTTTTTAATAAGGTATATAATGGCTGAAAAATAGGTGTCAGGCCATGTGACAAAAAGCAATTCCGCCTGATTTGTGCCAATGCTGATAAGTTATTGGCATTCAGTGAAATTGTTTTCTGTCGTTTTTATAATAGGGGGGCGGGGGGATTGTTTTTTTTTGTTAAACCATAAATTTCACCTCTTTTGCGCAAAGGTAAATCAAATCCACCTTGCTTGTCAAGGACAAAAAGTTTTTTTAAACTACGAATTACGCAAATTCAACTAATTTTGGCATCCGCGCTCTTAAATTAACTACGAATTCAACGAATTGGCATCCGCGCTCTTCTTTTCAAGCTTATATCAAAATGATATGACTCAGAATGAGTACCAGCGCCTAATGAATAATAAATCACCGAAATCTAAAAGAAAATGAGTGTTTAGCGAAATATTCGCTATCTTTGCAATCTAGTTCAGGTCAATAAGAAGAATAAGATGAAGAAGACGAAGAAATCATATCTGTTGCTGTTTATACTGGCACTTCTATCTTATGTCGCATTAATGCCAGTCAGAAGCTATGATCTTAAATTAGCTGCAGGATTGCATAGTGCAGCATTTTTCGCCTTAACGTTCTGGGCCTTGTGGAAATATAACTCAAAATTGAATCCATGGGCTATTGTATTCATGATTGTTTTGCCATGGTTAGCTGATTTTGGGCTTCGCATTTATACGCCTGAAACAACGCTTCGGTCTTTGCCACTAACAGCATTGCCTTTGCAAGCAATCTTGGCGGCTGTCATCATCTATTATAACCGCAAGATTTGGCTGATTCTCTTGTTAGCTGCAGCATTTCTTTATAGTGTGACCGAGGGGCAAAACCAATGGTATGAGTGGGCCAATTATGGAATGAACAAAGCGAGACCTGCAAGCCTTGCCACTGCAGAAGTCTTTACAGGTGGGCAGTCAGTCGCCCTAAGCGACATGAATGAAGAATATCTTGTCTTTGATGTATGGTCATCCACATGTGGATCTTGCATCAATGCATTACCCGAGGTGCAGGCTTTGCATGACCAATATAAGGATAACCCAAAGGTACAGGTCGCCTCCTTGTTCGTCTGCTATAAGGACGAGACCATCGAGACAGCCCTCAATATTGTTAAGAAACGTGGCTGCGACCTGCCAGTTTATGCAGTTGACAAATCAAGTGTTATCCTTGCTGAATGCGGCATAACCGCATATCCCCGTGTGCTCATTCTCGACAAGAATCGCAATGTTGTTTTCAACGGCAGCCTGGCATTTGCCAAGCGCAAATTGAAATCCCTTGATATATGAGATAACGTCTTTTCACGTCATACGCGGTTGAACAACTTTTCCAAAATTATAAAACTCTGGCGAGTACCAGCGCCTCATGAAACAATCAGTCACCGAAATCTAAGAGAAAATGAAGTGTTTAGCAAAATATTATCGCTAACTTTGCCGTGTCAATTATAATATCCTTTTTAGTCTATGATGTTATTTGTCAATATCCTTTTTATTTTAGGTTTTGCCCTCCTTCTGGCATGGCTGTTGGGTGTCATTGGTGGACTGATGGCATATGTGCTAGGTGGAAAACGCAAAAGAAAACGCAAGGTATTTCTTGCAGCCATTTCACCAGCGGTAGCCATAGGCATCTGGATTGTAGGCAGTTTTGTAACAATGCTGCTCACATCGGTTATCTGTGATATAGACCTAGGAATAGGGGATTCATGGGTTGCCCATTTACCCAATGGGTACAAATTATACTCAATTGATGATAATACATGGCATGGCTACATTACTTGTGATGATCAGAAAGTGATGATTTCTGATGATGAATTAAGATTTGATGTTAGTGCCGACGTGACAAATATCCAGGTGGTTGGTGACACAGTTATAGGCATCAATCAAGATAATTGCGTAAATTTCGTTCTCAATACAAGTAAAAAATCTATTACTCTTCTTGAAAACGACAAGCGCATATCTACCATGATTGATAACGGGCAAATCAAAATATTGACGTTAAATGAATTCTATTGGGAGTCCAGAAAGATACCGTATATGATTGGAACTGTTATCACACTAATTGTCATCATTCTAGCCTTGTTCTTATTATGGAAGATAGGATTGTATTCTCTCAAAAAGGAGTCTAATGATCCATGAAAAGTGATGATCTAGATTAGATAACGTCTTTTCAAGCCATATGCGGTTGATTTACCTTTGTGGCAAATCAACCGCTATTCTTTATGATACTGACGATAAATGGAAAACAGGCAGCGCTGAAGAAGGGGTCTTCGATAGAATATGTCTCGGAGAACCGCATCTTCACCGACGCCGATGACTACAGCATGGAGATTGAACTGCCCCTGGCAGACTGTCCGCAGAAACTCGACATCTACGCCATCGCCAGAAAAGTTGACCAGGGTACTCAAGGAATTGGGAATCCTTTAAAAAGCCAACGGACGTCCATCGAGGTCGTCCGTTTTGGGGGCAGTATGCGGGGGCATTACCTCCCTCACTCATTCCGCACTGCAAAAGTAATACAATTCGATGAAACGCACCGCCGACATATCGGATTTTTTGCAACCGTTGAGAGATAAACCTTACTTGACTCTCTGTGAGAAAAATGAATGGTATTAATACAAAAAGGCGCGGAATTTCTTTGGTAAACCGCAGAAATCCAGCGCCTAAATTGGAAGCGTGATCCAGCTGGGACTTTCGAGCGGTACTTTAAGAATCGTTATGATACGTTAAAGTATTGTGATTTTGTGATTTATGTGTAGCTGCCATCCCGTAATAATCGTCTAAAACCATTGTTATACCACAAAAGGGGGGTACATTGTATCCCCCAATAATCCGCCATTTATCAAGTTGAATTAACTGCCCTAACATTATAGTTTCACGGCATTGATGTCTACGAGGTCGTTGACGATGGCATATATGGTTAGTCCTGCCGGACTGTGTATCTGGAGCTTTTGGGCGATGTTGCGGCGGTGAGTGATGACGGTGTTGACCGAGATGCCGAGATGGGCGGCAATTTCCTTGTTGGCCATACCTTGAACTAGGGCAATAATCACTTCCTTTTCGCGGGCAGACAGCGTTTCATGCCCGGGGATGCCATCCTTGAAAACCATGTTGGTGATGTTTCGGGTCACGTCGCCGTGCTTGACGAGTCGCTCAAGGCGGCGGATGGCGGGGACAAAGATATGGTCCTCGACCAATGCGTGCTGGGATAGCCATTCCTCGTTCTCATAGATGTCGTGCAGGGCGGCAGTCAACTGATTGTTGTGCAGTCCGTCTTGCGGCAGATACTTGATGATGAGGATTTTCAGTTCTCTCAACTGCTGGTCGGTGGCTCCATGATGCTTGGAGAAGGTTTCCACGTTGTAGTCGCTGGCGGGTTGCCCTTCAAGGAGCTTTTCCACGTAGGGGAACAGCGTCTTTTGTTCATAATTCATGTGGCGGCGTATCTCATGGGCATATGCGTCATAGAGTTTCATGATGAGTTGAGCCAATGAGTTGTTCTCGTTGAGCGATTCCTCCAGCTCGCGGCGGATGTAGGGCAACTGGAAGTCGATGAAATAGGCATGGCTGGCCTCAAGATAATGCAATAGGGTGGAGGCTGAGATGTGCTCATCGTCCTCGGCGACACCTATGCCGTTGATGGTAAAGTTAACCACTGCCAGAAACGTGTGGGTGTCCACACCGTTGCTCTCACAGGTCTCCTTCACTGTCTTGTCGCCAAAGCCAAGGCTGATACCAAAAGCACCTAATGCTTGAAGCAAATTATAGTTATCGCTGATGAGCGATATCATCTTGTCGTCTGCTTCATATATCTTTTGCTCTTTCATGATAATTGATGATGCTATTATCGGTGTTGCAAAATTAGCCAGCAAAACAAGGATGCGCAATCCTCATTTTTTGGTATTTATGACAAAAAATGCCCCCAAAAATGATGGGGGCACAAGTGCCGTCAAACGGCTGATGCTTTAATGGGTTAATCTGACAGCATGGTGACCTCGATGCAGCGTCCCGAGGCCAGCAAGCGCTGGGCCATGCGTTGCACGTCGCTAGCGGTCATTTTCTCGACCATCTTGCAATAGTCACGGTCAAAATCCACGTCGTCGTCAAGTTCGTGCCAGATGATGTAGCTCCAATAATCGTTGGTAATCGCCATCTGGGCATACTGCTTAGTAAGGTATAGTTTTACCTTGTCCATGCTTGATTCGAGGGGCCCGTTGTCCGCAATATGCTGCAACTGTTGGTAGATAATCGGGTTGAGTTCCTCGTATCGGCTGGGATCGGCGTTGTACGAGATTTTGAAAGTGGCATTGGGCTGATCATCCTTAGCCAGTTCAAAGTCCACGCTAACCCCGTAGGTGCCACCTTTCTCCTCTCGCACCGAGTCAGTGTAGGCAATGGAGAGGCATCGCTTCAGGAAGTCCAGTTCTAGGTCGCTCTGTGCGGTAAACGGCACGTCGGCGGTGAAGAAGATGCTGACATTAGCCAGCGGTGTCGCCATCTTCTTGGTGAACTTGTGAACCGACTGACCTCCAACAACTTGCGGAATATTGCTGTAATTGGTCTGCTCGTGCTTGCCTGTTGAGGGCAGTGTCGCCAGATATTGGCACAACAGTTGGCGCAGTTCTGTCTCGTCATAATTACCAATAATGACCGTCTTGAAATTGGATGCGTCGCTGAATCGCTCCTTGTAAATCTCAAGAATGCGGTCATAGCTCACATGGTCGAGTGTGGATTGCACGACAGGCTCCATGCGCGGATGATGACCGTAAAGGATGGCACGGATGGAATCGTTGTAGTCTACCTTGGGTGAGGCATTCCTATTGGTGAGGAATGAACGGTTTCGGCTGATGAACTCGTTGAACGCCGTGGTGTCACGTCGTGGCGAGGTGAAGTACAGGTGTGCCAGTTCAAACAAGGTCTTCATGTCTTTCACTGAGGAGGAACCGTTGATGCCTTGGCTCTTGGAACCGACAGATGGACTGACGCGTACCGACTTACCCATGAGCATCTTGCGCAGCGTGAGGATATCGAAGTCGCCCACACCTGCCTCGCTCACGCAGCTGGAAATGAGGCTGAAGTTGGGGATATCCTCATCGCCGTAGAGCGAGGTGCCGCCTTCACCCTCCATTTCCAGAGAGACAACGTCAGCGCTGAAATCAGTCTTGCGGGTATACACTTTCATGCCGTTGGACAGGGTGAACTCGGTAAAACCATGCTTATATGGCTTCTCGCTGACTATCGTACCGGGTTGAGGCAGTTGGTCAATCAGCCTGTCGGCCAACTGTTGCTCGGTGTAAGGCGCGTAGTTTAAGCGCTGGGCAGCCAGAATGACCTGCTCAATCTGGGCCTCATTGGGCAGGACGACTTCCTTCTTGTCGGGGGCATACATGACCACGACTTGGTTTTTGTCAGTAATCAGGTCTCGGGTAGCGGCATTGACCTCATCAAGGGTCACTTCGCGGTCCAGTCTGCGGGTATTCTCCAATTCATACTCTACAGAGACCAGTGGCTCTCCCGTCAGGAAGTGACTCACACAGGCGTTGACATAGTGCGAGTTGCGGTAGTCATCGCGCATGTTATAGCGACGTTCGGCGGCATTGAGATAAAGTTTCTTGGCGCGTTCCAATTCGCCTTGGGTGAAACCATGCTGGCGGGCCTGTTCAGCAACGCCCACAGCGGAGATGATGCCGCCCAAGATATTGTCCTGCTTGCAGCTGATGCTCAAAGCAAAGGCCTCCTTGGTACGACTGATAAAGAACGTGGAAGCGCGTCCTGTAGCGCTTTGGACGGGTGAGCCAGGCTGCTGGCGCAGTTCGGCAAAACGGTCATTGAGCATGGTGCTGATGAGATCGTCGATGTAGCTGTCGCGCAGGTAGGCCTCGTTGTCTTTCTCGCTGTCGGGCGTGGCGTCTCGTTTCTGATACAGGTGACACAGCACGATGGGCTGCTCGGCATCCTTCTTGATGGCGACAATCATCTTGTCATTATCACCCACTGGATAATAGACGCGCTCGGCGGGCTTCTTGGGCATGGGGATGGACGAGAAAACCTTCTTGATTTTCTTCTCCATCTTGTCCACATCGATGTCACCCACGACTACGATGGCCTGCAGGTCGGGGCGATACCATTTCTGGTAATAATCACGCAGGTCTTGGTAAGGGAAATGGTCAACGATGTCCATCGAGCCGATGGGCATGCAGTCCTCATATTTTGTACCTTGATAGATGATGGGCAGGACATCCTCCTGCATGCGTTGCACGGCCATTCCTGCCCGACGGGTGCGCCATTCCTCGTGGATAACGCCGCGCTCCTTGTCAATCTCCTCGTCCTCGAGCAGCAGGTAATGGCTCCAGTCGTGGAGTACCAGCAGGCAAGAGTCGATGATGCCCTCGCGGGAGAGCGGAGCCGAGCCGATGTGATAGACCGTCTGGTCGATCGAGGTGTAGGCATTGAGGTTAGCACCGAATTTCACACCGATGCTCTCGCACCAGGGCACGATGCCGGGCTTACCGTTCTTGCCTGGAAAGTTCTTGGTGCCGTTAAAGGCCATGTGCTCCAGGAAATGAGCCAAACCACGCTGGCGGGGCTCCTCAAGGATGGAACCGACACGCTGCGCGATGTAGAAGTCGGCCAGGCCAGCCTCTTTGGCATTGTGGCGGATGTAGTAGGTCATTCCGTTCTTGAGCGTGCCCTTTCTCACATCTGGGTCTTGAGGCAACTGGGCTGCCACCCACGAGGGCAGCAGCACCAGTGCGATAAGAAATAATAAATACTTCTTCATTGATTTTAATTGTTGAGCAGCGAAGCGGGAGCCTCGGGAATGAAGTCGTTGGTCGAGTTGTTGGTGTCGATGTACTTGCCATTGGCATCCTGCTTGCGGATTACCGACTTGTTGAAGCGAGTCTCGTCACGGTCCACCTTTCCACAGTAGGTCCAACCGGCATCAATCGAGGCATCGAGCACGTTCCACTCGCGTACCGATTCCACGCTCAGGTTCACGCCGTCGAGAATCCACTCGTTGGGCACCTTGTAGATACCGCTCTTGGTCATCTCCCTCGAGAAGTCACCGAACACAAACAGATAGGTGGCGTCATAAACGTAGTTCTCCAGCCAGTCTTCCTTGCCGGTCTTCATCTTGGCGATGGCCATCGAGTTGAAGCCACGGCTGTGGAACTGGTAAACGGTAGCCGTGTAGCAATACCATTTGTCGAGGTTGGGGGCCTCACCGTCGGGATCGGTGAAATTGGGGTTGGATGTCTCGTCATAGAACTCAAAGTCAGCGTTACTCAGGTCAATGGAGTTGGGCTGCTCGGTTGTATGATTGATAGCATTGACAGCCAGTTTAAGGCTCTGACCAGGCTCAACAGGAACACTCTTGCCGTTGCCGGGAATCATGTAGCAGGCCTGTACCGAGAAATGGGTAGACATGATGTCTGGGGTATAATCCTCCTTGGTTGTGGTCAGGAAGGCTGACTCAAGCACGGCGATGCTGTCGGCATACAGGGTGACGTCAGAGTTGTTGGTGATGATGATGTACTGGTCACCGCTGTAGGTCCTTCCCTCGGGTGACATTGTGCCAGTAAAGAAGATTTCGCTGATGACGAAACCGCCCTGGGCCGTAAACGTGGAGACAACCATTTTCAGGTCGTGTGAAGTCTCGCTGAGAACAACATTGTCTGACGTTACCTCAAAGTCTTTCTGACCAGCAACGCCGTTGAGTGTAAAGTCGAGATGACCTGTTACAACAATGTTATAGGTACCGGCCTCCAAGTCATTGCACATGATTTTATAACCGTTGCCGTCCTTTAAGAATGCGGCTCCTTCAACGGTGGTGACCTGATTGGTCTGGACGTTGGTCAGCTTGGCGACTGCATTGCTGAGTACAGCGTTCTCTAAGTTGGCAGGGATCTCCAGAGTTACCATCGAAGTGGGGATGACGGGAATGGGGTCATCACTGCTGCAAGATGTTAAACACATGGCTGCGGTGAGCATCACGATGATGCCGTTCAAGATAAACTTTTTCATTCTTTTCTTTTTGTTTTAATGAGTTGATTGTTAATTATTTGTTATTAAAATGTGATTCCTATTGAGCAGTGCAGTGCCGTCTGGTGCTCGCTGGCCGAGCACAGGGTCATGCCGCCCCCAGCCTCGGCAAAGAGGCCATAGCGGGACTGATTCATGGCGTAATCGGCACGCACCTTGGCGCCAAAATCGGTATAATTGGCTGTCGCATATTTGTGCTTGTGCTGAATCAAGCGGGTAAAAGTGGCATCCATGTTGGCCAGCGGCATGTTGAGTTTGTCACCGGCTTTTGCATAGTAGGAGGCATGGGCATCCACCGTCAGCAACCATTTATCTTCAGGACGGATGAAACACTGTCCCTGCAGTTTGCCATAAACATGGCTTGCATCCATCTGACGATGCGGATAGACATATTCCTCACTCACTTCTCGATATCCCGCTGTTATGTTGGCGTTCCAGTTGCCTCGGCCATAGAGCGCTCCGGCATAGGTGTCTAGTATATGGCCTTTATACATTGTCAAACAAGCGATAACAGGGAAGTAGCGGGCATCGGAAGTGCCGCCAACGTGCTCATTGCCCGTGCGCCTGATATAATCAGCGTGTCCAAACACGGCTAGACGGTGATTCTTTTCTTGTTTCCAGCCGATTGTCGCCCCCACGTGCTCGTTATAATGGTCGGTGAGCGGCATGGAGTTAAATTCAGCGAGTTTGCGGTGATAACGGTGCTCGTCTAGGGTGACGTCGGCATAGGGACCGCTCTTGCTGATTGGGGAGGCATGTAGCATGACGGCCACACCACCTCCGTCATAATAGAGGCTGCGCTTGTCGCCCGAGAAACGGCTGTACTCTGTGCCAAGGCCTGTCATCTGATACTCAGGAATAACACCCTCCTCACGGTAGAAGGCTACACTATTGGTCTGCTTGTAAATATTGCCCTCCACGGCGGCACCTAGGTGGTAGTGACCTAAATCATAACCGCCGCCCACACGCAAAATCAAGTCGGTCACGATACCCCTCATGCGAGGGTCATGGCTACGGTATTCCTGCTCAGCACGGACGTGCATCTCGGCTCCTAACAGCCATTTTTTGATGCTGGTAGCATATCCACCCGAGACGCTGTAACGCTCCCGTCGTGTGTCTCCGCCCAGGGTGTCGGCGAGAATGTAGGGTTGCAATAGGTCGTAGTCGCTGGTAGAGTTCCACCTGATGTCGTGCACCTTGCCAGTCATGTAAGAGGCCTCGCCCCACACGGTGGAACGCCCGTTCAAGGGATGAAAAGTATTCACTTTGAGATAGGGCAGGGTATAGCCGCTACCTTTCTCAGGGACGAAGGCTTGGTTCTGGTGCTGAAGGTCGATGCCTATTGCCAGCTGCGAGTATGGGGTCTGATAGCCCATGCCATGCAGGGCAGGGTTGCGCATGGCTTCTAGCATGGGCAATCTAGCTAACGAGGTGTGCTCGACCAGTGCCGAGTCAGCATTGGATGCCATAGCTGCCCCATGGATGACTATAAGGATGAGTATGAGCAAAAATTGGCGTTTCATGTCAGTCGAGAAATATGGTTTTTAATGTGACCTCATTGATGTCGTGACTGATGAATTCCACATAGTCGCTCTGGCAGCGGAACTGGCGCATGCGGGTGACATTGTCGGGCGACAGGCAAGTGGCAACGCCTTCAATGTCTATCTGATAAGCGCCACGCAATAGCTCCACCGTCGCGCTGGTACCGTTAAAGTCGGCTACTGTCGTGACTTGGCGCGTATTCACATTGGTCAGCTTCACCTGCGCCTGGACGCTGGTAATGGATACGTCGCCCTCAGCTGTGACCGTGATGCGAGCAGTGGTGAAGATGTCGTCTTCCACTGGGGCGCAGGCGGTGAACAGCATGACAAGTGTTATCGATATCAGGAAAATAATGTTATGTTTCATAGCTTGATGTTCATTTCGAGTCCGAAGTAAGGTGTCACATGGCGGCGGATGGTTGTACCGCGGCTGTCATAGTCGGGCGTGTAGTCCCACAGCTTGTTACAGAACATGGCGACGTGGAGACGGTCGTCAAAGAGTTTCTTGGTGACCTTCATATTGACATTCATAGCAAACGGGACACGGTTTTTCTCGAATAGCGAGGGTGTGTAGTCCCTGACGAGCCAGCGCAGGTACATGTCGTCAGCATCGCTCTCTTGCCAATCATGAATGCTGCCGTCGGGGGCGATGTACTGGACGGGATAGTTGTTGACCTCCTTGCGTTGAGACGTGGTGAACCACATGCACTGGGCTGAGATAGAGAAGCCCAGTTTGAGGCGAGGTACGTCGGTGTCGAGCGTGAAGTTGGTGTTGAATGACTCCCTCACCGAACCGTCGTCGTTGGCATACAGTCCCACGTACTGGATCTGGCGATTGTCAATCACCTGACTGGGACGGTAAGAGTCCACGATGGAGTTGTCGTAGGTCGTGCGAAAATAGGCACCATTGATGGTCAGGCGCGTCAAGATGACGGGGAATCGCTTGGTCTCAAGGGTGTACTCGATGCCCTCTTTCAGTGTCATGCTGCCGTTGGTGTAATTGCCATAGCCAGCCAACTCGTTGATAACTGTGAATGGCAGGTCAATGAGACTGGGCTGCCCGGTGAGGCTCGCGGCATTGATGCCACTGGCGTCATATTGCTTGTATTGAAATGTCCGATAATAGGACTGCATGCGGAATCCTGAGGTCATCTTCTCTCGGAATGCCGTTATCGCCAGCCTGTTGCCGCCAATGTTGATATCAATCGATACCTCTTTCTTGAGGTTGCGGGCAGGCTCCAGGGCAGTGTTGCGCGGATTGACGATATAGGTCATCAGGTTGATGCGGCGGTAGTCGGGATTGTCGTGGTAGTAGTTTAACTGGATGAAGTCGATGTATAGCAAGTCGGGAAATAACTGCTCCATGGTGGGCATCTTGGTGTGCTGGCCGATGCCTCCAGCAATGCGGATGAAGGTGGGTTTGCCGAAGATCGACAGCCTGGGCAACGTGTAGCCGATATTCACGCGCGGGTCCCAATAAACTTTGCCGTTCATCTTGTAGTCATTATCCAGGTTGAGGAGCATTGTGCCTCGGATGCCTGCCGTGGCTTCAAGCGTTCCAATAGAAGTTGGCCACTTGAGGTTCTCCTCGGCATAGGCCGACATACGATGATTGGCGGGAATTTCCTTGAGGGAACGAGCCCGTGACGAGATGCTGGTATATACTGGCGTGTGTGGGTCAAACACCTGTCCGCGCCCCAGGTTCTTGTCCAAGTTCCAGTCAGTACCCAGCAACAGTGTGTTGGATAGTCGGTTATTAGGTATCTGCAGTCGGGCATTCAGCTTGACATAGGCATTCACGGGTTTGCCTTCCACCTCATGATGTCCCATATATTTAAATGGTAAAATATAGGCATCGTTCTCACCTTCTTCTTTTGACAGGGGAGCGACGGTCATGCGTGACAGTTGCACCAGGCGGGTACGTTCAATCAGGTCGTTCTCGAGCGATGCTGAAACCGTCAACTCAGCCGATTTGAGCCAAGAATTCTGCTTGCTCTTGTATTGCAAGGCGTTCAACAGGGCATAGCGGTTATAGCTTGACCGATAGGAGTCCTCAGCGCTATAGGTTTGGTCGATATCTTCCTTGTCATTGTCTAGCGATTTGGAAAAGTCAATATTGGATGAGAGAGTGAGGCTGTAATCTTTGTGCTCCCAGTTTTTTCTCAATCGGGTGGAGAATGTTACTCGCTTGTAGTTCTCCAATCGGTTTCGAGGGTCTGCTTTGGCATCCAGGTAATCGGCACTCAAGTTAAGGGTCAAGTGGTGTTTTTCCCATTCAAAATCTTTAGCTGCATAAAAGAGCTTGGAACCCATATCGGCCTTCAGACGGAATTTCAAGTCATGGCCACCGCGGCGGCGCTCAATTTTCACCAGTCCGCTAGTCAGGTCTCCATATTCCACCGAGGGGATGCCTCGCACGATTTCGACACTCTCGATGTCGTCAGTCGAGATGCCACGCATGTCAACACCGGCATTGGTGTTGTCACGGCTGGTGGCCATATCATCCCAAGCACCGGCAAGATACTGCATGTTGGCACCTGTCGAGATGGGGGCTCCGTCAATGATGAAGCTTGTGCCCAGCGAGGAGGTGGCATAGTTGCTGTTACCTGTGGAGATTTCGCGTATGTGGATATTGTTAGGTGTGCTCAGTGAAGGGTCAATGCTACGTCCGCCGGGTATCAGCTCCAGCAGGTCGGAGAAACTCGATGGCTGCAGATGCTCCATCGCGTGTTTTTCAATTTTTGACGATGTGGTCAATCCACGGTTCTCTTGGGCTGTCACCACCACTTCTCCTAACTGGCTCACCTCGGCATGCAGCAGGTAACGACCGTCGGCAGTGGGAGCGGTCACCAGCGTCTTATAGCCGATAGAAGAAATCCTCAGTTGGACCTCATTATTTTTAGGTATGGCAAAGGTGCCGTCAGCCTGAGTGACAGTAAGAGCTTTGCCCTGCTTCACGTCGGTAATGGTAGCGCCGATGACGGGTTCCAAGGTCTCGGCATCAAGCACTGTTCCACGTATCAAAGCCTGTGCATCAGCTAATTGCGTGACCAATACCAACAAGGATAGTATGATATGTCTAATCAGTTGCATTTCAGTGATTTTGGAGTATAAAATTACTTCCAATCACCGAGAAGCACAATACCTAAAAATGAGGTAAGACCTAAGGCCTGAGAAGCTATATCGATTGAGATCCTTTCCTTAAAAGTATTTTGTGATGTGTTTAGAGCAATATAAACGCTACCTTTGCTGCAATGACAGAAAGATAAATCGGAATAACCCCATCGCTTGAAATCCTGTAGTGCGAAATGGTGATGATGTCCATTTTTTGTTATATCTTTACTGCCTGAAATTGAACATCAATCCACCAGACGCGTATGAAAAGATTATTGTTGTTTGCTGTCCTGATACTTGCGGCCATGCAAGTGTCAGCACAGTTGCAGGTACTGAAGAATGGCAAGCCGCGTGCATCGATTGCCATCGTTGAAGAGAGTGAGGTCAACCGGGATGCGGCCATGCTGCTCAACAAGTTTGTTGAGCGCATGAGCGGCGTGAGGTTGCCGATATCATTATCTAAGGACAAGAAAAACCTTATCCTCATCGGCGGCACGACCGACGAAGTCGGCGAGGACGGCTTTGTCATCGATTGCCATGACGGACGCCTGTACATCAAGAGCGGTGGCGGTAAGGGTGCCCTCTATGGTGTGGCAACGCTGCTCGAAAACGAATTGGGCGTGCGCTACTATGCCGCTGGCGCATGGACCGTGGAGCAGCGCACCGACATCTTGATTGCTGAGCAGCACCATGCCGAGACACCATCGTTCCGATATCGCCAGACGCAGTCCTATGGCACCGAGGATCCCGACTATGTGGCCTTCTACCGACTCAAGGAGCCTAAAGAAATCTTTGCGGCCAACATGTGGGTCCACACCTTTAACCAGATCTTGCCTGCAGCAGTCTATGGCAAAACACATCCCGAGTATTATTCCTTCTTCAACGGCGTGCGCCACCCTGGCGCCCACAGCCAGTGGTGCCTGACCAATCCCGAGGTGTTTGAATTGGTTGCAGCCAAGATCGACAGTATCTTTAAGGCCAATCCCGGCATGAAACTCATCTCGGTGAGCCAGAATGACGGCAACGGCACGCAATGTGCCTGCCCCGAGTGTAAAGCTGTGGACGAGTACGAGGGCTCGCCGTCGGGCAACCTGGTGCGCTTCATGAACAAGTTGGCCCAGCGTTTCCCCGACAAGGAGTTCTCGACGCTGGCCTATCTCTATAGCATGCAGCCTCCCAAGCACACCAAGCCGTTGCCCAACGTGAACATCATGCTGTGCAGCATCGACAGCAAGCGTGAGGTCCCCTTAACCGAGAACGCCAGCGGGCGCGACTTCGTGCGTGCCTTGACGGGGTGGGGAAAGATATCGGACAATATCTTCGTTTGGGACTACGGCATCAACTTCGACAACCTGGTCACCCCTTTCCCGAATTTCCATGTGCTGCAGCCCAATATGAAATTGTTCAAGGAGAACCATGCCACGATGCTGTTTGAACAGGTCGCCGGCTTCAGGGGCGTGGACTTCAGCGAGCTACGAGCTTATATGCTCTCCAAACTGATGTGGAATGTCGAAGCCGATACCGACAGCCTGATGCATACCTTCCTGGACGGCTACTACGGCAAAGCGGCCCCCTATCTGTACCGTTACCTCAAGATGCGCGAGGGGGCCTTGTTGGGCAGTG
>JAEEGF010616070.1_pt1 | contig 14347 bp, 14 predicted proteins | sample 9134171 | NCBI WGS metagenome assembly JAEEGF01 (sample SAMN16246542, study PRJNA631951) | gut metagenome | biome: gut microbiome; feature: rumen; material: AP-attached | host: Bos | place: Iran: Karaj | collected 2018-10
TGTGCTGGGTGAGGTATTCGAAGATAACGCTCAGTTCCTCGTCCTCCAGAACCTGCATATGATTCTTCGGAGTGGTGGCATAGTCCGTCAGGATCTGCGTGATCTCCTTGGAAGTCCTTCCGAAATCTTTGCCCACCTCATGGACTCTGTACTTAATCATTGCGCTCATACATTCTTCCTCCTCTTACCATTTTTCCCAATACCGGATCCGGATGAACGCTGTCTTGCGGAAATCGCCTCAGAGACAGCGGCATACTGCGCCGGATCCTGCATAGCCAGCGCCCCAACAAATGCTGAGGCCAGACCGAGATCTGTAATTGCAAACATGGAGCAGCCCGGCTTGGAAAAAGCCTGCTGCAGCTCTGCCTTTTCATAAGGCAGACAAAGCAATGGAATGCTTCTTGAATAAACAAACGTTTCGGCTCTTTTTCTGGCATTGCCAGACGCATCTGCAGCGAGACACAAAACATAAGTCCTGCCGCTCTTTACAGCAGCGCCTGCATCATTCTCGCCAATGACGATCGCATTTGCCTTTCGCATAATGCCGAGATAGTTCGCCGCTTTATCCATCCTGCGCTGACATCTCCTCTTCCAGACGCGAATAGATTTCCTGCGGGATTGCCGCAGAAAACGCTCGCTCCAGCGCACGGGACTTGATTGCTTTTTTCAGGCAGAGCGGATCCGGGCAGAGATAAGCGCCGCGTCCGGGTGCTTTTCCCTGAAAGTCCAAGGAAATCGTTGTTTCATCCGGGGATCGGACGACACGGATGAGTTCCTTTTTGGGCTTCATCTCCCGACAGCCGAGACACTGCCGCATAGGGATTTTCTTTTGCATAAATCAGCCTCGCAGAATGGATGAAATGAAATCAGACAGCGCTTTGGGGCTTGATATCAATCTTATAGCTGGTAAGCTTTGCCGCGAGACGTGCGTTCTGTCCTTCTTTGCCGATGGCAAGCGAAAGCTGGGCATCCGGCACAACAACCTGGCAGCTGCGTCCGTCCTCCAGGAACGTGACACTCAAAACCTCAGAGGGAGCAAGCGCTGCGGCGACAAATTCCTCCGGAACCGTGCTGAACTTGACAATGTCGATCTTCTCACCGCCGAGCTCGTTGACGATGCTGCTCACGCGTCCACCCTTTGGGCCGACGCAGGCGCCAATGGGATCGATCTGCGGATCTTCTGCCCAAACGGCAACCTTGGTGCGGCTGCCGGCCTCGCGCGCAATGGATTTGACCTCAACGGTACCGTCAAAAATCTCGGGAACCTCGAGCTCAAACAAACGCTTAACCAGACCGGGATGCGTGCGGCTGATGAGAACCTGCGGCCCACGCGTACTCTTGCGCACTTCCAGAACGTAAACCTTGATGTGATCTCCTTCGCGAATCACTTCATCACGAATGCATTCACTGGGTGCGAGCATCGCATCCGTATAGTCGGAATTGGAACTGATCTTAATATAGATATTACCAGTGCGGTCATCGATCTTACTGACAACGCCGGTAAGGATCTCATGTTCCTTGGACGTAAATTCATCATAGATCATTCCGCGCTCCGCTTCGCGGATACCCTGAATGATGACCTGCTTTGCGCTCTGGGCTGCAATACGGCCAAAATCTTTGGTTTCCACAGGGACATTGATCACATCGCCAACTTTGGCCTTTTTAACAATTTTCTTCGCCGCGGCAAGGCCGATCTCCACATAGGGGTCCACTGCACGTTCCACGACGGTCTTAATGACGACGAGTTCGATTGAATGGGCCTTTTCATCCAGAATCACATCGATGTTATCGCCGCAATCCGGCGTATCCTTTTTATAGGCAGCAATCAGTGCCTGGCGAATCTTACCGTACATATAGTCACGAGGAATGCCTTTTTCTTTTTCAATATCAGCGATGGCCTGAAAGAATTCCTTATTAATGTTCATGATCTGTTCCCTCTTTTTTCAAAACGTAATGTGCAGGCGTACCTGCGCAACCGTGGATTTTTCAAAGGTACGGGGCTTCCCGCTCTGAAGAATCGTCACATTTCCGTCCTCATAGCCCTGAAGCGGACCGGCAAACTGTTTACTGCCGTCAATCGGCTGATAGAGCTTCACGCAGACGTCACTGCCAAGAAAACGTTCAAAATCACTCGGACGTTTGAGAACGCGCTCCGCACCGGCAGAGGACACTTCAAACGTGTAGCTCTCGGGAATCGGATCGGCTTCATCCAGAATCGGATCCAAAGCGCGGCTGAAATTCTCACAGTCCTGAATGGATACGCCCTCCGCCTTGTCAATATATATACGCAGGAAGCGTGTTCCGGCTTCTTTTACAAACTCGACATCCCAGATTTCAATTCCCTGAGACTTCGCAATCGGCTGCGCAAGTGCAAGCACTGCGTCCGTAATCTTGCTCATAGTTCATCCTTCCAGTTTCTGACAGACATTTTATCATCATGAAAAAGACTGGGCAAACGCCCAGTCTCAAACATACTCACTACTTACCGATATACTATATCACATACATAATTAGAATGCAAGCTTTTTTTGTGCCTTAATAGAGCATAACAAATTCCTCAAGACAGAGATCATGCATCTTCATGAAGTTTGCTGCAATCTGCCCCACATAGCGAACATGCCACGGCTCATAGCGTCCTGTGATGCTGATCTTATTCTCCGGATAGCGCATGATAAAACCATATTCCACGCAGTGATCGTTCAGCCAAGTCTCAAAGTTGGGATCCAGTGTAAAACCGGAAAGGGTTTCGGTATAGCGATCCACGAGATCCGCCCCGAGACCGGTTTGATGCTCACTGGTACCGGGTGCGGCAGAAATCTCTGCCGCGGCTTTCTCGGCATCCAGCCGGGAATATCCGTCATTCACAAACTTGTTGACCTGACTCTGATACTGTGAGGCCTGATTGACATAGGAACGATAGCCGACATAGACACGGGGATAAAACCCCGCCGTACGTGCGCCGTTGAGAAGGTCAATCAGCGCATCCACCGCGCGTGTATCAAAATATGAATTACCGCTCTCCACCTGCACAACCTCAGGCGTATACTGTCCAATATTATGCGCCGGATTGCAAAGGATATATTCCCAGGAAGTGATATCGATGTTCGGAAGATCATCGTAAATCTGCCGAACAACATTGTTTTTCACCTGCGGCGGAAAAACCAGATCAACATCCGTGTCCGTTTTCGTAATTCCATCGCCAACCTCGCTGGCACGGGAAAACACCAGAAGCAGCAGAACAATCAGAGAGAGGATCAGCGCCGAGATCTGAAAAAATTGTCTTTGTCCGTCAGTCAAGGGCCGCCCCCTCCTTTCGAATGAAGTCGGTTTATTTTAGCACATCACGGCAAGCGGGGCAAGAGGCTATCCATTGTATTTTAAAAGAGACTTTGCCGAAGCAAAGTCTCTTTTAGAGCAAATGAGTTTTAGTCGATCTTAGTCAGGATACTTGGCCTCGAAGGCGTCCTGCAGGGCCTTGGCGGCCTCAGGAGTAACATGACCCTTTTTCAGGACGAGATCAAAGATGTCGCCGCAGGTCTTCTTGTAGAACAGCTTCAGGGGGAACTTCAGCAGAACGGGGGTATACTCCGCCATGAGCTCCTTGCCGCCGTAATCCTCGATAAACTGTTTCGCAGTCAGGCTTCTGAAATCCATAATACAATCTCCTTTTTATTTTTTCCGCAGAGCGGATGATTACAATGCTTCCACCGCGTCAATTACTTTCTGCGCGGCCTCGGGAGAGACAAAATTCGCTTTCATGCAGATATCAAACGCTTCTCCCAGTGTTTTCCGATACATCGGTCGAATGAGCAGAGGCTTCGCAAGCTGCGGAATGTGCTGCTTCAGAAGCTCCATGCCGTTGTATTTCTCGATAAAATCTCGGATGATCATGCTTCTGAAATCCACAATGATACCTCCCTTGATTCCCGATTGCTTACATTGAAAGATTAACGCTTTTTGGACGATTTGTCAAGTAAATCGAATAATTTTTCTTTTTTGTTTGTTATTTTATCAGGAATGTCATACAAGTTGAGATTTGACATTCTCGTTTGCTGGTACAAGCGCTTCCATCTTTTCAGCATCTATGACGGCAGAGGCTGCATATTGTTCCCAGTCCTCCAAAGCAAGTAAGAAATATATCTTCATCTGTATTTTAGATTGTTTCCAGTCTTTTTTCCAAGCTCCTTCAAATCCGCAATAAGTGTTTAAAATAAAAAACCTGCAGTCGTAAAAACTACAGGTTTTTCATGGAGCTAGTAATGTGACTCGAACACACGACCTGCTGATTACGAATCAGCTGCTCTACCGACTGAGCTATACTAGCAGGCGCTTTGACAGCTTGATAATATTATCATAAGCGCAGTAAAAAGTCAATGATAATTTTTCATCTATTACTCTTTGTAATCTCAGGCAAGTAGAATTCCAAATTGATTCCGATTATGCGCAAAAAACAGACAATCTGTTGATGTGCAAAAATTGCACAGATAATACACACTCTAAAAAACCTTGATAAATCAAAGTTTTTGAGCTTTCAAAAGAATTATTATCGTAACAAAAGTGTGACAGCGAGATAACATAACGCGATATGCAGTATATTCTTCCGGGAGTTATCAACACTTTCAACAAGATTATCAACAACCAAAAAAGCTTGTGTTTTCAATCGTTTCTTTCACTTTTCACCATTTTCAGACAAATTTAGAAACAAAGATTCTTCACTTTGGTACGCTCATTTTGGTTTTCATAATGGAAAATAATATTCATTTCTTAGTTTCCATTTTATGGCTTGACAACACATTCGCAAGAATCTCTGAAAATACAATTTCAGATCAGTAGATGCGCGCCAGCTCCAATAAGCCGCTGTCAGCGAAGGACACAAAGTCATCCCCTGCGACGACAATGTGATCTGCCAGCGTGATTCCAACGAGTTTCAGCGCTTCAAATATCTGCTTGGTCGCGTATCTGTCAGCCTGCGAAGGGATCGCAAAGCCGTCTACATGATTATGAGAAAGAATTACGGCAGCAGCATTCCGTTTCAATGCCATTTCCACAATCGCGCGCACGGAGATATTTGCTTCTCCCAACGTGCCTCTTCCCATCTCTTCGCAGGAAATGAGCTGGTTACGGGAGTCAAGACAAAGCAGATAGATGATTTCCTCCCTGGCATAGCGATACCGTGGAATCAGGATCTCGCCCGCCTGTGTACTGGATCGGATCAAAGGGCGTTCCTTTGTCTTGGAAATGAGATATCTCCGGTCAATCTGCGAGATCAGCTTCAGCAGCGTCGCAGCGTTCTCGCCGACGCCGGGAACCGCAGTCAATTCCTCAAACGTTGCCTCCATCACAGACGCGAATGAACCGAATCGATCAAGAAGATGATGCGCTGTGACATTGGTATCCTGTCTGGGAATGGCATAAAACAGCAGCAGCTCCAGTGCATTCAGATCGTTAAAATTATCAAGTCCGTGCTCCAGAAAGCGCTGCTTCAGACGGGCGCGATGTCCCCCGTGTGAATTACTCATGAAAAGAAACCTCTTCCAGCTCCATGTTGGCCCATGCGTTCAGATCCGACCCGGCTGCCGCGCCATTTTGATATTCATAATATGCCTGACAGCCGATCATGGCAGCGTTGTCGCCGCAGAGACGCAGCGGAGGAACGAAAAGCTCAATTCCAACCGCATCACAGGCAGTCTGAAAATCATGACGGATGCGGGAATTGGCCGCGACACCGCCCGCGACCGCAAGTTTCCGATAGCCCAGCTCACAAACCGCCTGCATCGTGCGCGGTACAAGACTTTCGCTTACGGCTCGACAGAAAGACGCCGCAAGCGAAGCGCGATCCAACTGCTCGTTTTTTTGTTCTGCGTTGTGCGCCAGATTGATGACCGCTGTTTTCAGGCCAGAAAAGCTCATATCATATGGATGACCGTCCACATGTCCGATCGGGAGGGCATATTTCTGATCGTCTCCGCCCTTGGAGAGATCATCTATGGGCTTTCCACCGGGATATGGCAGGCCGAGAACGCGGGCCGTCTTGTCAAAGCACTCCCCTGCCGCGTCATCGCGCGTGGTGCCGAGAATGCGCATATCCGTATAATCCCGCACATCGCAAATCAATGTGTTTCCGCCGGAGATGGCAAGACAGACAAACGGCGGCTCAAGCTCGGGATAAGCAATGTAATTCGCAGCAATGTGTCCGCGGATATGGTGAACGGGAATGAGCGGTACTCCCAGAGCCAACGCAGCAGATTTGGCAAAATTCACGCCCACCAGAAGTGCGCCGATCAGGCCAGGCGCGCAGGTAACAGCAACCGCATCGATGTCCTTGCGCGTGACGCCTGCCTCTGCCAACGCGCGGTCGGCCAGCTGGGAAATGACCTCCACATGGGAACGAGAGGCAATCTCCGGAACAACTCCGCCATAGACCGCATGCAGTGCTGCCTGCGAAAAGATCTGATCGGTCAAAACCTCGCGGCCATCGCGCACCAAAGCGACTGCAGTCTCGTCGCAAGAGGATTCCACTGCAAGAATTAACATTCTTCTTCAACTTCCTTCCAAAACTTCGTCATGAGAATTGCGTCCTCACGCGGCGCTTCATAATATCCCTTGCGCCGTCCGACCACTTCAAAGCCGTGATGATCATAAAGCTGAATTGCAGGATCATTGGAGGCCCGCACCTCCAGCGTGACAAACAGGAGCGAAAGTGCCTCGCATCGTTGAAGCATTCCCTCCACCAGCATGGAGCCAATCCCGGCGCGGCGAACAGTTTCATCTACTGCTACATTGGAGATATAGCCCTCGTCCATCACATGGAGCATGCCGATATAGCCAAGCACCTTGTCGCCCTGCGCAGCTACCAGAAACTCATGCCGGTCGCTCGGCAGCTGGCGGCGAAGCATGTCGATCGGCCACGGACGCGAAAAGTTCGCGATCTCGAGTGCTTCGACCTGCTCAAGGTCGCGCTCCTCGGCGTTACGGATCTGAACCCGGCTTGTCAATGTGCTTCCGCCCATGTCTTCCCCGCCTTTGCATCCACGATGAGCGGGACAGAGTAGTCCACCACGTGCTCCATCTCTTCCTTCAGGATCCTGCGTACAGCCCCCTCTTCTGACTCAGGGCATTCCACGATGAGCTCGTCATGCACCTGCAGAAGGAGTCTGCCCTCCAGTCTCTCTTTCTTCAGTCGATCATCTACGCGCACCATCGCAAGCTTGATAATATCCGCCGCCGTGCCCTGAATGGGCATATTGAGCGCCACGCGCTCTCCGAAGGAGCGCATGTTGAAATTGCTGCTTTTGATCTCCGGCAGATTCCTTCGTCGTCCGAAGAGTGTGGTAACATATCCATCTGCTTTTGCCTGCGATTTGACTGCATCCATATACTCACGCACACCGTGGTATTTGGCAAAGTAATTGTCCATATAGGCTTTGGCCTCATTCTGAAAGACGCCGATATCCTGCGCAAGCGAAAACGCGGAAATGCCGTAAACGATGCCGAAATTGACCGCCTTTGCGCGCGAACGCATCAGGCTCGTGACATCCTCAAGCGGCACGTTGAACACCTGCGACGCCGTGACGGCATGGATATCCTCTCCACTCTGGAACGCTGCGATCATGGTCGTGTCGCCGGAGATATGCGCGAGCAGGCGCAGCTCAATCTGACTATAGTCAGCATCGACCAATACTTTGCCGGGAGAAGCGACAAACATACGCCGAATCTGAGCGCCCTGCGGACGACGGATCGGAATATTCTGCAAATTCGGCTCCATCGAGGAAAGACGCCCAGTCGCCGTAACGGTCATCTGAAAGCTGGTGTGAATGCGTCCGTCATCAGAGATTTCTTTCAGGAGGCCGTCCGCATAAGTGCTCTTGAGCTTGGTCAGAGTGCGATAGTCGAGAATCTCTTCAATGATCGGATGCTTGCCGCGGAGCTTTTCCAGTACATCCGCATTGGTGCTCCATCCGGTCTTCGTCTTTTTCCCGGCAGGAAGCTGGAGCTTGTCGAACAGAACATGTCCCAGCTGCTTGGGAGAGAGAATATTAAATTCCTCACCTGCATGCGACCAAATACTTTGCTGCAGACGCGCTATATCTGCCGTCAAGCCTTCACCAAACTCGTGCAGCGCATCCCGGTCAACCAGGAACCCCGCATGCTCCATTTTTGCGAGCACGGAGCAGAGCGGAAGCTCGATCTCCTGATAAAGTTTCATCATACCAAGCGATTCGAGCTTTTCACTCATTGCATCGCGCAGACATTCCAATGCCGCGGCATAACTGAGCCAACGGCCAATTGTCTTTGCATCATCCTGTTCCGGATCCTCCAGCAGCGTCATCTGCGCATCGTCGCTTTCGCCGCGGCAGGGCTCAAAGCCGCAGTAAGTGACACATAGTCGAATGATATCATAGCTGCCAGCCGTCGCATCGAGGAGATAGGCCGCAAGCGCGGTGTCAAATACCCATCCATTCGGCTCAATCCCGAGCGTCAGAAGAGATCGCTGCAGATCCTTGATGTTGTGACCGGCTTTTGGAATCTCAGGATCGAACAGCGCGCGCAGAGCAGAATCATAGTCATCCGCATAGTCATCACGACGCAGAACATAGCCGACACCCTGGTCACTTTCACTGATATGCACCGCGACATAGTTTAGCTCCGGTTCACACCAATAGAAGGCTGCGCCTGTTCTCTGTTTCAACGCCTCAGACGCATGGAGAACCTCCGCCTCCGTTTTGAGGAGATTCGAGATACAAGTCCCCTGAAAAGCCAAAGGATCTGGTGCGTTATCCGCTGACTTCAGCCCCCACTGATCAATGAACTTTGTAAAACCGAGTTTCAGAAAACGATCATACAATCCGGGTTGATAATCATGATCCCACAAGGCATCACTCGGTGCGAATTCGATCGGCACATCACGCCGGATTGTAGCGAGATCAAAGGAAAGTTCCGCACTCTCCTTCCCTTCGGCAAGCTTTTTTTTGACGCCGGGCTTCACGTCAAGTGCCTCCACATCCGCGTAAATCTGCTGAAGCGAGCCAAAACGATGCAGCAGTTCCATAGCCGTTTTTTCACCAATGCCGGGTACGCCGGGAATATTGTCGGACGCGTCGCCCATCAGCGCCTTGAGATCCACCATCCGAATCGGATCAAAGCCGTACTCCTCCTGAAAGACTTCCGGGGAGTAATCAATCGTTTCCGTTTTACCCATGCGTGACTTAACATGAATTACATGGCTTTTTTCCGTAATCAGCTGAAAGCTGTCCTTATCACCGGTTACAATCGAGCACTTCCAGTTTTCAGCCTCACATTTACGGGCAACGGTTCCAAGCAGATCATCTGCTTCCCATCCGGCAAGCTCCAGGCGCAAAATGCCCATCTCATCCAGGACATTTTTCAGCACCGGCATCTGCGCTGCAAGCTCCTCCGGCATTGGTTTGCGCTGCGCCTTGTAACCGTCATACTGTTGATGGCGGAATGTCGGCTCCTTTCGGTCAAAGGTTACAGCGACCGCATCCGGCTGCTCCAATTCATAAAGACGGCGAAAAATCGTAAGAAAACCGAAGACGGCATTTGTCGGTGTTCCGTCCGGGGCATTGAGCATGCGAATACCGTAAAACGCGCGGTTGACAATGCTGTTGCCGTCGAGAATCATCAGTTTCATATCATTTTCCTCTCAGTTCGATCAGCTGATCGCGCAATAGCGCAGCGTATTCATATTCGAGCATCTGCGCAGCCTTGCGCATCTCTTTTTCGAGCCGCGCAATCTCAGCTTTCCGTTCGGATTCGGTCATCTTAACTCCATCACGCCGCTTGGCTTCCACCTCGCCGGACACCTGCATCAGATCGCGGACATCCTTAATGATGGTCTTCGGAACAATGCCGTTCGCTTCATTATAAGCCTGCTGCTTGGCGCGGCGGCGATTCGTTTCGGTGATGGCTGCATGCATTGCAGCCGTCTCCGTATCTGCATACATGATGACCATGCCCTCGGCGTTTCTTGCCGCACGGCCAATGGTCTGGATGAGGCTCGTTTCACTGCGGAGAAAGCCTTCCTTATCCGCATCGAGAATGGCAACCAACGTGACCTCCGGCAAATCCAGACCCTCACGTAGAAGGTTGATACCGATCAAAACGTCAAATTCACCGAGCCGCAGATCACGAATGATCTCCATGCGCTCGATCGCGCCGATATCATGATGCATATATCGGCAGCGAATCCCGGCGTTGGTCAGATAGGTCGTGAGATCCTCAGCCATCCGTTTTGTCAGCGTGGTAACAAGGGTACGCTGCTGCTTCTGCACACGGAAGTTAATCTCAGAAATCAGGTCGTCAATCTGTCCCTCCACCGGCCGGACCTGAATCTCAGGATCAAGCAGTCCGGTCGGGCGGATAATCTGCTCCGCAATCTGTCCAGCGTGAGAGTATTCATATTCGCCGGGCGTGGCCGAAACATAGACCGCCTGATGCACACGCTCCTCAAACTCCTCATATTTCAAAGGACGGTTGTCAAAGGCAGACGGCAGACGAAAACCGAATTCCACAAGGTTTTCCTTCCGCGCGCGGTCTCCGCGGTACATTGCACGCACCTGCGGAAGCGTAACATGACTCTCGTCGACGAAAAGAATAAAATCCTCCGGAAAATAATCGAGCAATGTCATCGGCGCTGAACCCGGCTTGCGCTCGGAAATGATTCTGGAATAGTTCTCAATGCCGGAACAGTAGCCAAGCTCCTGCATCATTTCAATATCATATTCCGTTCTCTGACGAATACGCTGCGCCTCAATCAGCTTGCCATTCGCCTGAAACCACGCTTCCCGTTCGTCACACTCGCGACGAATTTCCTCAATAGCGCGGCTCATCTTTTCCTTCGTCGTAACGTAATGGCTTGCGGGATAGATGGCAACATGATTCAGCGTACGAATCGGGGCGCCGGTCACAATGTTGATATCAGAGATGCGATCCACCTCGTCCCCGAAAAACTCGATTCTCACTGCATGATCAGATGCGTATGCCGGCCAGATGTCAATCGTATCGCCGCGAACACGGAACATGTTTCGTTCAAAGGCAATGTCATTGCGCTCGTAGCGAATGTCAATGAGCTTTCGCATCAGCTCGTCCGGATCACGTTTTTGTCCCGGGCGAAGCGAAATGACCATGTTCGCATAGTCAATCGGGTCGCCGAGACCATAGATGCAGCTCACGGAAGCCACAACAATCACATCTCGCCGCTCGAAAAGACTGGAGGTCGCGCTGTGCCGCAGACGCTCAATCTCATCGTTGATGGAAGCATCCTTTTCTATAAATGTATCCGTATGAGGAATATAAGCCTCCGGCTGATAGTAATCGTAATAGCTCACGAAATACTCCACGGCATTGTTGGGAAAGAATTCCCGAAACTCCGCACAGAGCTGGGCAGCCAATGTTTTGTTGTGCGCCAAAACAAGCGTGGGTCTCTGCAGTCGCTCAATGACCTTGGCCATCGTATAGGTTTTGCCGGAGCCGGTGACACCCAGAAGCACCTGCTCCTCGATGCCGTTTTCCAGTCCGGAAGAGAGTGTGTCAATGGCCTCCGGCTGGTCACCGGAAGGCTGATAATCGGATATAACCTGAAATTCCGGCATATCATTTCTCCTTAAATATAATGACATTATATTATATCACTGTGCACAAAATATCACAAGGGATTTCGCTTGCATCTCCCCATTCTGTCCGTTGAAAAACAGACTTTAACAGGGTTATAATACATCTGGAACAAGAACGAAAGGGTGATATGATGCTATTAAAGGATTCCGGCGTCTACCGAGGAATGGACAGCGTGCCGACAGGACAGGCAAAAAACTGGCTTGTACCCGGCTGCATGGTTCTGGAAGGCGGCGCATTTCGCGGAGTGTATACCAGCGGCGTTCTGGACGCGCTGATGCAGGCCAATATCAATCTGCAGACAACCATCGGTGTGAGCGCCGGTGCTCTTGTAGGCCTCAACTACGTCTCCGGTCAGATCGGCCGCGCAGCAAGGATGAATCTCCTTCTGCGTCACGATGATCGCTATGTCGGCATTACAGCGATGAAACACAACAAAGGTGTGATCGGCTTCGATTATATGTTTAGTGATGAGATTGAAGGTGTGGAGCCGTTTGATGAAGAGCGGCTGATGCGCCCTGACCGACGATTCCTGGCTGTCGCCGCGAATCTTCGTACCGGAAAAGAAGAAATGTTCGAAGCCGGTAAGTGCGATAACATCTATCTCGCCTGCCAGGCCAGCGCTTCAATGCCTTATGTCTCCAAGCCGGTAGAAATGAATGACGATCTCTATCTTGACGGCGGCTGCTGCTGCAAAATCCCGTATCAATGGGCTCTGAATGAAGGTTTTGAAAAAATCGTGGTTATCCGCACGCGGGATCGCAGTTTTCGCAAAGAGATTGCTCCGCTGAAAAACCGGGCGGCTGCCAACACGGTCTATCGTCATTATCCGAAGTTCATCGACGCCGTGGAGCATTCCGATGAAATGTATAATGCGCAATGTGACGAATTGGAAAAGCTGGAGCAGACAGGACGAATCTTCACCATTGCTCCCTCCCGACCGGTGGAAATCAGCCGTCTGGAGGGCGATATGGAAAAGCTTGGCTCGCTATATGATCTTGGTTATATGGACGCCAGAAATCAACTAGAAGCGCTCAAGGATTATCTTGGCCTCTGATAAAAAACACGCTGTCATCCGACAGCGTGTTTTTGTATCACATCTCAGCAAGACGTCGTCCCATCAAGACACCCATGGCAGAAGCCATCATAAGCCCTCGCGTCCAGCCGGACGAATCGCCGAGGCAATGAAGCCCGGGCACATTTGTGTCCAGCTCCGGGTTCATCTTGACGCGGTTGGAATAGAACTTCAGCTCCGGCGAATAGAGGAGTGTCTCATATGCCGCGAAGCCGGGAACCACTTCATCCATGGACTTGATAAAGTTAATAATATTAATCATTGCACGATAAGGCATGGCAGAGGTGATATCACCCGCCACGGCGTCCGGCAGCGTGGGCTTGACATTTGACTGCGCAAGCTCTTTCTGCCAGGTACGTTTACCGTCGAGAATATCGCCAAAGCGCTGAACCAGAATATGCCCCGCACCGAGCATATTCGTCAGTTCTCCTACCTTCTGAGCGTATTCGATCGGCTGATTGAAAGGCACAGAAAAGTTGTGAGAGCAAAGAATGGCGAGATTGGTATTTTCACTCTTGCGCTGCTTATAAGCGTGGCCGTTGACGACCGCAAGATCATTATCATAGTTCTCCTGCGACACAAAGCCGCCGGGATTCTGGCAGAAGGTGCGAACCTTGTTCTTAAACGGCTGCGGATAGCCGATCAGCTTCGACTCATAGAGCACACGGTTGACGCTCTCCATGATCTCGTTGCGGACCTCAACACGGACGCCAATATCAACTGTACCGGGCTGATGAGCAACACCGTATGCCGCGCATACCTTTTCCAGCCAATCCGCTCCACGGCGTCCAGTTGCGATCACGGTATGCTCTGCACGAATTTCAATGCGCTTGCCGCGATCCTCAATCACAACGCCGCGGCAGATATCGTCTTCCAAAATCAGATCATGACACTGACAGCCGAACATCATTTCCACGCCATTTGCCCTTAAATGATCTTCGATCGCCTGATAAACGTCGTGTGCCTTATCCGTTCCGAGATGACGGATCGGGCAGTCCACCAGCTTCAGCCCGGCACGGATGGCACGCATACGGATCTGCTTAACCTCTTCCGTATTGCCGAGACCCTCTACGTGCTTGTCGGCTCCAAATTCTAGATAAATCTGATCGGCATAATTGATCGTTTCCTGAGCCTTTTCTTCCCCGATCAGGCTCGGGAGATCTCCACCGACTTCATATGAAAGAGACAGTTTTCCGTCAGAAAAAGCGCCTGCGCCGGAAAAACCGGTCGTGATATGACAATAGGGTTTGCAGTTCATACACTTTCCGGTTTTCTCTTTAGGACACCGACGATTCTCGATCGCCTGTCCTTTTTCTACCATAATAATCTTCTTTTTGCTTCCGCGCCGAAGCATTTCCAGCGCAGTAAAGATGCCGGCAGGGCCGGCGCCAATGATCACAACGTCAGTTTTCATATGTTTCGTCCCTCCAAAAGAGCACGATATATTTGCACACAAAAAAAGACTTGCAAACTGCAAGTCTTCTTATGGAGCGGGCGACGAGGCTCGAACTCGCTACCTCCACCTTGGCAAGGTGGCGCTCTACCGGATGAGCTACGCCCGCAAGCTTGCGTTCCTCAGAACGCAAGAGCTATTTTATCACAGAAATGAAACTTGTCAAGAGTTTTTTTATCTTAATCCGA
>JAEEGF012174720.1_pt1 | contig 14347 bp, 11 predicted proteins | sample 9134171 | NCBI WGS metagenome assembly JAEEGF01 (sample SAMN16246542, study PRJNA631951) | gut metagenome | biome: gut microbiome; feature: rumen; material: AP-attached | host: Bos | place: Iran: Karaj | collected 2018-10
GCCTGTGAACGGATCGGTCGAGAATACCGGCCTCAAGTGGCCCAACAGGGTTGTCGCCTTCTGCAAAAACGATTTTTCGCGTTTGACAAATCCATTAAAAACGGCTGAGCCGAACATTTCGGTAAAGTCTCGCAGATTCTTGGTCGCGAAAATGTCAATATAAAGGCAAACAGCATTCTTGTTCTGTCGCTCTATCTGATAAAAAAGATGCTTAATCAGTCCAGTTTTTCCTATTCTGCGCGGCGCAACCAGTGTGATATTGCGTCCATTCTCGAAATGATTGAGCATCGTTTCGGTCTCATGCTGACGGTCGCAAAAATACTCTGGGCCAAAATATCCTTGACTCACAAAGGGATTTTTGAGCTTTGTATTCCTATCCTTGGCCATAATCAATTATCCAAATTGCATTATTAAAATTTAATAACGCAAAGGACGTAATATTTTTTTGATTATGCAAGAAAAATAATGAATTTTTGAATCTATTGCCGTTTACCCCTCGTCACACATTGTTTTATCTTGAAAGGAGAGGGGTTATTTCGCGTTGATGAAGTCCTGGAACGCCTGCTTGTAACTGTCACCGATGGGAATATACACGTCGCCAAAGACGATGCGGTTGCGCTCAATCTCGCGGATTTTGCTCTTTTGCACAATGAACGAGCGATGCACCCTGATGAAACGCGAGGCGGGCAGCATCTGCTCGATGGCCTTCATATTCATCAGCGAGAGAACGGGGTGAGGCGATTGCTCGGTGTATATCTTCACATAGTCTTTCAATCCCTCAATGTAGCGGATGTCGTCAAGGTCGATTTGCAACAGTTTGTACTCGCTTTTGACAAAGATGCTGCGCGGCTCCTCCATCGGCATGGTTGGTTGTTGCTCGCTCTGCTGCACAAGCTGGAACCATTGCAAGGCCTTGTTGCAGGCCTCCATGAAGTCGGCATAACTGATGGGTTTCAGCAAGTAGTCCAGCGCATTGGCGCGGAAGCCGTCCACAGCATACTGATCAAACGCCGTGGTGAACACGATGCGGGTGGTCTCGGGCACCAGTCAGCTCAATTCCAAACCATTGAGTTCAGGCATCTGAATATCCAGGAACAGCAAATCTACGGGGTGCTCTCCGATGCCGTGCAAGGCATCGGTAGCATTGTAATATTTGCCACACAACTCCAGGAACGGAATTTTCTTCACATAGCTCGCCAGCAGTTCCACAGCCAGCGGCTCATCGTCAACGATAGCGCACTTGATGATCATATCGATTAATTGTTTTTTTTCTGAAACCTAATGCCTAAAACCCACTATTCTTTCTTGATGATGATTCTAGAGAAATATTCGCTGCCGTCCTCGCTCTTGCCTTTCTCCCAAGTGTAACGGTCGGGATACATGAGTTCCAGGCGACGGCTCACCTGCTCCAACCCGATGCCCGAACCGCTCTTGTCGTTCTCGCGCTTGGGATAGCAGGTGTTGCGTATTTCACAGGCGATTTCTCCATCGGCTTGTGACAAGTCTATCTTGATGTCACCCTTGCCTTGCGGCGAAATACCGTGTTTGAAGGCATTCTCGATGAGCGAGATGAAAATGAGCGGAGCAACAGGAGTGCTGTCATTAGGCGCCACATTGATGTTAGTGGTTACTTTCACGTTATCGGTCAAGCGGATTTTCATCAACTCAATGTAATTGCGCATGAAATCGGCCTCTTTACACAAGGGCACAAAGTCCTGCTGATTCTCGTACAACACATGCCGCAGCAATTTGCTCAGCTCGCCCACCGCTGTCTGAGCCTTCTCCTGATCAAAGGCGATGAGCGCATAGATGTTGTTCAGCGTGTTCAACAGGAAATGAGGATTGAGCTGGTTGCGCAGATTGCTCAACTCGGCCTCGGCACGGGCGGTTTCCGCTTCCTTGCGCGCTTCCTCGATGTGCTGCCACCGCTGAATCATGCGCACCGCGACAGCCAACGAGATTATCAATATCAAAGTCAACACAGCCCAAAAATAGCGTTGAAACTTGAACGTGGGTCTCCTCGACGGAATGTCATTCAACGAGGGCAACAAATGAACTGCACACCAGTGCCACACATCAACCATAAAAACGCCACAGATGAGTGCCAACAGATTGATGAACAAGAACATCTTCCAGTCGTTTTTCTTGAGCAGGAAGCGAGGCACCAGCCACAAGTAATTCAAATAAAACACCAGCAAATAGGCCAGCGGGTTGCCCAGCCAACGCATATAACGGTTCCACACCACCAACCAGTCATCACCTGAACTGTGGAAAAACATCGGGGTGACGATGAGCACCGCCCAACACAAGATGTGCAATACTAGGTAGCGCGACTTGGATTCGGCATTTTCAGTATCAACTGTCATGGATGCAATGGTTTTATAATGAGTATCGCAAAGGTAATCAACACCTTCGGCCCAAACAAATAATATAGACAAAAAAACCTTTCACCTAGACAAAAACTCACGCCGTGCGTGCAAGGTTTACTGCCACGCGACGTGAGAGCATAATGAAACAGGTGCTTTCTATTTAATGAGGAATGAGGTGTCAGGAATTTAATTCCCCAGGCGTTCCTTCTCGCTGTAGCCAGCGCCGGTGCCCTTGTATTTGCTCTGGGCTGCGTTGAACTTGTAGCGCACGGTGAGTTCCACCTCGCGCGTGTCGCGACGGTTCTGCTGATACAGCGTGCGCTTGCCAAAGCGCAGCGACACATGCTGCTGCGAATTCAGCAGGTTGGTTCCCCCAATCTTTACCGACAAGCGATCGTTCAGGAAAGTCTTGGTCAGGCTCAGGTCAAGTATGCTGAGGGCCTTGGTCAGGGACACATTCTCCTGGTCACCCTTGCTGGTAAACGAGAAATTGGCACTGGCGGTGATCGTGGGTGTCAACCGAAAATTGTTATTGAATTCTACAATCCAAATGGGACGCTCAGGGCTGATGACACCGTTGGGTGACGGTATCTTGATCCATTCTTTCATCATGCCCATCGTGAGCGAGGGCTGATAGAGACCGAAAAGCGGACTGAGGGTCACCATCAGCATCATGGCATCCTCGTTATCGACATTCTCGTGATAGAGCCAAGTGACAGACTCGTTGCCGAACACTTCACGGCCCACATTGACGATGTGGTCATCGGTGTGTTTATAGTTCAGCATCAAGGTCACCCAGCGGTACTTGGCCATGAGCGAGGCATCGTGCCGGATGGAAGGCTTGAGCATCGGGTTGCCGCTCTCCCATGTGAAACGATTGGCATAGGTCACACTGCTCCTCAGTTCATGATAATAGGGTCTCCTGATCTTCACTGCGTAGTTTGCCATGAACTGCACCGGTCCGGCTACAGCCATCAATCCCACGCTGGGGAACAGATGGTGGTAATTACGACTCTGCTCGGCGATGCGCACGCCCTGGTTGTAGTAGTTGGTGGTCACATTCTCGTTGCGCAGACCAAGCATCATCTGGCCGAAAGGCAGAGGACGGGCATACTCGGTGAACAGGATATAATTGTTCTCGCGTTGCTCGGTGAAGGACGAGGGTACGATGTGCTCTGGATTGACGTATTCGTCGTTGCGGCGAGTGTGGTCAAACTCGGTGCCCACCTGCAGATTGCCGCCCCACAAGTCCCACGAGAGCACGAGTTTGGTGGCACACAACTGGTTGCGCACAACACTATGGCTGGTCACCGTGCGACTCTGTTGCTCCTGGCACACCTCATCGTTAAATTGCTGCTTGCGTTCCTTTTGAAAGACGTAGTCGCTGTTGAAATCTACCGATGTGCCGTCTATCTTGCCGTTATAATAGATGTTGAGCGTGTGGGGCATATTGAATTTGGTGGATTCGTAGATGTCGTTGTCCAGATGGTCATAGAACTGGCCGTTGGCAGTCACATCAGCAGTAAATGTGCCACGGGTGCGGTCCAGGAAATAGGCCTTAGTATCATAGCGGAATCCTGCCGAATGGTTGTCGTTGAAGATGTAGTTGGTGCCTATCGAAGCATAGAGTGAGTTATCGTGGCCATTGACATCCATCAATTGGTCCATGTGCCACACGGTGTCGCCCTTCACGTCAAGGATGACGTCATCGTTCTGAATATACTGGTCATCGTTATACCACACACTACCGAACAAATCAAGCCCCTTGTGGCGGTAGTTCCAGTTCAGACCTAGCGCCAGGTCGGGGCCCTCACCCACGTAATAACTCGCCTGGCTGTTGAAACTGAAGCCCTCGCCCTGCGGACGCTTGGTCTTGATGAGGATAACGGCATTAACTGTAGCATCATACTTCGCCCCGGGGTTTGTAATCAGTTCCACGCTCTTGATGTCCTCGCTGCTGATTTGGTCCAGCTCGGTGGGATTTTGCAGTTTGCGACCGTTGATATAGATGAGCGGCGTGCCCTTGCCGAAGACTTCCAGTCCGTCCTTTTTGCGCTGCACACCAGGCAGATTCTCAAGCACGGCCTTGGCGGTGCCCACCTTGCTCAACAGGGTGTTCTCCACCTCGGTCTTGAGGCCCTCGGTCGTCAACTTGAAGGCAGGACGTTGGCCCTTGACGACGACCTCGCCCAGCATAGTCGCCTCGGGCTCCAGCGCGATTGTGCCCAAGTCGCTGCCTGCTGCATTCAGCACCAGCGTCTTATATCCCAGATAGGTGATTTTCACAATGGGATGTGTAGCGATACCCGTGAGGGCAAATCGCCCATCGGCACCAGTTGTCGTTCCAGCGACAAAGGCGCTGTCGCCGGCATTAAGCAGTACCACGTTAGCAAAAGGAACCGGAGCTTGAGTCTCATCAACCACACATCCGGTAAATGTCTCGGCTACGGCTGTCATCACGACCAGCAGTACCATCATCAGTGTAAAAAAGAATTTTCTCATTGTCTATAGGTTTTTATTGAATTATCATTCGCTTGGCAGAAAAAAATCCTACCGTTTTCCCGATAGACGCACACCAAAGGGTGAAAAGTTGCAAACCCCATCATTATTTTTCATTTTCACCCTTTAGCGTGTTAAAAATAGCCGCGACCAAGCCGCGACACGGGAGACCTGGCTAGTAGCTTGGCAACAAAGAGCCCGGTCCCCTGTGCCGGGGCTCTGCCACGGCAATATTAAAAAATCTTGCTTGATACCTTGCCGGTGTGGCATAATTGCGATATTTTTGCACTATGGATTGGGAATGCTACAAGAGCAAGAAACAGTGGGCTGGTGACTTGAAACCGTCGATGAAGCGGCGCCGCGTGGGACATGACTACCAGAGCCGCTGCATTTACATGATCACGCTGGTTATCAAGGGGCGACGACAGTTACTCGGCACCCTCACAGGCGACGGCGAGACAACACCCGCCATTGTTGAGCCAACGGCGCTTGGACAGGCTGTCATCCAGAACCTTGTCAATATTCCTCAATTCTATCCCGAGATTGACATTTGGACCTTCCAGCTGATGCCTGACCACCTCCATGCTATCATCTTTGTAAAGGAACGGATTCCCGTTCACCTGGGCAAGGTGCTCAACGGCTTTAAAGTGGGATGCAATCGTGTTTACAAAGAACTCGTCGACAGCGACCTGCCAGGATTGTGGGAGGAAGGTTACAATGACATGATTCTTGAACGAGTAGGGCAATTGCAGCGCATGAAGGAGTACATTCATGACAACCCGCGCCGCTTGGCTATCAAACGCTGCCATCCCGATTTGTTTCAAGTGCAAAGAAATATCACAGTGGGGAACTACACCTTTGCGGCATTAGGGAATGTATTCCTGTTGGATGCTCCAAGCCTGATGCAGGTGCAATGTACCCGCAAACTCACTCTCCAACAAATCAACGACACTGTCCAGGAGTTCCTGTGTCATGCCCAAAACGGAGCGGTTCTCGTGTCACCGAGCATCAGCCCAGGGGAGAAGGCCGTGATGAAGGCGGCATTTGAGAGAGGATTTCCCGTCATCGTGCTTCAGGAGAATGGCTTTGCACCCCTTGCCAAGCCAGGAGGCCGCCGTTTTGATGCCTGTGCCCAAGGGCGCCTACTCATGCTTGCCCCATGGGAGCACCACAACGACAAGAGAGTAATCAAGCGAGGCCAGTGCCTCGACCTCAACGAGATGGCCAGGGTCATCTGCCTCACGCGAGAGCAGTAATGAGCCACAGAGGAGCCGCGACACGGGGAACCAGTCTCCTTGTTGTCAAGGTCCTATCCTGGTTCCCTGTGCCGGAGCTCCGCCACAGCTATTGGTGTTATACTGGAAAAACCTGGGAAAGCCCATCGGGGTCCATCTGGCCGATGGCTTGGTTTAGCAGCACGAGGTAGAAACGGGGCAGGCATTGCACAGGCGGATGCTGTTCGATATAGCGCTCTATCTTGTGGCGGGCAGCAGCACGCAGTGTCTCGTCATCGCAAGGGACTAACCGCTCTTTCTCGACAAAAGCGATCTGCCAGAAGGCCATATAACCGATAACGTACCGCTCTACAGCTTGCTCTACACTATCGTCGTGAACGAGTTGATTGATGGTGAATGAATCACTCTCACAAACGGCCACGACAGCCCATGTCAAATCGACGTATCTCAACTTCTGTTTCATAATCGGTTTTTCTCGTCATTGCCGGCACCAGTGCCCTTGTACTTGCTGCGTGTCCAGTTGAAGTGGTAACGCACAGTGAACTCGGCATAGCGGGTCTCGTTGGTGCGGTGTTGCCACAGGGTCAACTTACCGAAATGAACCAGTACATCGGGATTATTGCGATGCAGCAGGTCGTGCCCTGCCACCTTGATGGAAAGACGGTCGTTATAAAATGATTTACTCAAGCTAACGTAAAGGTCTATTTGGTCACTCACGGCGCTGATATTCTCGCTGTCGCCCTTTCCTTGCCAGTCAAGGCTGAACGACCCTGTCCAAGAGGGCGAAATCTTGAAATTGTTGTTCCACTGGAGCATAAGGATGGGCTTTGAGGGGCTATATGTACCATTAGGCATGGGTATCTTCATCCAATCCTTCACGATGGAGAACGTCAGTTGCGGATGCCAGATGCCTAACTGCGGTGCTGCGGTAATGCTGGCGCTCAATATGTCCTTCTTATCAATATTCTCCTGGACGATAAGCGTTGTCGCCTCATGCCCTTCGACCTGGCGGCCCATTTGCACGACCACATCATTGAGGTGGGAATAACTCAAGTTAAACGAGAAGTATTTCCATGTAGCATCCAGCGAAACGTCATTGATGATGGTGGACTTCAAGTAAGGATTGCCCGATTGCCAGGTGAAGCGGTTTGAGTAATAGGTCTTATTACTCAGTTCAAAGTAGGTGGGACGGCGGATCTTCATCGCATAACCGATCATTCCCTTGACATTACCCACTTGGGTCGAAAGCGACAGGCTGGGGAACAAGTGGTGGAAATGGCGACTTTGCCCATTGATGCGTACGCCCTGGCTGTAATAGTCGGTGCTCACATACTCGTTGCGCAGGCCGCCATTGATATGTCCGATAGGGGTTAAACGGCTATACTCTAAAAAGGCACTATAGTTCTGTTCCTTGACCTCGGTCAAACTCGTCGGGAGGATTTGCTCGGGATTGATGTAATCGTCATTACGGTAGGTATAACCCAACTCGCTGCCCACCGACAGGTTCCCGCCCCACAGGGGCCACGATAGCACGAGTTTGCCAGCAAACAGCTCATTGCGCACCATGTTCAGGCTGGTCACCGTTCGGTCTTCCATCTCTTGGCTCTCCTCCAAGTTCCATTCGGTGGCACGCGTCTTGGTGAAATAGTAGTCGGCATTGAAGTCAATGCTGGTCTTGCCCACCTCGCCATCATAATAGAGATTGAGCGAGTGAGGCATATTGTGCTTGGTCCTTTCCCTGTTCTGGGTCTCCAGATTGTCATAGAAGTTGCCGTTGGCGGTCACATCTGCTGCAAAGAAGCCTCGGTCATCGTCCTTGAGACGGTTACTGGACTGATACTGGATGCCCATCGAGTGCTTGTCATTGAACTGATAATTGGCTCCCAAAACTATGCGCAGGATGTTATAATTGCCCTTACTGCGTCCATGATTGTCCTGATGCCAGACGGTGTCGGCAACGACATCTTGAGTGATGCGGTATTTCTGTAACCAGCCGTTTTCAAAGTCGCTCACGGTACCGAACACGTCAAGACCGTTGTGACGATAATTCCACAAAAAAGCGCTATAGGTGCGCGACATCTCACCTTGAAAAAAACTGCTGCGCAGGTGTCCACCCCAACCCTCACCCTGCGGCTTGCGGGTCTTGATGCGGATGACGCTCTGCACCGAGGCATCATACTTTGCCCCGGGACTTGTAATCACCTCGACGCTAACGATGTCCTCAGACTTCAACTCGTTGAGTTCGCTTGCATCACGCAACAAGCGATTGTTAATGTATATAAGCGGCTTGCCTTTGCCGAAGACCTCCAGCCCGTCGGCCTTGCGCTGCACGCCAGGCACGTTGCGCAACACATCCTCGGCAGTGCCCAATTTACTCAGTATAGAGCCCTCAACTGTCGTGAGCAGGCCCTCTTTGCCCAGCTTGTGAGCTGGACGCTGCCCCTGGACAAGCACCTCTCCAAGCATCGCCACATCAGGCTCCATGACGATGTCGCCCACGTTGCCTGAATGCACATTGACGCACCTCGTGGTATAGCCCACGCTCGAAACTTTTATAATACCGTCAACACCCTCAATGTTGAGAACAAAAGAGCCGTCATAGGCAGTTACCGTGCCTTGCACGAAAGTTGAATCCACACGATTCAACAGCACCACGTTGGCATAGGCCATCGGCTCCTGTTTCTCATCAAGCACGCGGCCCGTAATTGGCGTTGCCGTTGCAGCAAGCGACACGAGCAACGATGCCATCATCACAATCATTCTTTCAATCATCATCTTTTTTTCTCGATTAGTTTGTCGAGGGCAAAATTATCCTGACGCCACTCGATAGTGACACGCACAAAAGGGTGAAAAGTTGCAACCTTGAGCATACGGGACCGCATTTTCACACTTTAGGGTGTTAATTTGTCTTGACAGGAGTGATGATGTCTTAACAATAAGGCTATTTAAGGTTAATCACTTGCGATAATGATGCCGTTTTGATACTTTTGCATCAATAAAACTATAGACAACTATGGCAAGAGTACAGGACTTCTTCACACTGACCAACCGTGTCGAGGGTGTGGATGACGAGCGCTACCGCCACCTCGAACCAATGATACGAGCCATTGACGCGATGGCCAATGCAACCTACCAGAGCATCTATGTGATTGATTACTTCAGGCAGGGCTTCCTGCATGTAGCGAGCAATCCGCTGTTCCTTTGCGGCCATACGGCCCAAGAGGTGCAGCAGATGGGATACCAGTTCTACATCGACCATGTCCCTACCGAGGAGCAACTGATGCTTACCGAAATTAACGAGGTGGGCTTCAAGCGCTTCAACGACACGCCCCTTGAGGACCGCAGCACCTGCTTTATGAGCTATGACTTCCACATCGTCAATAGCGATGTGCGTTATCTGGTGAACCACAAGATCACGCCATTTGCCCTCGGCCCCAACGGACGCGCCTGGCTGGCGATGTGTGTTGTGTCGCTTTCGCCCCACACCACGGCTGGCCATGTTGAGTTCCGCAAGAAGGGGCAACCCTATTATTGGGCATATGACTTCAAGGCCCACAGTTGGCAGGAGCACAATGTAGTCACCCTGCGCCCCCAGGAAAAACAGGTGCTCATCCTGTCGGCTCAGGGTTATACCGTGCCCCAGATAGCCGGCAAGATGTGCCGTGCGCTCGACACGGTCAAGACTTACAAACGTGCTCTGTTTGAGCGATTGGGCACCCGCAGCATCACCGAGGCGCTTACTGTCGCCACCAACCAAGGACTATTATAGTTCGTGTCCCGATATAAAGAAAGGCATCAGGTAGCCATTGCTCACCTGACGCCTTCTTTATCTATTGCCTAATGGCTATTTCACTTGACTTCCTTGACCAGATAGATCATGGTGGGGAAGTGGTCGCTGTAGCCGTTCAAGAAGATGCCGGCAGTGAAGGTGCGCAGGGGGTAGCCCTGACGGTCGCCCTCGTCGCTGCGCAAGAACTTGCGGTTCAGCACCTCGGCACGCAAGAAGGTCAAGGTGGGTTTGTCCTTGCTGTCGTAGTTCTTCAAGAAGTAGTCCGTGAAGATAATCTGGTCAAACAAGTTCCAGTTGCCTTTGTAACCCAGCGTGCCAATACCCTTGTTGAGGATATTCCACCAGGGATTGAAGCATGAACCCGGTTCAACACAGTCCTTAATCTCCTTCTTGGCGCCAACAGCCTCGCTGCATGACTTGTTCTGCGGGTCATCGTTCAAGTCACCCATGAAGATGATGCCCTGGTTGGGGTCATCGAGCAACAACGAGTCCATCGTCGCGCGTGCCATGCGGCCGGCTGCCTCACGCAGGTAACTTGACTGCTCCTCGCCACCCAGACGTGAGGGCCAGTGATTGACGATAACCGACACTTTCTCTCCAGCCAGCATGCCGGTGACACAAAGTTGGTCACGGCTGCGGAATTCGGGATAGTCAGGCAGATACTTGTTGATGCACTGATTGGTCACGTTCAGCACCTTGAAGAAGCGGGGATTGTAAAGCAAACCCACATCCACACCACGACGGTCGGGACTGTCATGATGCACAATCTGGTAGCGGCGGTCCTTGAGTTCGGGCTGCTTGACAAGGTCTTGCAGCACGGTGATGTTCTCAATCTCACTCACACCGATGATGACGGGACCCTCGGCAGGCGAGCCCTTGACCTCCATCTGGCTGATGGCATAGGCCATGTTGTGCTGTTTCTGCCAATATTTGGTTCCGTTCCACTGGCGTGCGCCACGAGGAGAAAATTCCAAGTCATAGGCACCATTATTGTTGATGGTGTCGAACAAGTTCTCCAGGTTGTAGAACATCACTCCATACATGGTGTAGCGACGCTCCTGAGGCTGTTCAGTCTGCTCTTGTGAATCTTGCGCCCACGCGAGCACTGGCAACATTGCCGCCAATGTCAATACAAGAAAAAATAACTTTTTCATAATCTCGTGAATTGAGAATTAGACTTAATCAACGGGCTCCCAATGAACGTTCCAAACCGACAGGCGGTCCTTGGTGCTTGTCGTTGAGTTCGACGGACACAGGTTGGTGAACTCGATGGTGAAATTGCCGTTCACCACACAGTCCTCGGCGAAGGTGTAAACCGTCTTCTGGGCCACGTTATCATTGGTGATGGTCCAAGTCTTGACCACATTGCCACCTTGCTTGACATCCACGCGGAAGGCCAGTTGTGAACCCGAGTAAGCGCAACCATAATTAAATTGCAATTTGGACATACCGTTCTTCAAGGTGGGCGAAACGATGGTGCCCACGGTGTTGGTGCCGCCACTCATGGTGGGAGCGATGGCATACTGCGAAGTCGAGTTCAGGGCATAGCCGATGAACGGGAAGTGAGGATTGCTGCCATCCTTACCATCGAGCAGATAGCAGTTGGTAGCTACCCAACCGGCGTTGGAGGTGTAAGTTCCCAACGTCGTGGTGCCCTCAGCACGCATGGTCTCGAAGTCGGACTTGCCGCCAGCCATGCCCATGCCAAAGGTGACGTTGTCGATGCACCAGGTCGTGTAGTTATTTTCCGGATCGTTGGGTGCATAGTAGTTGAAGCCCACATAGTAGCTACCGTCGTCCCACTGACTCAGGTCAATGTCACCCGAGGGATACCAGCCGCTGTAAGCCGAGCTGGTGGGTCTGGGAGCGAACATTGCGTTGAGCTTCACCTTGACTGTGGCGGTCCTGGGATCGTTGGTATCCATCAGGTAAACTTCCAGGTTGTTGGTACCATAGTTGTTCACCTGGGAGTCAAAAGTGAACACTTTGTTCTTGGCATTCTTGATGTCCAACTTGGGCGTGATCAGCCAGATGTCGAAGGGAGGATTGTTGCCCTTGTATCCGGTCACCTTGGCATACACCTCGGTATCATTATAGGTACCCTTGTCCCACTTGTTGGTACCGCTCACGTTCAGGTTGGTCCAGCCATCGGGGATACCGTTATCGAAGGTCTCACTCAACTTGGTTAAGGCGACATCCAGCACATAATCTGTTTTCGCGCCAGAGTTGTCGATGCCTTTGAGACCCATATAGGGTTCAATCATGCCTTTCACCTTCAAGAAGGTCTTGTAAACATTGGTGTTCTGCCTCAGGTTGGCCTCGTTGCGGAAGGTTGAGCCTTGGGGCAACGGAACGATGATGCACTTGGTGTAGTCCTTGCACTCGGGGTCATCGGCAATGACAAGCGTGTTCTCCAACGTGGTGGGAGCCTTCCACTCGATGTCATTGTTGCTGCTCACTGAAGTCACCTCGGGAGCGACAGCACCCACGACATAGCCACCGAACCAATACTTCTTACCATTCTCCTGCAAAGTGAGCGCCTCGGCTACAGTGTAGGGTTTGCTCTTGGTGCCGGCCGAACCGCCGCCAATCACATCCTCGGCACTGCGCAGCACAAGCTGCCATGTCGTGCCATAGGAACCGAGCAGACCCACAACGTCCAACTCGCCCTCGGGCAAGATGTCGGCGCGGAAGTCAGCATAGTTGCTGTTGCGCACGGTGAGGGTGTTGCCATCGGCATCGGCGAGGGTGCGGTTGGTCGAAGCATTAGCCTCAGAGAAGGGAGTCACGCCATCGGCTTCCTGGAAGGTCACACCCCTGAAGCGCACCAGGCGGCCCTGATACTTCATCAGTGTCTCGGGATCATTCTTGCCCTGGAAGTCGCTGATGCTCACGTCCAGAGTGTCTATCTTGCTCACATCAGGCAGGCCGTTGCGCTCGACGATTGAGTCAAACATGGCTTGGGGCAAGAAGGTAGCCTCCCATGCGTTGCCTGCAGCATACCAAGCGGGATAGCCCAACTGCTGCTGGCCGTTGTACTTACCCACAAAGTAACCCTTCAAGGGCAGGACGATCTCCTGACCGATGCGGTAGTTGTTGTAGAGACTGTTCTGGTTGATGGAGATGGACAGACCATAGCCCGACTCATCCATGATGTACAGGCTCTTGTAGACGTTACCCGATTCATCGCTACTGGTCACCCAACCGTGGATGATCTCGTCTTCTTTGACCGTGTCGATGTAGTTGCGGTCATCTTGCCAGTGCTTGGCTTTGAATTCAGCGATGGTCATGTTGGCGGTGTGATCGGCAGTGGGAATCACCATGGGTGGCTGGTCAAACTCATCACTGCAAGCGGCGGTGAACACCAACAAGAGCATCAGGCTGAGATAATAATTAAAACGTTTCATAGTGGTTGTATTGTTTGTTTTATTAATATCTGGTTGATAGTTGATTTAGATATGGTGATTGGTTAGAACTTCAGACCCAAGTTCAAGAACATCTTGAAGCCCTGTGCGTAGTAATACTTGTTGGGGAACTTGTTGGCGGTGTTGGCATAGTCCTTGGTGTCGATGCGACCCTGCTGGTAACCACCGGTCTGGATGTTCTTGTTGTCAAGGATATTGTTCAAATTCAGGTTGATGTTGAATGATGCCGTGCGGTTGATGTAGATCACATGGCCAATGCTGGCATTGATGACCAGAGCCTCGTTGAGTTTCTCCTGCTGGCTGATGTCTTTGATCATCTGCTGCAGCTCGGCCTCACTATTGGCCATGGTGTAGAGGTTGGGCATCGTCTCGTGGCGCACAGGCGAGATGTTCACATAGGAACGGTTCATCCAAGCACCATTCAACTCAACATACCACTGCTTGGGACCCGCCCAGTTGAAGGCCAGCAAGTAGCACTCTTGGGGGGTTCCGCCCACATAGAAGTTCTTGAGATAAACCAAGGTCGTCTCATCGGGACTTGTACCGTTCTCATAGCTGCGGACGCCGAGGGGACGATTCTTGTACTGGTAACGAGCAATGTTAGCTGCGCCGCTCACGGTCAACGAGGGCGACAACTTGTAACTCAGGCCTACCTCTACACCCTTGTACTGCTTGTGGATGCCTGTGAGGGCATAGTTCATGAACGTGCTGTGCACATCGTCATAGTAGGCAGTGCGCTCCACATTGTCGCGCTGATCGGTGAAGAACACCGTCACGATGCTCTTGAAGTTGCGGAAGTTCATAGCATAGCTCAGGTCGGCCGAGAAGATTTTCTCCACCTTGAGGTCGATGACATCGTCCTTGGTGCGAGAAGAAACATAGGCATCATAGGGACGCGGGGCCTCGGTGCCATAGAAAGCGTGACCCGTGAAACTGTTGCGACCGTCGAGCTTGAAGGTGATACCGGCCTTGGCGCCATAGGACAAGAATCGGTGGGTGTCACCCTTGCCGTAGGAGTTCTCGGGAGCA
>JAEEGF011147865.1_pt1 | contig 14345 bp, 10 predicted proteins | sample 9134171 | NCBI WGS metagenome assembly JAEEGF01 (sample SAMN16246542, study PRJNA631951) | gut metagenome | biome: gut microbiome; feature: rumen; material: AP-attached | host: Bos | place: Iran: Karaj | collected 2018-10
CCATTGCACTTTGATTCATTTCCATAATTGTTCTTGTATTTGTAATTAATCCAGTTAAAAACATGATCGCGACAGTCGGCCTCTTCTTTTCCCTTACAGCCCTTAAGCTCCTGCTCTGAGAAGAATTCCCTGATTTTGTCTTTCAGCTCTTCGCCATTGAGAATAATCTTATTCTTGGCAAGTCGCTCCGATAATTCACAGAGCCAAGAATTATCATTCAGTAGCTTTTCCCTAAGTTCAGAAAGAGGCAATACAACTTTTGAATTGGATGAGGGAGAATGCTTTTCTTCCTGAATAATTAACATAATTTTATCCATAAATGTCAATAATTAGGAGAGAGAAATCGAGGATAGGGATGTACCATGTGCTGGCGCAGGGGGCTGGTAACAATGAGTTGTTCCATGACGATGAGGATTATCAGGTGTTCGTGGAGTATCTGGCAAGGCTGATGAAAGAGGCGTGGGCGGAGGATGACGAACCGGACAGGCCGTATTTCCATACGTATGCGTATTGCCTGACACCGAAACAGTTCAGACTCATCGTGAGGGAGGAGAAGTACCAGGTGAGTGCGATCATGCAGAGTATCTCGCAGTTGTACTCAAGGTATTACTCGGGTAAGTACAACAGCTATGGTCCGCTGTATCGGAGGCGGTACTATAGTGAGCCGATCAATGATGAGGAACGGATGGAAACGGTGATGCGGTACGTGCATCAGGAGCCACTGAGACTAATAAAGGAGCCACAGATTACACAGATTGCACTGAAAGAGGCGTTGGATGAGTGGGAGTGGAGCAGTTGGCATGAGTATGTGGGACTGGGGAGTGACTTGCCGAAGGTGTGCGAGAAGCCTGGCGCTTGTCATGATTTGACGGCTGAACAGTGGAGAGAGGTGTTAAGTAAGCCGTTGCCGGAGGGAACGAAGTGCCTGGAACCGAAGGAGTACCGGGCACCGAAGCCGACGGAGACGCAGGTGTTGGGTATGGTCAGACTGATGACTACTGCGACGACATGGGATGAGTTTAGGGCGATTCCAAGGGACGAGAAACTGAAGACGATTAAGCAGCTGCTACAGAACGGGGCTTCGATCAGGCAAATGGAGAAGTTGACGGGAATCGGACGGGGGATTATACAGAACTTGTGATTTTTGTGATATTTTTAAGAACAAGGATTTAAGGATTAAACGGATATGGAGAGCCGGGATGCGGGGGCATTCCCGGCTCTCGGTGTGTAAGCGGGGGTGGGGAGAGGACAAACAGCTGGTTGTACTCATAAAAATTTTTAATTTTTTGTGTTATTAAAAAGAAATGGCTATCTTTGCACCGTCAAAACCAACAATTGCAATAAGAAATGATTCGGAAACTAATTGCCGGCATCGTATGGGTAGCGTTGCTTGTGTCCTGCGGAAACAGTACGCAGCCGAAGGCGTATGTCTCGGAACTGACGAGCGATGACAGCCTGACCATCCGCATGGGACAGTGGAATCTGACCCGCTATCATAGTGACAAGTTAGGTATGGATATCAATTACCCGTCATTCCTCTATCATCAGGAACTGCCTTCTGAAACCAGTCAGGAGATGTTTATTGCCGAGGATGTGTCCATCTCCGTGATCGTCGACTCACTCACAGGCATGAACTACAGTGCCGGACAGCAGATGATGGGCATGGGTGCCGATCTCGTGGATGTCGGTGAGGACTACAGCATCTTGTCGGGTATGGAGGAGAAATGGGAATACTATGGAAAGGTGATTGATATCGATTCCACGCGGGTGGTGACAGTCATGCTGCGGTATTTCCCTGAGCATGGCGAGGCGGTGGAACCTCTCCGAGAATGGGTAAATGAGTTTAGTGTTAAATAATAAATCCCCGGCCGACGGCCGGGGATTTATTATTTGCAGGGGATCTTGTCGATTCGTTTCTGATGGCGACCGCCTTCAAACTCTGTGGTGAAGTACTCGTCCATGATGGCACGGGCCGTCTCCTCAGAGATGAAACGTCCTGGCATGACCAGCACATTGGCATTGTTATGCTGACGGATGAGGTGGGCAATCTCGGGAATCCAGCAGAGACCCGCACGGATCGACTGGTGCTTGTTGAGCGTCATGTTGATGCCCTCACCGGAGCCACAGATGGCGATGCCGGGGAATACCTCGCCCTGCTCGATACCTTCTGCCAGTGCGTGACCGAAATCGCTGTAGTCGCAGGAGTCCTCGGTATAGGTGCCGTAGTCCTTATAGGCATAGCCTTTCTCGTCGAGGTACTTCTTCACGAATTGCTTTAAGGCAAAGCCAGCGTGGTCGGATGCTAAACCAATAACTTTAATATCCATGATATATTATTTTAAGAAACGAATTATTTTAAGAAACGAATATGAATAATGTGAATAATTTAATCCACGAATTTAAATAATAATTATAAATATTAGTGGCCAGAATTATTCATATTATTCACATTCGTTTCAAATAAGTCTTATGCTAATAATTTTTTTACCTGCTCGTAGACGTTCTGGCCGGTGAAGCCGAGCTTTTCGTCGAGCACCTTGTAAGGAGCAGAGAAGCCGAAGCTCTCGAGACCCCAGACGGTACCGTCGGCACCTACCAGACCTTCGAGGTTCACGGGCAGACCAGCGGTCAGACCGAACTTCTTCTTGCCTGCGGGCAGCACGCTCTGCTGATACTCCTTCGGCTGGCTGCGGAACAGACCCTCAGAAGGAACACTGACGATACGTGTCTTGATACCATCGGCAGCCAACAGCTTGGCACCAGCCTCGAGGGTAGAAACCTCAGAACCGGAAGCGAGCAGGATGACGTCGTAGTCCTCATCGGAACCAGCGACGACGTATGCACCCTTCGTAGCCTGGCTGTAGTCGTTGCCCTCGGGCAGCATCTCGATGTTCTGACGAGAGAAGATGAGAGCGGTCGGGGTGTCGATGTTCTCCATAGCCATGCGCCAGCAAACGGTGGTCTCCTCAGCATCGGCAGGACGAACAACGAGTACAGAGTTCTTACCGTGGTGGTTCTTCAGCTTCTCCATCAGGCGGATCTGTGCCTCCTGCTCAACAGGCTCGTGGGTAGGACCATCCTCACCAACGCGGAAGGCATCGTGGGTCCAGATGAACTTCACGGGCAGCTCCATGAGGGCAGCCATACGAACGGCGGGCTTCATATAGTCTGAGAATACGAAGAAGGTACCGCAAGCGGGGATGACACCACCGTGCAGAGCCATACCGATACAGCAGCAAGCCATGGTAAGCTCAGCTACACCTGCCTCGAAGAAGGCACCGCTGAAGTCGCCACGAACGATGTCCTTGGTCTTCTTCAGGAAGCCGTTGGTGTTATCTGAGTTGCTCAGGTCGGCAGAAGCACAGATCATGTTGGGCACCTGCTCAGCCAGCTGACCGAGAACAGCTGCAGAAGCACTACGTGTAGCGCTGCCAGCCTTCTGCTCCACCTTGCTCCAGTCGATCACAGGAGCCTTGCCGCTGAACCACTCCTCGAGCTGCTTAGCCTGCTCGGGATGACCCTTGGCCCACTCAGCCTTCTCAGCATAGCGCTCAGCCACAATCTTCTTCAGCTCCTCAGCACGCTTGGCATAGAGTTCCTTCACCTCAGGGAAGATCTGGAACGGGTCCTCAGGATCAGCACCCAAGTTCTTCATGGTATTGATGTATGCGTCGCCACCGAGAGGAGCACCGTGGGTTGCACAGTTGCTCTCATAAGAAGAGCCGTCAGCCTTGCGGGCACCCTTACCCATCACGCAATGACCGATGATCAGCGAAGGACGCTCCTTCTCTGCCTGAGCCTTCTTGATGGCCTCACGGATCTGGTCAACGTCGTTACCGTCAATCTTCTGAACATACCAGCCCCAAGCCTCGTACTTCTTGGCAGTATCCTCACAGGTCACCACCTCAGTCTTGGTAGACAGCTGGATATCGTTGGCGTCGTAGAACATGATGAGGTTGTCGAGACCGAGGTTACCGGCAATACGGCCAGCACCCTGAGAGATCTCCTCCTGCACGCCACCATCAGAGATGTAGGCGTAGATGGTCTGGTTCATCACGTTGCCCAGGCGAGCCTTCAGGAACTTAGCGGCGATGGCAGCACCTACAGCGAAGGTGTGACCCTGACCCAGAGGACCAGAGGTGTTCTCGATGCCACGCTCAATCTCACGCTCGGGGTGACCGGGAGTCACTGAACCCCATTGGCGCAGGTTCTTCAGATCCTCCAGCGTGTACTTGCCGATGAGGCAGAGCTGGCTGTAGAGCATCGGAGCCATGTGACCGGGATCGAGGAAGAAACGGTCGCGACCCTCCCATGCGGGATTCTCGGGGTCATAGACTAAGAACTCACTGTACAGGGTGTTAATGAAGTCTGCACCACCCATGGCACCGCCGGGGTGACCCGACTTAGCCTTTTCAACCATCGAAGCAGCAAGGATACGGATGTTATCCGCTGCCATGTTCATAACTTTGTTGTCGTTCATAATGAATAATTAATTGTAAAAACGTTTATATGGCTGCAAAGATACAAAATTATTTCGAAACAAAAAACTCTTTCTCAATTATTTTGCAAAAGAATTTTCGCAGTGCCCGTCAATGAGGGCATCCGACAGGTCACTGTACGCGACTCGCCAGGGGCCAGCGTCAGGTAGTTGTCTGACCAGTAGGCGGGACAGATGAGTTCGCCGTTCTGGTCCTTGGCCGTCAGACGAATCATGAAGGCCACCTTGTCTGAGGGATTGCTGACCGTTGCCTCGTAAAGACCCTCTGACGATGGCTTCACGGATAATTCACAAGGCGATTTGGTGCGGAGGTTGTCGAGCATCGCATACGAGGCATATTTTATAACAGGTGTATGCACCCAGTTGGTCTTTGCCCAGTCGTAGGTGTCGTTCTCTGCCACCAGGAAATACTCGTTGGTAGCGATCTCCGTTCCCTTCTCGTCCGTCAGGTTAAGGAACAGGATCCCTGCAGGGGCATCTTTGGTATCGATGTCGAAGACCTTCACCACCGCCCCTGTATCACAGAGGGACGGTTCTTTTGTTACATCGGCCGATGTAACAAAAGAACCGTCCCTCTGTGATACCAGCTTCATCGATGCCTTGAAACTGACAGGCGCTAATGTTTCGTTGACGACATAGACGGCCTTGGTGTGATAGTCGTAGATGAGTTGCACAGGGGCGTTGGCCTTCTTCACACCATAGTAGGCAGCATTGGGCTGCATGTAGTAGTCGTAAAGCTGCCAGTAGATGCTTGGGCGCGCACTGTTGAGCATCCATTGGATGATGCCCGTGGTATGGGGCCAGCGCACACGGAAGCTCTCGAACATCGCCTTGGTGCTCTCATAGTTCAGCATATCGGCACGATACAGATACTCGTCGATATCCTTTGCCTCGCCAAAGCGCTGTTGGATCACCTCGCTCAGTTTATCCAGGGTGTTCATCTCCGAACTCGAGGCGGTGCAGAGGATGTTCCAGCGGCTGTCGATGGGGAAGAGTTGCTGGCCCAACATCTTCTGCAATGATTCCTTCACGGGCAGTTGGGCACCGATGCCTGTCTCGGTATTGAATCCGAAGGCTCCACCGGGAGCTTCTGGCAGATACCAGTACGACGGTCCTACATACTCGTAGGGACCAGCCATCTTCGTGCCGGACCATCCGGAGATCTCACTCTCCAGGTTCTTGGCAGAAATGATATAGTCGCGGTCGTCCTCCTGACTGAGGAACTGCTGATACTGTTTCTCCAGTTCGGGTTTGGGAATCCTATCGCTGCCCACGAACCAGCCGATGATCGACGGATGGTAGCGTAGCCACATCACCTGATCCTCGAACGACTTGGCAACGAGGGCGATATTCTCCGGGCTGATGATGCCGCCGTAGGGCTCCTCGGTGGGAGAACCGAGATAGCTTTCCCACTCCCAATGACAGCTCCAACCCACGAGGATCAGCAGTCCCAGTTCGTCACAGAGGTCATAGAGACTCTGTGAGGTTCCCCAGAAGCCCTCCAGTCGGACGGTGTTCATATTCATGTCGCGTACATATTCTAATTGTAGGCGATTGCTCTCCGGGGTGTCTCTTAGGTAAATATCGTCTGTCCAGCCGGCACCTCTTAAAAGCACCTTCTTGCCGTTCAGCTTGAAGCCACGGTAACCCTCGTCCGTCAGATAGCTCTTCACCTCGCGGATGCCGAAACGTACGTCCTCGCTATCAGACACATCATTATCCATAGTCAATTTTCCATTTTCCATTGTTTGCACAAATTCAATGTGCAAATCACAGAGTTCGGGATTGCCCATGTTGTGGCACCACCACAGGCGCGGATGGTCGATATGGATCTCTGAGGGGAGGGTGAAGCGACGCTTCTCACCAGCCGCAAGTGTGATGGGACAACTGAACGGCTGTCCGTCGGCAGTGCCTCTGACTTCACCTTGCACAGGCTGGTCTGAGAGGTTCTTCAATTCGGTGGCTACTGTGAGCCAGGCTTCATCAAGCGTCTCCGTGTTTACCCTCGAGCGGACAGCGGAATGAGATACGGCCACGTTGCCACAAGTCTTCACCCTGACCTCGCGATAGATGCCCATGCTCTCATCGGCAGGACGCGGGTTCCAGTCCACAAAGCCGATGTTGGGTTCTCCGGGCTGGGCACGGAACACCTCGACGGCGAGAACATTCTCCTGGGCGATGGCTTTGGTCACATCGAATTCAAACTGCCGGAATGGCCCAGCCATCTCCTGACTGTTGGCAATCTGTTGGCCGTTGAGCCACACATTAGCACGGTAACTGATTCCGTCGAAGTCGAGCAACACGTGCTCACCCTCTTTCAAGGCAGGCTGATTGAACGTAGTGCGATACCACCAGCTCTTCTCGAACTGCGTCTTGTCGATCTTGGCATAGTCATCGGCCGTAAGTGCTTCTTTCTCAATGCCGTTCTCTGTCAACACTCCCATGATGGTTGAAGGTACTTTCGCCTGTATCCAACCTTCTGTCTGGGCAGCTGGGGTGGACAGGATGTCGCCTGTCTGACTGACCTTCTCAGACGACTGCACCTGCCACACCATCTCTTCTCTCACTCCTCCTGTCTGACATCCCGTCAAAAGCAGTGCAAAAAGAAAACAAAAAACAGAAATATGTCGGTTCCTATCGCCTATCATAATTCGTGTAATTCGTTTAATTCGTTGTCTTAAAAATCATTTGATGTTCAGGACCACAATCGACTTGGCGGGGACTTTTGCTGTCAGCACGCCCTTGTTCAGCTTGGCGTCGTTGAAAGCCTTGGGGGCAACGACATCCGGATTGTTGAAGTCGTTGTAGTCTGCTACGTTCTTCGAGGTGAGGATGCGTCCGGAAACCTGCTTGGCATCATAGCCTGCGAAGTTGAAGTCGATGGTCTGATCCTTGTCGAGGCTGACGTTGGTAATGGCGAGTACGATCGAGCCGTCCTGTGTCTTTGCGGCTGAGGCAGAGAGCATGGGGCAGGGACGATAGCCTGCATCCTTGGCGTCGGCCTTCTCCTTGAAGTAGGCCTTGCTTACGGCCATCACTTCCGACTCAAGGTCGAGTGGGAGCCAGGTGGCCTCCTGGAACGGGGTGTACATCTCAAACACGTGGTAGGTCGGTGTGAGCACCATGTGGCCCGTACCTTCCTGGTCGGTGAGGATCATCGACTGCAGCACGTTCACCACCTGGGCGATGTTTGCCATCTTCACACGGTCGGTGTACTTATGGAAGATGTTCAGGCTCAGTGCAGCCACAAACGCATCGCGGAGGGCGTTCTGCTGGTAGAGGTGGCCAGCGATGGTGCCAGGCTCCTCGTCCCACCATGTGCCCCACTCATCGACGAGCAGGCCGATCTTGCCATCGGGATCTTCCTTGTCCATGATGGCCTTGTGCTTCTTGATGACTTCCTCAATCTCCGTACACTTGCCTAAGGCCCAGTAGTACTGGTCGGTGTTGAACTTCGTGGCAGAACCCTTTGAGCCGTTCCAGCCCGTACAGGTATAATAATGTAAGGAGATACCCTGCATCTGACGGCCGATGTTCTTCATCAGCACCGTGGTCCAGTCGTAATCATAGTCCGAGGCACCTGAAGCAATGCGATAGAGCTTATTGCCGGGCTGGTCGCGGAGATAGGTGTTGAACTTGCGGAACTCGTTCGAGTAGTATTCAGGTGTCATGTTTCCGCCACAGCCCCAGGCCTCGTTGCCGATGCCGAAGTACTTCACCTTCCAGGCCTTGTCGCGGCCGTTGGCACGACGCAGACGGGCCATCGGGGTGTCGCCGTCGCTGGTCATATACTCCACCCACTGGGCCATCTCCTTCACGGTGCCGGAACCCACGTTACCGCTGATATACGGCTCGCAGCCGAGCATCTCGCAGAGGTTCAGGAACTCATGGGTACCGAAAGAGTTGTCCTCGATGGTGCCGCCCCAGTTATTGTTGCGCAGCGACGGACGGTCTTTCTTCGGACCGATGCCGTCCATCCAGTGGTAGTCGTCGGCAAAGCAGCCACCAGGCCAGCGCATCACGGGAATCTTCAGTGCCTTCAGTGCCTCGAACACATCCTTGCGGTAGCCGTTGATGTTGGGGATCTGTGAGTCTTCGCCCACCCAAAGGCCGCCATAAATACACGATCCGAGGTGTTCTGAGAACTGTCCGTAGATCTCACGGTTGATCTTGGCTCCCGCCTGATCAGCGTGAACCATTGCCTTCACATTCTCTGCTGATGCGCTGAGAGAGAAGGCTATCATTGTAGAAATTAATAACGTTTTCACTTTCTTTTTATTATTTACACTCGACAGCGGCCTGCTCAACGGGGAGGCAGCGCTTGTAGTTCTCGATGTACTTCTCAAAGCCGGCAACGTCTTCGGGGGTGGGGGCGATGGATACGCCCGTGTTGCCTGCGAAGACAACCTTCTCGAGGTAGTCGGCGAGTGAGAGTTTGTCGGGATTATTTACTGCATAGCCTGCGAGCAGGGCAATACCCCAGGCACCACCTTCGCCAGCGGTCTCCATCACAGAGATGGGACTGTTGAGGGCAGCAGCAAGCATGCGCTGGCCGACACCAGGTGTCTTGAAGTAACCACCGTGACCCGTGATGCGATCCACACGGATCATCTCTTCCTTGAACAGGATGTCGTTACCGATCTTCAGCACACCGATGGCACCGTAGAGGTGGGCACGCATGAAGTTGGCAAGGTTGAACTTGTCGTTGGCAGAACGTATGAACATGGGGCGGCCTTCCTGTAAACCGGTGACAGGCTCACCACTGACATAGTTGTAGGCCATCAAGCCACCGCAGTCGGTGTCACCCTCCAAAGCCTTGTTGAAGAGCTTGCCGTAAAGTTCGTTCATATCTACCTTGATACCAAGCAGTTGCTGATATTCCTTAAAGAGACTTACCCAGGCGTTGATGTCGCTGGTGCAGTTGTTGCAGTGAACCATAGCCACGAGTGAGCCGTCTGGTGTGGTCACCATGTCGATCATCTCGTAAGGCTTCGACAGTGGTTTCTCCAGCACGATCATCGAGAATGAAGAGGTGCCTGCGGAGACGTTACCTGTGCGCTGCTTGACAGCGTTGGTAGCGACCATACCTGTGCCTGCGTCGCCCTCAGGAGGACAAACGGGGATACCAGCCTTCAGGTGGCCAGAGACATCGAGTTTCTTTGCTCCTTCTGGTGTCAGGAAACCTGCGTTCTCACCAGCGTTGAGTGACTTTGGCAGGATGTCGAGCAATGTCCAGGAGAATCCTTTCGGAGCGATGAGCTCGTCAAACTTTTTCACCATCGTAGCATCGTAAGTCTTCGTAGCGGGATCGACAGGGATCATACCAGAGGCATCGCCTACGCCAAGGACGAACTGGCCCGTGACCTGCCAGTGGACATAACCTGCGAGGGTGGTGAGGTACTTGATGTCAGAAACGTGTTCCTCGTTGTCGAGGATAGCCTCATAGAGATGGCTGATGGACCAACGGAGGGGGATGTTGTAGTTGAAGAGCTTGGAGAGCTCTGCGGCTGCCTTACCCGTGTTGGTGTTACGCCAGGTGCGGAAGGGCACGAGGATCTCCTGTTTCTCGTTGAAGGCCATGTAGCCGTGCATCATGGCAGAGAAGCCGATGGCAGCAAGGGCCTCAATTTCGCAGTCGTACTGAGCCAGGACATCCTTGCGGAGTTCAGCATAGCAGTCTTGGAGTCCGTACCAGATGGCCTCGGTAGAATAGGTCCAGAGACCGTCTACTAACTGGTTCTCCCACTCGTGTGAGCCCTGTGCAATGGGCTTGTTGTCCTCGTCGATGAGGACGGCCTTGATTCTCGTGGAACCGAATTCGATTCCCAATATGGCTTTTCCAGCCTCAATTGTTTGTTTTGCGGTCATAGTTGTATATTTTTTGAAGTTAAAGGGAAGTTAAAGGGAAGTTATCGCGGTCTGCGACCGCTTGGAAGTTAAAGGGACATTACTTAAAACTGAACGCCATTAGTATTGTCCTTTTAACTTCCTTTTAACTTCTCTTTAACTTCCTTTCCATTCCTTTATCTCAGTGCTTTGTTGAGCATGTAGTACATCTCGTTGTTCTGGAGGGTTTGCTTGAAGTCGGCGATGGTAGTGTCCTTGTTGATGCGGACGTACTCGATGCCGAGCATCTCAGCGAAGTCTGCCCAGTACTCTTCGTTGATGTCGTATGAGAAGGCGCTGTGATGAGTACCACCAGCGAGGATCCAGGCTGCAGCACCGATCTCGAAGGTGGGCTGGGGGATCCAGAGGGCAGAAGCCACGGGGAGGTTGGGCATGGGCTTCGGCTCGATGCACTCCACCTCCTGAGAGATGAGACGGAAACGGTTGCCGAGGTCAACGACAGTCGCCTTGATACCACGACCGGTCTTCGAGGTGAACACGAGGCGGGCAGTCTGCTGCTTGCGGATACCGATGCCGAGGAAGTGAACCTCGAGCTTTGGCTTGTCGACAGCGATGAGCGGGCAGACCTCGAGCATGTGGCTCTGGAGACAAGACGAACGGTCACCAGCGAAGTTGAGCGTGTAGTCCTCGAGGAAGGAACAGCCGATAGGCATGCCCTGCTGGATAACCCAGAGAGTGCGATAGAGACAAGCCGTCTTCCAGTCACCCTCGGCACCGAAACCGTAACCTTCTTCCATCAGGCGCTGTGAAGCGAGACCTGGAATCTGGTCGAAGCCACAGAAGTCAGGTGCATCGATGTCTGCATCACCGAGGTCGTCGAAGTTGGTGGTGAAGGCGGTAGCACCCTCATCCTTCAAAACGCGACGCAGGGCAATCTCTGCCTTGGCTGCGTTCTTCACCTTCTGCCAGTAAACCTCTTCGCCGCTCTCGTCGATCTTGATGGTGTAGAGTTTCTTGTACTCCTCGACGAGGGCATCAGCCTCTGCGTCGGTGACCTTCTTGAAGTACTCCATCAGTGAAGAGACAGGATAGTAGTCCACATGGTAGCCCAGGCGCTGCTCGAACTCTACACGGTCGCCATCGGTCACAGCCACGTTGTTCATGTTCATACCGAACATCAGGCAGCGTACGTTGTGGGCATCAGCCACACCGGCAGCCACACGTGCCCAGACGGCAATCTGCTTCTGGGCGTTCTCGTCCTTCCAATAGCCGCAGACCACCTTGCGGGCAATGCGCATACGGGTACAGATATGTCCGAACTCGATATCGCCGTGAGCACTCTGGTTGAGGTTCATGAAGTCCATGTCCATCGTCTCCCAGGGGATCTCAGCGTTGTACTGTGTGTGGAAGTGGAGGAGAGGCTTCTGCAACTGCTGCAGACCCTTGATCCACATCTTTGCGGGTGAGAAGGTATGCATCCAAGTGATGATACCGACACACTTCTCGTCGTTGTTGGCGGCCAGCATCACAGCCTCGACTTCCTTTGAGCTGTTGGCCGTACCCTTATACACAATCTTCACGGGGATGTTGCCAGAGGCGTTCAGACCCTCAACCATCTCCTTAGAGTGACCATCGACTGCAACGACTGCGTCGCCGCCATAGAGCAACTGTGCACCAGTCACCCACCAAACTTCTAAATTTTTAAACATAGTTTTAAAATTTTAATTGATAATTGATAATTGACAATGGATAATTGGCTCCGCTTGACAACAATCGCATATCATGCTTAATAATGTTATTTGTTATTCTCTTTTGTTGATTTTATAATAGAAACCAGTAACCTTGTAATGGACCGACAATCGGCAATGCTACTACATTGTTGTCCTTCATCTGGCGCAGCTTAATTATCCATTATCCATTGTCCATTATCCATTACAAATGCTTTATGGTTAGCGTTTGCGCTGACCATAATAAGCATTTGGACCGTGCTTGCGCATGTAGTGCTTCTCGATGAGGAGCGGATTCATCGTCAGATTGGGATTGACACTGAAGGCGATGAATGCCATCTTGGCACACTGCTCCATGACCTTGGCATTGTAGACGGCATTGTCGGGAGAGGTACCCCATGAGAACGGACCATGGTTCTTCACCAGTACGGCAGGCGTGTGATCGGGGTTGATCTTACGGATGTTGAGGATCTCGTCGACGATGACATTACCCGTCTCCAACTCGTAGTTGCCCTTTACCTCTGCCTCCGTCATGTCACGGGTGCAGGGGATGGCCTGATAGAAGTAGTCGGCATGGGTGGTGCCGATGTTGGGGATGTCACGGCCAGCCTGTGCGAAGGCTGTGGCATAGGTGGAATGGGTGTGTACCACGCCCTGGATGTTGGGGAACGCCTTATATAATACAAGGTGTGTTGGGGTGTCGGATGACGGATTGAGGTCACCGTCTACTACTTCACCCGTCTTGAGGTCTACCACCACCATATCGGATGCTTTCATCACGTCGTAGTCAACACCTGAGGGTTTGATGACTACCAGACCGTTCTCGCGGTCAATACCGGAGACATTTCCCCAAGTGAAAATCACGAGGTTCTGCTTGACCAAGTCAAGATTGGCCTTGAATACTTTTTCTTTTAGTTCTTCGAGCATAGTTGTTTGATCATTAAATTTTGAAATTTGGAGCTTCTTTATAAGCCCGCTTGTTGAAACGATAGAGATAGGCACCACGCTTAGAACTGGTCTTGTCCACCAATTCCGTCTTCTCGATGAAGTCCATTTCCTTGATACGTTTGCGGAAATTGCGCTTGTCGAGTTCGGCTCCGTTGACAGCCTCATAAAGGTTCTGGAGCTGGGTGAGCGTGAACAGGGCAGGAAGGAGGCGGAAGCCAACGGGCTCTTGCGACAGCTTCTGCTGCATCAGCTTCCTCGCCTTACGCACCATCTCATTGTGGTCGGAATAGAGTTCTGGAATCTCATTGATGTCCACCCATTTTACACCATGCTGCAAGCGCAGTTCTTCATCATAGTCCTTGACGTTGATGAGTGCATAGTAGGCAATGGAAACCACCCGTTCGCCCGGGTCACGGTCTACATTTCCAAAAGCACCCACTTGGCGCATGAACAGATTCCGCAGTCCGGTCAGTTCGTAGAGTGTCCGTGTGGCAGCGTCGTCGACGCTCTCGTCGGCAGCGACGAAGCCTCCATAGAGGCTCCATTCGCCACGTCCGGGATCCATCTGGCGCTTGCCGATGAGCACCTTCAACTTCCCATCGTCGAAGCCGAAGATGATACAGTCTACCGACAACCATACCTTGGAATGTTCGTTGTAAAATGTCATGGTCTATTCGCTTTTTACCAGAAGTAATAGTAGAAGCAGCTGCAGAGGCCGATGACCACCAGTGTGCCTACCACATCGAAGACACCCCAGCTCTCCTTAATAGACTTCTTGAAGTCGGCAGAGAAGGTGATGGCATCCACCTGTTCTTTGGAGGGGGCTGGTGTGAAGAAGCTGACAGCCACCATCAGCAGGATGATGAAGAGCAACAGCCAGCACTCAAAGATCAGCCAGTTGGTCTGCCAGAACCATGCAGTGGCATCCCAGAAAGCACCGTCCATGACAGCCTTGCCGGAGTCGGTCACCACATTGGTGATCAGACGGACCATTCCGATGAGGAAGCCGCCAATAAGACCATATTCACCAGCCTTCGGTGTGATCTTCTTTGAGAAGATACCGAGGGTGAACACAGCCACCATAGCGGGAGCAATCAGCGACTGGATGTCCTGCAGGTAAGAGTAGAGGTTACCCATGTTCATCATGATCGGCATCCAAGCCAGACCGAGGAGCACGACGACGACGGTAGCGGTACGTCCAACGAATACGTAGTGAGCCTCGCTCTTGCCCTTCTTCATCGGCTTGTAGAAGTCCTCGGTGAAGAGGGTAGCACAGCTATTGAAGAAGGCAGCCAGAGAGGCTACCAGTGCACAGACGAAACCGA
>JAEEGF010263758.1_pt1 | contig 14344 bp, 15 predicted proteins | sample 9134171 | NCBI WGS metagenome assembly JAEEGF01 (sample SAMN16246542, study PRJNA631951) | gut metagenome | biome: gut microbiome; feature: rumen; material: AP-attached | host: Bos | place: Iran: Karaj | collected 2018-10
TCGAAGTGCGAGATGCGCTTTAAGATCGGTCAGTCGACGGAGGAGCAGATCGACACCTACGATCCGAACTGTCACAGCTCGATCACGCCGACGAACTTCGGCTTCACCTGCTTCCTGAACGCGATCCAGATGGCGGACGACATCACCGCGGAGCTTTGGTGCGACGGCGAAAAGATCTCCTATAAGCACTACTCGCTCGAGGAGTACGTCAAGTACTTCGAGCGTGCGGACAGCACGCAGGACGGCGTCGTCGATGCGCTGCGCGTCATCCGTGCCATGATCGACTTCGGCTACTATGCGCAGAAGTATTTCTTCAAGGCCAAGCCTTCGACCAAGGAAGACTATACGGCGGTCGTTCGCTACTACGCGACGCAGTACGATTTCGCGAACATCGGCCGAATGACTGAGAGCCACTCGCTGAAGAATCCGGAGAATAAGGTCATTGCAGACTCCGACATCGAGCGTGTTACGATCTCGATTTCGCTGGAATCGGCTACGGCGCTGACCGTCAAGCTCTACATGAAAGCCGACACGACTTCCGAGCCTGCGATCCGGATCGGCGGACAGACGCTGTCTCTCGAAAACCCGCTCATTGAGCGTAACGGCTGGAAGTGGACGATGACGGACGCAACCTCCGGATCGACTCGCTGCTTCGAGGTCTGCATCGAGGGCATCAGCCCGCACAACCTGGACAAGCAGTTTGTTCTCAGCGGAACGGCAGGCGGTAAGTTCAAGATCACGGTTTCCGCATTCTCCTATGTCGACGCGGTGCTGAAGGCGAGCGAAGGAGCCATGCCGTACCTGGAGGAAGCGAAGATGATGGTCGCGGCTCTGTATCAGTTCCACGAGGCGGAAGTGACATATCGCGCAGGTCTGAACAATTGAATCGGAAAAGGAGATGGATGAAATGAAAGAAACATACGAAAAAGCGACGGTGGAGATCCTCCGGTTCGATTGCGGAGCAGATGTGATCATCACAAGCCCGGGCGGCGACACGCCGCTTCCGGAAACCGGCGAATAACGGACCGATTTTACAACAGACTGACCCGAAGTTTTAACGGCTTCGGGTCGTTTTTTATCATTGCAGCAGGGATCGCTGTAAAAATATGAATTCGGGCTTGTCGATTTTTGTATATTATGGTATGATATCGAACGGTGTGAAATCAAAAGCCGCATCTCCGACGGGGATGAGACCGCAGCATAAAAGGGGGTAACTGTTTGTGAAGAGAAAATGGGGCGACCGGCCCGGCGCACGGTACGTCAAGGACGTATCGGGATTGACGACGATTATTTTTCATCTGATGCCGAAGCGGACCGAGAGCGAGGTTTATCTTGCCGACAAGATCGACGCGACGGAGCTTGTGAAGTTCATCGAAAAAAAGAATGCCGAGCACGACAACTACAAAACGACGCTGTTCCACTGCTTCGTGCTTGCGATCGCGCGGATGATCAAGGAGCGGCCGCATATGAACCGCTATGTGCAGGGCAGACGGATGTATGAACGGGATTCGATCAGCCTTTCGTTCATGGCGAAACGCCGCTTTGCCGACGACGCCGAGGAAGCGTTCATGCAGGTCGTTCCGAAGGATACCGACACGATCGACGAGATCAGCCATCAGATCTACGGCGATGTGCGCGAGGTGCGCAAGCATGAGCATTCGACGGGCGGTATGGACGCGACGGTCGATTCGTTTGCGAAGATCCCCCGCTTTCTGCTGATGCTGGTGTTCCGGTTTATCCGGATCCTCGATTTCTTCGGCAGAGTGCCGAAGTCTTTGAAGGAAGGCGATTCCAATTACAGCACGGTCCTGCTGTCCAACCTCGGCAGCATCAAGGGGCCTGCGGTCTATCACCATCTGAACAACTACGGAACGAACAGCATCATGATCACGGTCGGCACACTGCACAAGGAAGAGATGGTCATGCCGGACGGCACAAAGGAGATCCGCGACGTGGTCGATTTCGGCGCGACGATCGACGAGCGCATCGGCGACGGATTCTATTTCGTGCGCAGCCTGCGGCTCGTGAAGTACATCTTCGCGCATCCGGAGCTGCTGGATAAGCCGCTTTCCGAGCCCAGCGGGTTTGAGTACTGATAAAAGGGGAATGCAATGATCACAGCAAAGACACCGTGGGCGGAGCACCTCGGCTCCGTGCCGCTTCACCTGGAATACTTTGAAGGCTCGATGTTCGACAAGGTCGCAGACGTTGCAAAGCAGTATCCGGACAACGTGGCGTTCGACTTTATGGGGCGACCGACGACCTATCGGCAGATGGTGCACGAGATCGAGCGCTGCGCAAAGGCGCTGAAAACGATCGGCGTTCGCGAAAACGACAAGGTCACGATCGCCATGCCGAACTGCCCGCAGGCGATCTATATGTTCTACGCGGTCAACCTCGTCGGCGCCGTCGCGAACATGATCCATCCGCTTTCCGCCGAAAAGGAGATCGAGTTCTATCTGAACGAATCCGAGAGCGTGACAGCGATCACGCTGGACCAGTTCTACGGCAAGTTCGAAGCGATCCGCGAGAACACGAAGGTCGTCAACATCATCATCGCGTCGGTCAAGGACGCGCTCTCTCAGCCGCTTCGCGCGGGCTACATGCTCACCGAGGGACGCAAGATTAAAAAGATCCCGAAGGATGCGCCGGTCATCCGCTGGCGTGAGTTCATGCGGCTGTCGGAGTGCTGCTTCTATAAGTACAGGGTCGAACGCAAGTCGGACGATCCGGCCGTCATCCTGTATTCGGGCGGCACGACGGGTACGACCAAGGGCATTGTGCTGACGAACAAGAATTTCAACGCGCTCGGCGAGCAGGTAAAGGCCGCAAACCCGATGTTCCGCATCGGCGACAAAATGCTCGCGGCGATGCCGCTGTTCCACGGCTTCGGCCTCGGCGTCTGCATCCATACCATGCTGTCTCAGGGCGGGCGGTGCATCCTCGTGCCGCGGTTTACGGCGAAATCCTACGCGAAGGACATCGTGAAGTACCGCTGCAACTTCATCGCGGGCGTGCCGACGCTGTATGAGGCGCTCCTGCGGCTTCCGAGCATGGACGGCGCGGACCTGAGCTGTCTGAAAGGCGTATTCTCCGGCGGGGACAGCCTTTCGATCGAGCTGAAAAAGAAATTCGACACGTTCCTGTACGACCATAAGGCGGTCATTCAGGTGCGCGAGGGCTACGGCACGACGGAGACCGTTACGGCCTGCTGCCTGACGCCGCCGCACATGTTCAAGGAGGGGTCGATCGGGCTCCCGTTCCCGGACACGTATATCAAGATCGTCGAGCCGGACACGGACCGCGAGCTGCCGTACGGTGAGGAGGGCGAGATCCTGCTTGCCGGTCCGACCGTGATGAAGGAGTACATGAAGCATCCGGACGAGACCGCAAAGACGCTGCGTACGCACGCCGACGGGCTCACTTGGGTCTATACCGGCGATCTCGGCACGATGGACGAGGAGGGCTTCGTCTACTTCAAAGGCCGCGCCAAGCGCATGATCATCTCGTCCGGCTACAACGTCTATCCCGGACAGATCGAGAACATCCTCGACGCGAACGAGAAGGTGCAGATGAGCTGCGTGATCGGCGTTCCGGATCCTTATAAGATGCAGAAGGTCAAGGCGTTCGTAAAGCTTGCGAAGGACGTTCCCGCAACAGAGGAAACGAAACAGGAGCTTCTGGCCTACTGCCGCAAGAACATTGCGAAATACGCGATGCCGTACGACATCGAGTTCAAGGACGATATGCCGAAGACGCTCGTCGGCAAGGTCGCCTACCGCGCGCTGGAGGAGGAAGAGCTGCAAAAGCTCAAGGCTGCTTCCGGGCAGGCATGATCGAAGATCGGCGGTATTCCGTACCGTCGGCACGATCCGTTCCGGCAATCTCCGATACAAAACCGTTCTATCAAAGCAAAAGACCCGCGGGATGTTTCCCGCAGGTCTTTCTTATTTTCAGGATCCTTTTCCGTCAAAAGTCGATCACGCCGGTGAGGGAGAGGATCGTTTTCAAAAAGAGCAGGCCGAGCACAAAGAACATGACGAGCCGGATCTTTTTGCTGCCGCCGCGGATCGCGTAGCGCGCGCCGAGAAAGTTTCCGAGCATGGAGCACAGGATCGCAGGGATCCCGACCGAAAACAGCACGCTGCCGTTGATCAGATAGACGACGAGCGAGGCGATGTTGGACGCTAAGTTCGCAACGCGCGCGCAGCCTGCCGAATTCAGAAGCCCGATGCCGAGTACGAGCGAGAACGCGATCGTGAGGAACGTTCCCGTGCCGGGACCGATGAGTCCGTCGTACACGCCGAGCACGAGGCCGATCAAAGCGGACCACAGGATCGTCCGGGAGCGTGGCAGCTGCTTTTCGCTTTCGTCGGTCTTATTCCGGGCGAGGATCAGGATCAGCGCGGCCGCGGGAAGCGCGGCAAGGATGACGATCTGAAGAACATTGTCCGGCAGCCTGACGGCAAGCGACGAGCCGCCCGTCGCGCCCAAAAGACAGCCGACGGCGGCGGGCAGAGCGCAGTCCCAGCGGATCTTGCAGCTTCTTGCGTATTTGAATACCGAGGTCGCCGTGCCGCAGCCGTTTGCGAGCTTGTTCGTGCCCGCGGCGAGTTTCACCGGGATCCCGGCGATCAGATATGCCGGCAGGGAAATGACCCCGCCGCCGCCTGCGACCGAGTCCACAAAGCCCGCCAGAAAGACGAGCGGACAGACAATGAGATAGGTCCAGACGGTGGGAGTAAAGGTCGGCACGGCACGGCTCCTTTCGATACGTTACAGGCATTATAACACAGAACATACAAAAAACAATCATTTTCGGAATAAACCGGAAAATACCTCTCGATTCCGGGACACGGATATGGTATAATACACAAAATGGGAAAGGACGGAGGAAACGATGCCGAAGCAGTACGTCGCGATCGATCTGAAATCGTTCTATGCCTCCGTCGAATGCACGGAGCGCGGGCTCGATCCCCTCGACGCGAACCTCGTCGTTGCGGACGAAAGCCGCACGGACAAGACGATCTGCCTTGCCGTTTCGCCTGCGCTGAAGGCGTATAAGATCGCGGGACGCGCACGGCTGTTTGAGGTGCGTCAACGCGTGGAGGAGATCAACCGCGAGCGGCTGACGCGCGCGCCGGGACACCGGTTTGCCGGAAAATCGGTCCTTGCCTCGGAGCTTGCGCGCGATCCGTCTCTGGAGCTCGATTTCATCGCCGCGACGCCGCGTATGCATTATTACATGGATTATTCGCGCAGCATCGTGGAGATCTATCTTCGCCACGTCTCGCCGGAGGATCTTCTGGTCTACTCGGTCGATGAGGTGTTCATCGACGTCACGCCGTACCTTGCGCGGTACAAAACGACCGCGCACGACTTCGCGATGAAGCTGATCCGCGAGGTTTTGGAGGAGACGCGCATCACGGCGACGGCGGGCATCGGTACGAATATGTACCTTGCGAAGATCGCCATGGACATTGTGGCAAAGCGCATGCCCGCGGACAAGGACGGCGTGCGGATCGCCGAGCTCGACGAAAAGAGCTACCGCGAGGCGCTGTGGTGCCATAAGCCGCTCACCGATTTCTGGCGGATCGGCAAGGGCATCGCAAGAAAGCTTGAAGCGTACGGCATGCACACGATGGGCGACGTGGCGCGCTGCTCGGTCGGCAAGCCGACGGATTATCAGAACGAGGACCTTCTGTACCGTCTGTTCGGGATCAACGCGGAGCTCATCATCGACCACGCGTGGGGCTGGGAGCCGACGGAGATCAAGGACTGCAAATCCTATGTGCCGCAGGCGCAGAGCCTGAGCCAGGGGCAGGTCCTCTCGCGGCCCTACAAGGCCTCGGAGGGACGAATCGTGGTGCAGGAGATGGCGGATCAGCTCTCCCTGGACCTGGTCAGAAAAGGGCTGTATACGGATCAGGTGACGCTGGATATCGGCTATGACGTCGAGAACCTCACCGATCCGGAGCGGGCGGCGGCATACAAGGGCGAGGTCGTGACCGATTGGTACGGCCGGAAGGTCCCGAAATCTGTGCACGGATCGAAAAGCCTCGGACGGCACATGGCCTCGACGGAGCGCATCGTGGAAGCGGTGCGGACGATCTTTGACCGCATTGCGGACGAAACGCTGCTGATGCGCCGGTTCACGATCGCGGTCTGCAACCTTCTGACTGCGGACGAGGTCAAAGCGGCGGAAGAAAAACCGGAGCAGCTCGATCTTTTTACGGACTATGAGGCGCAGGAACGGGAGCGCAGGACCGAGGACGCCGCGCTTGAAAAAGAAACGCGGCGGCAGAAGGCGCTTCTGGATATCCGGGATAAATACGGCAAGAACGCGGTCGTGCGCGGGCTGAACCTGCAGGAAGGCGCGACGGCGATCGAGCGCAATTCACAGATCGGCGGGCACAAGGCATAAGGAGGGAATGAAGAAATGAAGGATTTGTCGCTGTATATCCCGCAGCCGAAGGAATTGTCTTTCCGGCAAAGGATGCTGTCCGATCCCGAAACGATGGCATACAACGCGCCGTGGTTTCCGCCGGATGGATGCATTGATTTTCCGCAGTCCGCGTGGGAGAGATGGTATGCGGATTGGATCGGACGCGAGCCGGAGCGGTTTTTCGCGTATCTGAAGCGCGATTCCGACGGTGCTTTTGTCGGGGACGTGTGCTTTCACTGCACGCCGGAAGGCGGGTGGGACACGGAGGTTTTAATCTATGCCCCGGAGCGCGGAAAGGGCTACGGAACGCAGGGACTGCGGCTTCTTGCGGAACACGCGTTCTCGCACGGCGTGACGTGCCTGCACAACGAGTTTGAGACGACGCGGGACGCGGCGTATCGGATGCATCGCGCGGTTGGCTTCCGCGAGACCGGACGGCGGGACGGTATGATATTTCTGGAATTGACGGAGGAAGACTTTCGGAAAGGAAACACACACATGGAACCGAGAGAGGTTCTGGACATTCTGCACGTTGCGGAGCGGCTGAAGGACACGCCGCGGCACTGCACGACGTCGAAGGGACGGCGTGAGAGCGTTGCGGAGCACAGCTGGCGAATCTCCCTGATGGCGATGCTTCTCCGGAGCGAGTTTCCGGAGCTCGATATCGACAAAGTGACGCGGATGTGTCTCATCCACGACCTCGGCGAGTGCTTCACCGGCGATATTCCGACGTTTTTGAAAACCGATGCGGACGAGGCCACCGAGGAGCGGCTTCTGGATCGCTGGGTAAGCTCGCTGCCCGCGCCGGTATCGGAGGAGCTTTCGGCGCTCTATGCCGAGATGAACGCGCTTACTACGCCGGAGGCGAAGCTCTATAAGTCGCTTGACAAGCTGGAGGCGGTGATCCAGCACAACGAGTCGCCGATCGAAACGTGGGAGCCGAACGAGTACGAACTGAACAAGACCTACGCGTTCGACATCGTGGCGTTTTCGGATTGGCTCACGGCATTGCGCAAAGAGATTTACAAAGACACGGTTGCAAAAATCGAATCGGGAAAATAAACAATACAAAGGAGGATCAGCATGAAAATTATTGCAACGAACGAAGCCCCTGCGGCGATCGGACCGTATTCGCAGGGCATGATCGTCGGGAATCTTGTGTACACCTCAGGCCAGATCCCGGTCGATCCGAAGACCGGCGCGATCGCGGGCGACACGATCGAAACGCAGGCGGAGCAGTCGCTCCTTAACGTCAAGGCGGTGCTCGAGGCGGGCGGCGCAAGCATGGACAGTATCGTGAAGACGACCTGCTTTATCGCGGACATGGCGGATTTCGCGGCGTTCAACGCAGTCTACGCAAAGTACATCCAGGGCGCGCCGGCGCGGTCCTGCGTGGCGGTCAAGACGCTGCCGAAAAACGTGTTGGTGGAGATCGAGGCGATCGCGGAGATCGTGAAGTGACGGAAAGGAACGCGGCATGAACGACGCAAGAGAGCAATACGGCGATATCATCGACAGGGAGCATCCGGATTCCGTGAAGCATCCGCGCATGCCCCGGCTGAATCGCGCCGCGCAGTTTGCGCCGTTTGCCGCGCTGACCGGCTACGACGATCTGATCCACGAGGCGGCGCGCCATACTGAACGGCGGATCGTGCTCGACGAAAACAAAAAGGAGGAGCTGAACCGCAAGCTCTTCGTTCTGATGCGCGAAAAGCCGCAGGAAGCAGTCTTTACGTGCTTCGTTCCCGACGTGAAAAAGAGCGGCGGCACGTATGAGGACGTCGTCGGAAGGATCGAGTCGGTCGATATGCTGAACGGCTATATCACCCTGGATTCCGGCAGGATCCTGGACGTCGGAGACGTGATCGAGATCGGGAGCGACGCGTTTTCAAGCGAGCGATTCTGATCGGAATCGACGCTTGTGCGCATGTGTGAAGAGGGTTTTAACTTTCCGTTAATAGTGCTTCAAACCCGTTGACCTCGTACTTCTTTGGGAGTACAATACGGTTGAGAATTGAAACGGGGGACAAAGCAATGGAAGAAAAGACGACACGGCCGATCCTGACGGATGATACCGTCATCGAGGATAAGGAAGTTCCGTTTGAAGATCTGATCTCCGAATTGCGCTATTGATGATCGGAAAGGTGCCCTCGGGCATCTTTTTTCGTACCCAAAAACGGACCGTAAGCCGGAAACGGACAATCTTTTGAAAGGAAAACAAAACGAATGAATCACCGAATGACAGTACGGATCGCGGCGCTGTTCCTTGCGCTGCTGATGCTGACGGGCCTTGCTGCCTGTGCTAAGGACGAACCGGAGTCGGTCGGAACGGCCGATACGCAGCCTGCCGCGCCCGGAACGGAAAGCACCGAAGCGCCCGGGGAGGAGGAGGTCATCCTGACGGGCGAGTCGACGGAGCCGACGCAGCAGCCGCAGCCCGGACCCGAGCCGGAATCCGATCCGAAACCCGAGCAGGGATCCGACCCCGAGCTTCAGGCGGAAAATCCGCTTCCGGACGGGACCTATCCCGTCAAGCTCGAATGCACGCAGACGCTTGACCGGAACGGAACGCTCTGGGCAGGCTTTGTGCTGCTGCATTACGTGGAGCTTCCGAACGATCAGGTTTCCTCGCTGAAGGCGGGCGACACGGTGCAGCTTCCCGAATACAGCTTCGTCATCGAAAACGTCCGTCAGGACGACAGCATGGGGTATCGTGAGATCTGGTTCAACGACGGGACGGAGCACTGTATCTATATGGAAGATACGGACTGCTGGCGCTTCACATGGCCGGACGACGAGCCGTATTATACGGATGGGGAGCACAGCACGATGCCGCTGGCTGTCGACGCGATCCTGACGGACGAGCTGACGCCGCTTTCGGAGGGAAGAAACGTATACGGCGTGCCCGCCGGAGACGATCCGACGATCGGCGCGCTGGACCTTCTGGAGGACTTTTTCCGGCACTATCCGGGGCTGGAGTATGAAAGAGCGGCGATCACCATCCAAAACGGCGAGATCACGGAGGTTTTGATCGAGTATCATCCGTAACGGACATCAACCGCGGAGAGGAGAGCAGATATGCCGTTTGAGATCATACGGGACGACATCACGCATGTAAGGGCGGACGCGATCGTCAATACCGCGAATCCGGATCCGGTCGTCGGCGCAGGCACCGACAGCGCGATCCACGCCGCGGCGGGACCGCGGCTCCTTGACGCGCGCAAAAGGATCGGTCGGATCGCGGTCGGAACATCCGTCAAAACCCGCGCGTACGATCTGCCGGCGAAATACGTTCTGCATACCGTTTCGCCCGCGTGGATCGACGGCGCGCACGGGGAGGAAGCGCTGCTGAAAAGCGCCTATGACGCCGCGCTCACGCTTGCGGACCGTCTCAAATGCCGATCGATCGCGTTTCCGCTGTTGTCTGCGGGCTGCTACGGGTTCCCGGAGGACCGCGCGCTGTCGATTGCGATCCATGCGTTTACGGATTTTCTGCTGACCCACGATCTTCGGATCATCCTCGTTCAGTTCGGACAGGGATCCTTTACGCTTGCGAAGGGACTGTTCGGCGACCTCAGGGCGTACATCGACGATCATTACGTCGATACGGCGAAAAAGACCGAGTACGGCGGCGCCGGAGATGCGCATATCCTCTCGCGGCGGGAAGCCGCAGTCGGCGCGCGCTTCGAGCCGGCACAGTTGATGGCGGAGATCCGGAAATCATCCGAGACCGGTTCCGATCAGGCGATGCACACCATCGAAGCGGAGAACGCGGACGCGTCCGAACCGATGCTGAATCTAAGGCGTCCCCAGGCAGCGTTCATGGCGGACGCCGCCCCAACGGCGAAGCCCGCGTCGAACCGTTCCCGAAAAGCAAAAGCCGTTATTGCGCCGCAGGAGGCGAACGGGCTTGAGGAGCTTTTGAAAAAAGCGGAAAGCACCTTCTCGGAGTACCTTCTGGACCTTCTGAACGAGTGCGGCGAAAAGGATTCGGACGTTTATCACCGGGCGGAGATCAGCCGTCAGCTCTTCAACAAAATCATCAACAGAAAGGATTATCAGCCGACCAAGAGCACGGCGATCCAGCTTGCGCTGGGACTTCGGCTCGATCTTGCAAAGACGCAGAAGCTGCTCTCAAAGGCGGGCTACGCGCTGACCCGCAGCAGCAAGACGGACCTTGTCGTGCAGTATTTCATCGAGCGCGGCGAGTACAGCATCGTCACCGTGAACACCGCGCTGTATGATTGCGGTCTGCCGCTTCTGAAGACCGGCAGCGCAGTATAAAATGTCAACCCGGGATTGACAAAAACCTCCTTTGGATTTGCTAAACTGCAATCAGCAAAAACAAAGGAGGTTCTTCTTATGAACGGCAATCTGACGGAAATGGTTTTTATTCTGGATCGCAGCGGCTCGATGGCGGGCCTCGAGGCGGACACGATCGGCGGCTTCAACGCCATGGTCGAAAAGCAGAAGCGCGAGGAGGGCGAGGCTTTCCTTTCCGCCGTCCTGTTCAGCAACGACAGCACGGTGCTCTATGATCGCGCGGACGTGAAAAAGGTCGAGCCGATGACGGAGCGGCAGTACTTCGTCGGCGGCTGCACGGCGCTTTTGGACGCGATCGGCGATGCGGTGCATCACATCGGCAACGTGCATAAGTACGCCCGCGAGGAGGACCGTCCCGCAAAAACGATCTTCGTGATCACCACGGACGGCATGGAGAACGCGAGCCGCCGCTATACCTACGACGAGGTGCGGAAAATGATCGAGCGGCAGCGCGAGAAGTACGGCTGGGAGTTCCTGTTCCTCGGCGCGAACATGGACGCGGTCGCGGCGGCGCGGCGGTTCGGTATCCGCGAGGACCGCGCGGTGCGGTACGAATGCGATTCCAAGGGCACAAGGCTGAACTATAAGGTTGTCAGCGAGGCGATCTGCAGCGTTCGCGCCGGCGCGCCGATGGCGGCAAACTGGAAGGACGAGATCGAACAGGACTACAAGAACCGCGGCAAGCACTGAGCGGGGAGAGGCGGCGCAGAGCCGCCTTTTGCCGTAAACCGATTGACGTGAAGGAAAGGGCGGGTTATAATGAAAACAAATGAGGATCGAAAGGAGAGCGCTGTGGATAATCCGGCAACCATTCGCGTGACCGGCAGGGGCATGCTGAGGCTTCGGCCCGACACGACGCGCATTACGGTGACGCTCGAGGGCGTGGAGACCGCATACGCGGCGACGCTTAGACGTTCGGCTGCGGATTCCGCAACGGTCCGCGAGGCACTTGCGCCGATCGGTTTTACCGCAGAGGACCTTAAGACGCTGAACTTCAGCGTACAGACGGAGTACGAGGGCTATCAGGAGGAGGGCGTCTACCGCCAGCGCATTGCGGGCTATCGCTTCCGGCACGAGCTGAAGGTCGAATTCCCGTCCGACAATGAGCGGCTCGGCCGTGTCCTTGCCGCGCTTGCGGAGGCAGAGCTCACGCCCGAGATCCGGATCGCCTATACGGTGAAGGACCGAGAGGCGGCGAAGAATCTGCTTTTGGGCGCGGCGGTCGCCGACGCAAAGGCAAAGGCGGAGGCGCTGACCGCGGCGGCAGGCGTGAAGCTTTCAGGCATCCGGCACATCAGCTATTCGATGAACGACAGCGAGTTTGCGGTGCAGCCCGTCCTGTATGCGGGCATGAAGCGCAATGCGTGCGCGGACAGCTTTGCGCCGGAGATCGTGCCGGAGGACATCGAGGTTTCGGACGTCGTCACGGTGATCTGGGAGATCGAATGATGACCGATCTCGGATCGGAATCAGATATATCGACAAGGAGGAAATGACATGGACAAGTATCAGTGCGGCCCCTGCGGCTATATCTACGACCCGGCGGAGGGCGATCCGGACGGCGGCATCGCGCCCGGCACCCCCTTTGAAGATCTGCCCGACGATTGGTGCTGCCCGATCTGCGGTGTCGGCAAGGACATGTTTGAAAAGGCAGACTGATTGAACGAAAAAAACGCGCTCGCTTCTGCGGGCGCGTTTTACCGTTGCTTCATTCTTCCTTTTCGGACGTTCCGTTCGCCTTCTGAAGATAGCGGCGGATCGTCTCGACCATATGCTTGTTCCGGAAATTCGCCTCGATCTCTTCCATATCGACCGTGCGTCCGAGCATGATCCCCTGGATCAGCACTTCGGCATACATGACTTCGCGCGTCTTGGGATCGGCAAGATAGGTCAGAATGTCGATGTTCATCTTTTCATTGATTCCCTCGATCATGCCGGTGAAGAACGTGCAGTCCCGGCCGAACAGCGTCCCGACGCTTTCGATGTTGCTGAATCCCGTCATGACGTCCTCGAGCCGCATCAGCCTGCGATCGCTTGCTGCAAGCGCACCGCCGTTCAGCAGCTTGTCCGCCGTTGTGCCGAGAATGTCGCAGAGATCGAGCAGGATGCCCGTGTCCGGCAGCGCGTCGCCGTTTTCCCACTTCGAGACCGCCTGGAACGAGATGTTCAGTTTCTCCGCAAGCTCCTTCTGCGTCATGCCGGAGCTCTTTCTCAAGTTTTGAATATAATGTCCGATTTTTAAGGTATCCATTGTTGTATCTCCTTTGTTTTTTGTTTTCTGCAGCCTGCGGTATCATCATAGCGCAAAAGAGATAATTCGTAAATAACGAGAAAATTGAAATAATTCTAATTGAATTAGAATCCGTCGCATAAAGAAACTCCCCGCCGCACGGACGGGGAGCGTTTTGTATGCCGCAATGATCCTTACAGCGGCATGATGCCCCAGAGCGCCGCAAAGAGCATGCACAGGATCGAGAATCCCCAGACATAGAGGAAGCTCGCCTTGATGTGGTCTTTGATCTCGACTTCGGCAAGACCGGTGCCGAGAAGCGTTGCCGGAACCATCGGACTGATGAACGTCGCACAGTTGCGGCAGACGACCATTGCGACCGCGACCGGCAGCGCGTTGACGCCGAACGCCTGACCGATACCGATCACGACGGGCAGCATACCGTAGAAGTAACTGTCGGTATCGAACGCAAGCGCCAGCGGCACGGACAGGATACCGATGATCAGCGGCAGATGCTGGCCGAGCGCCTTCGGCAGGATCGACGAGATGATGTTCGCCAGGCAGCGGACGACGGACGGGATCGCATCCGGCGGGAGTTCCATGACCTTTGCGGAGATCGCCTTGCCGTCGGCGCCGATGCTCGTGGTCAGCACGCCCATCAGGATCGCCGCGCCCATCAGCGTGGAGCACATCATGAGCGCCGGACCGGCGTGCAGGTTGATGATCTTCTTGTGCATCTTGGCATTGAAGCCGTAGTTGATGAACAGCGCCAGCGCGCAGCCGATCATGAACGGAACGTAGCTGGGGAACGCGTCCCAGATCAGCATGGCGATGATCGCAAGCGTCAGGAGAATGTTTACGATGAACAGCTTCGGACGCGCAAGCTCGTTGTCCGCCTGCTCATGCAGCGCTTCCTTGAGATCGACGTCGCCCTCGGTCTCGGCAAGCTTGCCGTGGAGACCTGCGCCGCGGCGCTTCTCAAGGAAACCGGAGAGGACTGCGTGCGCGAGCGCCAGCACGATGCCGAAGATCTGGATCGGCAGGATCGTCTTCCAGAGCGCGCCGGCTTCCATGCCCATAACGGACGCCGCGCGCATGGTCGGACCTGCCCACGGCATCAGATTCAGAACGCCCATCGCAAGGACTGCGATGCGCAGGAGCGTGGTCGGGCGCATGTGCATGCGCTTGTACACCGGCAGCATGGCGGGGATGACGATGCAGAACGTCGACGCGCCGCCGCCGTCGAGGTGACCGACGAGCGCGATGACCGCGGTCACGATGCACACGCCGATGACGTTGTCGCCGACGAGCTTCATCAGCTTGCCGATGATGACGTCAAACATGCC
>JAEEGF011493125.1_pt1 | contig 14344 bp, 8 predicted proteins | sample 9134171 | NCBI WGS metagenome assembly JAEEGF01 (sample SAMN16246542, study PRJNA631951) | gut metagenome | biome: gut microbiome; feature: rumen; material: AP-attached | host: Bos | place: Iran: Karaj | collected 2018-10
CAGCTACGATGAGCAGCAGCTCGAGGGCGGCGACACCCGCGTGGTGCTGCACCTGCCCAAGGCTCTGGCTCCCATCAAGTGCGCCATCCTGCCGCTCGTCCGCAAGGACGGTATGCCCGAGAAGGCTCACGAGATCATGAATATGTTGAAGTTTGACTTCGCCTGCCACTACGAGGACAAGGACACCGTGGGCAAGCGCTACCGCCGCCAGGATGCCATCGGCACTCCTTATTGCATCACCGTCGACGGACAGACGCTCGAGGACAACACCGTCACCCTGCGTGACCGTGACACCATGCAGCAGGAGCGCGTCGCCATTGCCGACCTGCCTGCTATCCTCGCCCGCGAGTGCAGCCTGAACAACGTATTGCGTAAATTGATGTAATCTTTTTGAAAGGCTTTAGTTTTGTCAGACACCTGAAGCCTAACACCAAACGCCTAAAATAATGAAGAAGTTTTTCTATACCGTCTTTATGGCCATTGTAGCCATCACGATGCTGGACTCCTGCTTGGGTAAGAGCGTCGAGGATGAGTACAAGAATTGGCGCGAATCCAATGACGAGTGGTACCATCGTCAGGCCACCTCAGGCCAGTACACGGTGCTCACGGCCTCTTGGGATCCCTCGGCTCATGCGCTCATCTGCTGGCACAACGATACCATGCTGACGCGTAATAACCTCAAGCCCCTCATCTCCTCGACGGTGGATGTGAAGTATCGCTTGAGCCTGTATGACGGCACGCGTGTGGATTCGTCCTATACCAGCTTGTCGGTCAGCCAGTCCGACAGCATCTATCGCTCGCTGGTGAGCAATAATGTCGAAGGCTGGATGATTGCCCTGACCCACATGCACGTGGGCGACAGCTGTACGGTCATCATCCCCTACCAGCAGGGTTACGGCTCCACCAAGAAAAGCGATGTGCTGCTCCCTTACAGCAATCTTGTCTTTGACATGAAGCTGGTGGACATCTACAAGTACAAGGCCAACTAATGTGTGGCCAAAAAGGTTAACGAGAAATCCCCTGGGCATCGCTCAGGGGATTTCTGTTTGTCGTCGGTGTGCCGTAGCGCTGCTGCGACCTTAGACAGGTTAGCGTAACGAGAGCTGGTAGTTGTAATACTTCTCGTTGCCGGTAATGTCCTCGATGACCTTGATGAACGGCGGGAATTCCACCTCGTCGCCCTCCTTGACGCCCTCGAGCTCCAGAATCTGCATACCCAGTTTGGGCTCGATATAGGTGTCGAGTTCGAAGTAGCGGTTCTTCCACACGAAGCACTTGCGCATCTTGCTGATGGGCTTGCGGTTGGGGTCGGCCAGCTGCAGCAGGTCCACATATTGCTGGGCTGTGATGCGACGCTCGGTCTCAATCTGCTTGTCGCTGCTCACAGTTTTCTTGATGGTCTGGAAATAGACATAACTGCCCTGCCAGCCACGCTTGCGCACGCGCATCTCGGTGCCCGGTTCGCTCAGCAGGTAGGTCTGGGTAATCTCGCTCTCGGTATAGTCGGGGATATCGCCCGTGACCTCGACGATGTATTTGTGTTCCTTCTCGATGGGGCTGGGAACGCCCAGCACGGTCGAAATCTCGTTGAGCACCTGGCGCAGCTTGTCGTCAAAGTCCATGTGGTTGCCGATGACGCGCAGGTGGGGATGTCCCGTCCAGGCGCTCAGCACCTTACGGTCGAGTTCGCGTGCCATCTCCACGTCCTCGCTGCGGAATTTGTTGTTCTCGTTGGTGTAGAACTGTTCGGCACCGGCGGCAGCGGTCACCATGTGCAGGATGGCCTCGTAGCGGGCATCGCGCAGCTTCACGGTGTTGGTGCCCATCTCCTCGGTCAGTGCCTCCCATATCTCGGGCGACACGTATGCGCTGATATCCATCGTGCCGCGGTCGCACACGATGAGCACGGGCTTGCTGCACTGAGCCGCCATCTTGGCAAAGTGGTCCTCGAGCGCCAACTGGATGTTCAATGTTGATTTCTCGGCCTCGAAGAATAGGGCCTTGTTATGAGTCAGGTAGTTGATACCGGCGCTGCTGAACATTGTGGGCACCTCGGGAATCGCAAACACCTGGAAGCCCAGGCTGCTGAAGTGCTCGATAATCTGTGCCATAGCCGTCGTCTTGCCGGCGCAGGGGCCGCCAGTCAACACAATCTTAGTGATTTTATTGGTAATCTTATCAGTCATTTTCTAATTGATAATGCGGGTTTCACAAAAAAGAACGCCAAATTTACACATAATCCCGCATTCCCACAACCTTTCCATCCTAAAAGATGTGAAAACGCAAAAAGGGTAAAAAGGGGACGGCTCTTTTGATGTAATTTTCTCTTAATGGAGTTCCCGTTCATTAACAGTGACGGACATATCGTCCATATAGAGTGTCATGATTGCGGATAGTGCATTGTCACGGTTTGACCATCTCGCGGCTCACTTCGGGGATGTTGTATTCCTCGTGGATGCGCTGGTCGAGTTGTTCGGGAGTCATCTTCAGGCACTCCTCGGCACGCTCAGGAACGTCAACCACTGCACGGTTCTTGTCGAGATAGGTAAGGGCCCTCTTGAAGGCATAGGCAAATCCCTCTTCTCCCAGTTTCTCCACCTTGTGCTCCAAGCCATACTCAATCATGGCAAACACCATGGCCATCATCCCTTCTCGGCTTTCGATAACGCTGCAGTCGCGTATTTCTATAGTTATTTCGTCGGAGTTCTCACACCATATGATAAGGAAATTTTGCACTTGGTGTTGTATGTAACTATTCGTGTCAAGCGGTTGGTCGAGCCACCAGCGAGACAGGCGCAGGGCGTCGGCGCTATGCTTGCGGCAGTCTTTGGCATTCATGACGTTTTCACGTGCGGGGATGGCAAGATTGATGAGGCGGTACACCTTGGGTCTCAGTGTGGGATGTTCGTTCGATGGGGTGAACAGGTGATCGTTATACCATCGGGCAAAAGCGTCTATCTGTTCCTTTGCTGTGGAGCTGGTGGACTCCCACTGCTGGTAGGCATCCATATCGCCATGAGCCAAAAGATACATATTATAGGCCTGCCAATGGCCGCTCTCACGCACCTGTCGTTGGAAATCCAGGATAGACACGTCATAGTAGTCGTTGAACTGCTCATAAAACGAGTCGATGAACCGTCCGCGCACATCGATGAGGGATTGCAGCGTTATTTCCTTCTCGGGTTTCGATGCCTTCAACATTTCCTTGTCAAATGCCATAGGTAACGGCAAAAACACCTGCGACGAGTCTTTTGAGATGCTGATCTCATCCATCTTGGTAAACGTGGTGTGGATCACAGTTGAGTCACCCTCGTTGGTAATGTTGATATGCTCTTTATACATGTGATAGATCAGATCGCTTATTTGCGCGCTCCATTTCCCATAGGTACCAGTATCATAGTTCAAGCAAAGCAGACGTGCTGCCTCGCCATACATGATGCCCCAAAAAGGCTCGGCTGAGTCGGCATAAAGCATAGCCAGGCAACAATAGGCCGATGGATGTCCCGGGTCTACTTCTATAGCCTTCTCGTACAACTCGACAGCCTGATTATAGTCCTCTTTCTTTTGGGCAATCCTCCCTTGTTCGACATAAAGAAGAGCGGCATCAGGGAAACGCTCAAGACCACGATTATAGGCTTTGATAGCTTCTTTGGGTTTGCCCATCTCGTCAAGGCAGTTACCCTCTAGGTGATACACCATGAAGGTGGCTGCAGGGTGATCTTCCAGCCGTTTCAGGATTTCCAGAGCCTTCATCTTTTCCCCTAATACCCAATAGGCATAGCACATCTCATAGAGCACATTGTAATTGTTGGGGTACTCCTTGTCGAGGTTGTTAAGAATCTCGATAGCCGTTTCGGCCATGCCCGTGTCCATCAGTGTGATGGCCTTTTCCAAGCGAGTTCTGGCAGCATCGCTCATGTCTGCACTTGTCTGTGCATGGGCCGAGAATAAAGCCACAACAGCGACTAATAAAAATAAGAATGTCTTTTTCATATTAATTGTTCGTGCTTCTTGTGTTCCCTGTTTATGGTATATTGAACATGCGACAGGTTTTCAGAAATTAGTACATATTGTATTTATTGTTTTCACATTATAAAAAGTGAGTTGTCGTTTTACTCTAGGCGGCGCTTGACGAAGTCGACGATGAACTGTGCGGTGCCCTCGATGCCCAGCAGGCTCGAGTCGAGGCACAGGTCATAGCTGTCGGCGTGGCCCCACAACTTGTCGGTGTAGAAGTTGTAGTACTCGGCGCGCAGTTTGCCTATTTTGTCGGCGCGCTTCTCGGCAGCATCATGCGTGTCACAGTCGCCGCGCTCGATGATGCGCTTCACGCGGTCCTCGATGGGAGCGTGCAGGAACACGCTGATGACGGGGCAATAGTCGCGCAGCACATAGTCGGCGGTGCGGCCCACAATGACGCACGGCTTGCGGTCCACCAGGTCTTTCATCACCTGGCATTGTGCCTTGTAGATGGAGTCATCACTCATGGGGATGTCTCCTGTAAAGGTGGACCCCGCCATGGCTAGGTTCAGCGGCCACAGGCTTGGGAAAAACTTGGGCGTGCGCTCGTCGGCAGCCTCAAACAATTCGGGCATGATGCCGCTGGCCTTGGATGCCTCGAGCAACAACTGCTTGTCATAGTAGTCGATGTCCAAAAGTTGGGCTACACGCTGGCCCACCTCACGACCACCACAGCCAAACTGGCGTCCGATGGCAATCACATAATTTTTGTCGGTTTTAAGGTCTTGATTCATTGTTATGCGGTGTTTAGGTTGTTTTTTACACTTTTGCTGGATGGTCATCAATGTCAGGGCTATGCTCAGGGTCGTCGTTGATGACGACGGTGGGCAGTTGCAATCCCTTGCCGGGGGACCACCGCCCGATGACGTTGGTGGGGTAGATGGGTGTTTTGTACTCCACCATCTCAAACTCCTGCACAAACTTCACTTTGCCCTGGCGCTTGAAGGTCTTTTCCAGCAGTTCCAGGTTTTCCTTACCCGTGAGTACAACAAAGTAGCAACGGCCTTGCTGCAGCGTGCCGTAGTAGATGCTTGCGTCTCTGCTGCCTCGTGTCACGATATCGTCACTGTGGGCGGCAATGGCTACTTCGCCATTAGGCTTGGGGTCCAGCAGCAGCACGAAGGTGCGGTTCATATAGTCCTCCTGGGCGATGGTGTCCATCACCTGGGTGATTGCGCTGACCAGGTCGGCATCGGCTTTCTTGTCGAACGCTAGGCGCTTCATTTCCACCATGATAGTCTTCTCGGGCAGGGAACTGCGTTGTCCCATGGTGAATTGGCGGGTCACAATGACTTCGTCATCTTTGGCCCACAGGCTGCCGGCAACCAGCACAACAGCAATCAATGTGATTAATAGTCGTTTCATCTTACAACCTGCTAAATTACAAAATTAGTGAATGCCGAGCACAAAAAACATTAAAAAGTTTTGTTGAGACACTCTTGATTCATCTGCTTTCTTAGACAAACGGCCGATTGATTCGTTTAATATGCCAAATCTACTAAGAAATTTCAAAAAAAACACATTGCGATTGATTAATTATCGGTTTTTTCTTATTTTTGCCACAGTTAATTGATAGTTTAACCATCTAAAGAAATCGGATTTATGAAAAAGCTATTACTGTTTCTGTTTGTGGCGTTTTGGGCGCCGTTTAGCTTGATGTCGCAAGGATGGCCCGCTGACTATGGAGGAGTGGCACTCCAGGGCTTCTTTTGGGACAGTTTCCGTCCTGCCGATGGACATCCAGGCATGACGATGGCTACTATGTATGGTGCCGGTTGGGGTGAGGACGACCAGTGGTATGTCCCCATCACCACTTGGGCAGAGTTGTTGAACCAAAAGGACAATATTGCGCCCTATATCGACCTGCTGTGGCTTCCGCAGAGCGGTGCGACGGTATGCTCCGATCAGAGCGTGTTCACTACCGAGGGCGAGGCATGGCGTGCCGGACACAACGGCTCATGGGTGTGTACCCGTTACGGGGACATTATCAACAACCCTGACTGCATGGGCTTTGTGCCCGTGTTCTATTTTGACCATAACCGGGGCGAGACCTATGACGTCAACGGAACGACGTGGACGCCCAAGAGCTACTTCGGCACCGAGGCCGAACTCATCAACCTCATCAGCGCCTACAAAGCTGCCGGTACTGGCGCCATGGAAGACGTGGTAGCCAACCACAAGGGCGGACTAAGCACATGGAACGAGGGCGTGCGCTATGCCTACGACTTCGTCGATGAAATTGATGTCATCGGCCCCACGACGGGCAAGACCTACAGCATCCAGTGGGACTGGGACGAGAACGGCAAGTGCAGGGACATCTGCTGGGACGACGAGTGCGGCATGGGCAGCGGTAACACCGACTGTGGCGGTGACGCGGGCAAGGGACCGTGGGCCCGAGACATCGACCATCACAACCCCGCCACGCAGCAAAAGATTGTCACCTATCTGAACTACCTCAAGGATGAGCTGGGCTACGTCGGATTCCGTTATGACTATGCGCGTGGCTTCGAACCCAAGCATTTCGCCTATTATAATACTACGGTTAGGCCAACTTTCTCGGTCGGCGAGTTCTGGGGCACATCAGACGATATCAAGTCATGGATTAAGGGCGTGTATGACGAGGGCGGATTCCAAAGTGGTGCCTTCGACTTCCCCCTTCAGGAGCAGATTAGGCAGGCGTTTAATGACTTGAGTGGACATAGTTTCCGCTTGCTCAAGAATGACGGCCTCATCTGGGATTACCGTTTCAAGCGTTATGCGGTGACTTTCATCGACAACCACGATACGTTCAAGGACCTGCCCACCGATGCCAGCAACAGCAACTATATGCATCGCGTCAACAACCAGATTGTCGAGGCTAACTGCTTCATTCTGGCGATGCCGGGCACCCCGTGCCTGTTCTATCCTCACTTCATGCACCCCGTGTGGCATGACCTCATCGTCCGGTTTGTCAAAGCACGCCGCACGGCTGGTATCACCAACGCGAGCACCGTATGGGACCCCGTGGAAACGGGCGCTTACGGCATCTCGTGGCGCGTGACAGGCGAGAAGGGTGAGCTCTACATGCAGTTGGGTGATGAGGCCGTTGGCTCTGGCGTTCCTGAGGGATTCTCACAGGTGTGGTGCAACACCCAGGGTACTTGCCGCCTGAGCATCACTTCGTCGCTGGCCGACCAGGTGGACAGCAATGTCAAGCAGGACCTAGTCTATGGCTATCCCGTCATCAACAGGAACAGTGGCAACTATAGCGCACCGATTGAGGTGAACGTGAAGCCTTCGGCCGAGGGCACCGTACTGGTCTATACGACCGATGGCAAGGAGCCCAATGCCTACAGCCAACAGATAACCGATGCAGCAGGCATGAATTTCTCATTTGACCAGACCACGACGCTCAAGGTGGGCGTGCTTGCTAACGGCGAGGTGCGTGCCAACAGCATCGTGACGCGTGATTATGTAGTGGACGGTGGCGCCGATGACGGCAAAATCAGGATTTATGTGAAGTATGATGGCGGCAACAGGCCCTATCTGTTCGCCTTTGATGATGAGGGTAACGCTATCACTTCTCCATTCCCCGGTTGGCAGCTCGATGAAGCCAACAGCGTGATTGTGGGTGGTGTGAGATGGCTGCATGCCACGGTAGAAGCTGACAGAATCAACATGATTTTGAGTTATGGCAGCGGTGCTACCCAGACTGCTGACATCAACGGCATCACCAGTGATTCGTTCTTCAGTTTTGCCGATGGTGTGGCATCTGATTTGACTTCGATTTACATGCCGGCACTCTATAACCCGACTGTTTCGGTCGATTTGGCAAGTGGCAAATATACTGGGGCAATTACCGCCCATCTCACGGCAAGCAACAGCGAAGCCGTGATTGTCTACACCACCGACGGCTCCGAGCCCTCGTTCACCAATGGCAATCAAGTTACATATCAAGGCTCAGTGACGTTCTCGACAGGAGGCGACCACATGCTGCGTGCTGGTGTGCTCAGGGATGGCAGTGTCATCAATCAGGTGGCTAGGACATATAGCGTTACCGAGAACAACACCGTCGACATCTATGTCGCTGCCGATAATGAGCCTTACGTTTATGCGTGGGAGGTAATCAATGGCGAGAATGTAGCTCCCGTGGCTTGGCCTGGCACTAGGCTGACTGAAAAGAACGACGAGGGGTATTATCACTATTCTCAGGAGGCTCCGTCACTCAATATCATCTTCAACAACGGTAATGGGGCCCAGACGGCAAATATCGAAGGCCTGACTCCCGGTAATCATTATTTCACCTATGACGGCTATTCGGGCTACACGACAGTTGTCATGCCAGTGGATATCACGCTGCCGTCATGCGCTACCAGCCTGGGCGACGATGTGACCTATTGCTATTTCGAGAACAGTGGCTACTATGCCAATCCCTACACATGGGTATATAACCAGTGGACAATCTATACAGGTAGCAGTTGGCCTGGCGAAGCGCTCGGTACGCCTGTCGGGACCGCTCCTAATGGAAACCTCGTTTATCGATGGGTTTACAATGGTGACAACACCGAAATGCCCGCCAATGTGATTTTCAGCGACAAGGGCAACCAGAATACCCAGACGGCCAACTTTGAATTTGTCAATGGCGGATACTACAACGCCAGCGGTCTGGTGGGCGTTGTCAAGAGTAATGTGATGACACTTGCCGATATCGTCAGCAAGGGCGAAGTGGGCAAGGAGTATGTTGTCGCCAATGACCTGACTGGCGTATGGCTCAACGGCCAAAACCAGTCGCTCTGGGTTAAGGACGAGAATGGCGATGCGGTCAATCCCAGTTACAATACCCACTTCTTGCCGGTGCCCGAGGTTGTCGGTGATTTGGATTATGATCAGAGCAATTGGGCGCAACTCATACTGAAAGAACCACTAGCGGCCGACGATGAGGCGCAAACCCTTCAAGGTCGATTGCTGCTGGGACAGACCGTGTTCGGCAAACTCACAGACCGTGACAATCCTACTATTGAACTGAGTACCAATCCCGTCCCGGCAATGGAGGCTTCTTACACGCCCAATACCTTCCTTCCCGCTAATTTTGTCGAGCAGACCGATTATTTCATGGTTGAGCCCAAACCCCAGGAACTTGTCAACATCAAGTGGGCAATCTGCCGCGAGCAGCTTAACGACACGACATTTGTGATGGTGGTTCCCCGTAGTGATGGCGACGTCAACAGCGAGAACCTGCCCGGTGCCTTTAAGGCGATTGTCAAGCAGGGCTATTGGGAGGATATGGCATCGTTCGATTCGGCAAGTACCATCCGTGAGACTTATGGCTATGAGATGAAGGGCATTGTCAGGGCGATTGACGGCGGTCAATCTGTTTTGGCTGGCTTCAGTCCAGATGACAGTGGGCATTCGCCTGTGAGCACCAAGTGGGAGGTTTACATCATCAACGCGACCGAGACGATGACTCCCGTCCTGCTAGGTGATGTGAACAATGACTCAAAGGTGAATATCGCCGATGTCGCCGCGCTCATTGACTACCTGGTGTCCGATGGCACGCTTCCCATCAATGAGATAAATGCCGATATTAACGGCAATGGTATCTCCATCAGCGATGTGGCAGCATTGGTCGACATGCTGTTTTCAATAGAATAAATCACGCGCTTAACGGTTTTTGCATCAAGGCAGGCGGCCCCATCAGGCCGCCTGCCTTAGCGTTGCTGGCTGTTATGTCATGGTTCTTGTTGCGGACCGTTATATAGGAGTGCCGGTGGTAGATTTGAGTGTGTTCCGAATGGCTATATTATATATAATGATAAAGAGGAGGGCAAAAATGTGTCCTCGGTAGTCCGCGGAGTGAGTTTTTTTGTAACTTTGTGCTTTGAAACAAAAAAAACTAGTCAACGATGAAAAAAATGTTTTTCTTAATGGTCCTCCTCTTGGTTGCGTGTGCTCCTCGGCAGGACTCACAGCAGGAGGTCCAGGCCGCCACTACGGTAAAGATGCGTTTCCATTGTGATGGTGACACTACCTTAATCAATGAACTGTTGATGAAGGGCTACAAGAGTGGTATCCATGACGCCAACGGCCTAATCGAGTTCTATGCGCGTCAGCTCTTGGGTACGCCTTATGTCGCCCACACGCTCGAGGCCGATGAGGAAGTCCTCACCATCAACATTCATGAGTTGGACTGCCTCACCTTTATCGAGTCGCTCTATGCCTTGACGCGCGCCACGCTCAATCAGCGTTACTCATGGCGTGACTATGCCGCCAACATCGAGAATGTCCGCTACCGTGGTGGTACGATGGGTGACTACTCTAGCCGCATCCATTACATCAGTGAGTGGATCATTGACAATCACATGCGTGGCAACCTCGTCGAGGTCACGCCCGACCTGCCCCATGCCGACTACTTGGTCAAGAACATTGACTATATGACAAAGAATCCCGGACAGTACAGGCAACTCAAGAACGATTCCGCCATGGTTGGAAAAATCAGGCGTTATGAATTGCGTCAGCACCGTTTCCCTTATCTCAAGCGCTCGTGGCTCAACAACAAGGATGTGAAAGCCGCTCTGCATTCAGGTGATTTCATTTCACTGGTCACTAAGATTGATGGGCTGGACGTCTCCCATAATGGCATCGTCATCGTTGATGAAAAGGGTGACCCCTATCTGCTTGATGCTTCCATGTCGGGAGGAAAAGTCATGCTGGAGTCGAAACCGCTATTTAAGTATCTCGAGCGGTCCAAGAATAATATCGGCGTGCGCATCTTCCGCATGATGCCATAGTTGTTCTCCTTGTTTTCGGTTATTTCAGTCCGAGCCCAGCAATCCCTTTTGATTGCTGTGCAATCTTGCTGACGATATCTCATGAGTTATTTACCGATTGTATTACATTATATATAATATAAATCACATTTTTTAAATGTTATTGGGCGAGTTGATTGTTTTTTTGTATTTTCGCAGAATTATTTTTTTCAAGAAAAACATTAAACAGTGAATTAACCTCTTTGGATAATTTTATCATGAAAAATTTTAGCTTTCGTTTATTGATGCTTGTGTTGGTTGTCAACGTGTCGGGACTTATTGCACAGGTCTATGCGAGTCCCATTACGCTGCAACAGGTTCAGAACAACATTCAGTCATTCATGAAGCAGCGGGGTGCAAGTTTAACTGCCTCATCATTGCATCGGGTGCAGGTAAGTACATCCCGAATGGATGAGTTGCAACCTTATTATGTATTTAACATCGATGAAGGTAATGGCTTTGTTATCGCCTCTGGCGACGATAGCACTCCCGCTATATTGGGATATAGTGATGAGGGTAAGTTTGATGCTGAAGACATTCCAGTCAATGTGCAATGGTGGTTGGATGAATATGCCCGTCAGATTAAGTTTTTGCAGGACCACGGTGCTCCCGCAGCCCGATTTCCACGAGTATCATCCAATCATTCTTCCATAGCACCGATGTTGACCTGTAAGTGGGGGCAAAATGAGCCTTATAATACATATTGTCCGATAATTGATGGGGAGCATTGCTCGACAGGAGGTGTGGCAACGGCTTTGGCCCAGGTGATGTATTATCACCGCGCCCGTTCGGTTAATCAAACTGTACGAGAGATTCCTGCTTACACCACTCGGACTAACCATTTCAGTGTTGATGCTATCCCTGCTGGTTCAGCCTTTGACTGGGATAATATGGTTGATGAGTATAGTGATACATCGACCGAAGCTCAAAAGCAGGCTGTCGCTCGACTGATGCAATACTGTGGAGCTGCAGTTCAGATGGACTATGTCTTGAATGAGTCTTTTGCAAGTATGCTGGATCTTCAATTGACAAAATATTTTAAATACAGTTCAAAGGTGAATGGTAAGTGGCGCTCAAGTTATTCTGACGCTGAATGGGAGGAAATGGTTTATACGGAATTGAAAAGCAATCGCCCTGTTCTCTATAATGGCTATAATGAAAACGAAAGTCATGCTTTTGTCTGCGATGGTTGTGATGGAAATGGCTACTATCACATCAACTGGGGATGGGAAGGTCTAGGTGATGGCTATTTCCTGCTCACTGTTAACGATTCAGGAAATGATATGTTGAGCTATCCTTATTCTCAGTACGCAGTCTTTAATGTTTCAACCAATCAATCGCAAACACCTGTAGATGAAATACAATTTGCTGATTTCAATGTAGAATTTAAATGTTTGATCCGTTGGGATACTAACGATGATGCTGCCCTTAGCAAGGAAGAGGCTGCTGCTGTAACTGAAATTGCCGCAAATGATTTTTGTTGGTCTTTTGATATGACCACGTTTGATGAGTTGGAATTCTTTACTAGTCTTAAATCCATTGGAGATGAAGCGTTCTATGATTGCGCTAACTTGACTAGCATCACTCTTCCCAATTCCCTCACATCTATCGGCAAGGAGGCGTTCGCCAGCTGTAGATTGAAGAACATCAATCTTCCTAATTCCCTCACAACCATTGGCGAAGCTGCGTTCCAATACGGTGGCTCTTTTACTGATATCACGATCCCTGAGTCTGTCACTAGTATTGGTCGCTATGCATTTAATGGTTGCAATATTACAAACCTTACTTGGAATGCCAGGAATTGCTCTTCAAATGGAGAGATGCCAACTAGAAATATAGAACGAGTCACGATTGGTGATGAAGTCGTTGTATTGCCAAATTATTTTGTGAATAGTTCCAAAATCACGACAGTTAACATCCCCCAGTCGGTCACTAACATCGGAGATTGGGCATTCAATGGTTGCAGTGGTCTGAGCAGTATCACTATTCCTGAGTCTGTCACTCGTATTGGTGGCAATGCGTTTGCAGGCTGTGAAAAGTTGACTGACATTGACATCCCCGACTCTGTCAATTACATTGGCGGAGAAGCTTTCGCAAACGACATCAACCTGAGTAGCGTGACTATTGGCAAATCTCTAACCGAGATTCGCTACAGGGTATTCGAATGCTGCAATATTAAAAACCTTACTTGGAATGCTAGGAATTGCTCTTCAAATGGAGAAATGCCAACTGGAAATATAGAACGAGTCACAATTGGTGATGAAGTTGTTGTATTGCCAGATTATTTAGTGAACGGTTCCAAAATCACGACAGTTGACATCCCCCAATCGGTCACTACTATCGGAAATCATACATTCAGAGGCTGCAGTGGTCTGACTAGCGTCAATATCCCTAATTCCGTTACCTCTATCGGAGCCGCTGCATTCTATGGTTGCAGTGGTCTGACCAGTATCACCATTCCTAGCTCGGTAACTAAGATCCTTGGTTCTGCGTTCTGTGAATGCGATGGCCTCGACACAGTGACGTGTTTGGCGCTCTGTCCACCTGCCATTGAATGGGGTGTATTCGATTCCGAATGCCAAAAAAATGCACTGTTAAGGGTGCCGGTTACTGCTAAACAAGATTATAAATCTGCTAATGATTGGAGGTGGTTTAAACATGTTGTTGGCATCAGCCTCTACGTGGGTGATGTTAATTGGGATTTTGAAATCAATCTTGCAGACGTCAATACGTTGATTGATGCCATCTTGCATAATGTTTATGAAGAAGCTTATGATTTAAACAATGACAACGAAGTCGGTATTGCCGACCTTAACGCTTTGATAGCAATAATTTTGTATGAATGATATGATATAATCATGAGATAAAAGGATAGGGGAGGACGTCTCATTGACCGTTTTCCCCTGTTTTTTGACTTTGTTGAAAAAAAAGATGAAGAAACGCCGTTTTTTCATCTTTTTTTGAACCCTTGTCAAGGGACCCTGAAAAGACGATTTTGAGGCGAAAAAACACCCGAAATCAATTTTTCGAGAAAAAATCGAAAAATTTTTTCAAAAATTTTTGTCATCTAATCTATTGATAATCAGAAATATATAGCAAAATCACCGCAAATTGTTAATAACTTCGATGAAAAAAAGTTGCTAAAAAATTTGTCAGTTTCAAAAATGGCAGTACCTTTGCACCGCTTTTCGCCACAAGGGTGGCGTCAAACGATAGCTCTTTGACATGTTTGCAGCAATAAGTAGTACAAGAGAACAAGGGACAATGTAACAGTTGTTCCCGTCGATTCCAAGTCGATTTAAAACGATGTACGACAGGTAGTAAGATACGAGATTCACCCTGATGACAGAGGCCAAGGATTGATACTGGAGACTTAGGTCGAGTGTTGCGTTTTCATTTCAATCTTTGTAAAAGAAGAAAACGATAATACAACAACGAAGAGTTTGATCCTGGCTCAGGATGAACGCTAGCGACAGGCTTAACACATGCAAGTCGAGGGGCAGCGCGGATGTAGCAATACATCTGGCGGCGACCGGCGC
>JAEEGF012181735.1_pt1 | contig 14342 bp, 13 predicted proteins | sample 9134171 | NCBI WGS metagenome assembly JAEEGF01 (sample SAMN16246542, study PRJNA631951) | gut metagenome | biome: gut microbiome; feature: rumen; material: AP-attached | host: Bos | place: Iran: Karaj | collected 2018-10
CCGTTGTTGAGCGATGAGGTGAAGAAGACTTTTTCCCTTTTCAGGAAACTCTTGATCTTTGCGAAACTCTTTGTTGAAGCTGTGGTAATTTTTGTTGCCATATTCTTGAAATTTTAAAAGTTTATACCCTAATATAGACACAAACCAAAAAAAATTCAATAATATGGCAACTTTTTTTCTTTATTCAGTCAGAATTCTACTATGTTGATGTGAAGCCATTTTTATTCGTTCAACCATCTTTTTTATATTCTCAGCCAACGTTTGACTATTATCTTTTACGTTTTGCTCATTAACAATATTATCATCTTCTACTTCTGAACAAAGGATGCCATCAATGATGAAGGGTGGGGTATCGTCTTTTCCATCATCAACAAAGAGATGGTTTGTATGATATGATTTTATATCTATGTCCGTATTCTCAAAAACACTGCCGTCATCGTCTTTTCCCTTCTGTGTTATCGGGTAAAGAAGACCACCAATAACCACTTTACCCATATTGTTTTGCACATATTGAATATAAGTATGAATTTGGAAAAGATCAGAGCGGTCAACATCGGAATACTTTAATGATGACTTTATACCTCGCATCCTCTTATATTTGGCATCGAATACCATGTACTCCTTTTGACCATTTTGCTCGCGTTCAAGAATGATGTCAGGAATAATGTCACGCTGATAGAATTTTCCTTTATATATTTGATAGGTACATTCTTCTATTGACAAAACTCTCCAACCATCATCAGCAAAACCTTCGCCTAACTTCTTTCGGAGGAAAGACTCCCAGATTTCAGCCATATCAAGGAATATAGAATAGCTTTCTCCCACTTTATCTTTAAACTGATTGAATGCTTCCTGTTGGATGATTTGCCACGAAAAATCTACCAGTGACTTCCAACTAAGATAGATACTCTTATAATTGATATCGTGGTAATCATGTTCCGAAACACCGATAGGTTGTCCCTGATAATAGCTGTATAATCCATTGAGCGAATCCTGGATTTGTGCGGGTACTTTGGACTTATTAATCTTCCTTTTTACCAAAATAGAATATGCCTTATAGACTATCCGACAAATAGTATCATCTATTTCTTTTTCTCTGTATTCAGAAATGACCTGTCCTTTGGTAAAAACTGGGATTGTTGATTTTCTGATATTCAAATGTCCTCTAATCTGCAACCCCTGATGAGTCCTTTTTACTACTCTTTTTGGAAGTCCATATTGATCAGCAGCAGCAAATTTTCTTACCCATAGGTGCCATAGGATATGGCGCATCAGTTCATTGAGACCACCTTTCAGAGATTTATATTCACTTTCGGTAAGGCGGAAATGAAACAAATCCTCTATAATTGAGACAAGCCATGCATCACCGAAGCGGGGTCGGATTTCAATTGTCGTGCCTTTAATTGTAGTTGAACCAATGTATCTTCCTGCTTGCCAAACACGGCAATATTTTACTTCCTCATTATCACAAAATGGGTATGGTTTGTTTTCAAAGGGACTGTAGGCCAATTTGCTTTCGTTATCGACTTGAGAAAATTCATTATCTAAAAAGTTTACAGGTATGATAGAGTTTACAAATTCTGTAAGAATAGAACCTGTATCTTCCCTTATGGCATTATCAGCCTTAGCCTTTCCCTTATAGAAAGGCATACAATCCTGTGCCTTTATTTTAGTTTTAGTCCTTGCCATTATTATGCATACATATCCTCTTTACCAAAGAATGCTTTGTAGAACTCGCCAGTACTTTCCTTAAGATACTTATCTTTTTCGGATTTATCCATCGTGCCACAATAGGCTTCCAGAGTGGGTCTGATACTGATTTGCCAGAGAATCTCTTTCGCCTTTTTCCATCGGTCTCCGACGGAATCTTCCAATTGAAGATAAATGTTTGCAATCTCTGCAAAGAAAGCGTGACCGATATGATAAGTCTCATCCATGCGTTCTGCAACTTTCTTATTAAGAGCAGTACAAACATTACAGAAGTTGTCTAATTGACTATTATCCCAAGTCACGGCCTTCAATCGCTCAGTTATTATGTCCTCCAAAGTGTCTTCGTTATAGTCTAGCAACTCCCATACAAAACGTCTCCGTAAAGCAAAATCAACTCGTTCAAGAGAAAAGTCTATTTCGTTCATCGTGCCTATAAAGTAAACATTATCAGGAACATTGAGAGTTAGTCTCTTGCTTGAATCATTCGGATCTGGAAACATGAGAGTGACATCTGTCCCACGCTTTTCAATAGCGGTAAAGAGCTCGCCGAATACTCTGGAAATGTCAGTACGATTAATCTCGTCCAATATCACCACATATGGGTTTGAACTATTTTGATTTGCTTTACTAATCACATCAAAGATATACCCTTTTTGTGTCTTAACGTTTCCACTTGCCAATGATTGTCCAGCAATGAAATCCTCGTAGTTATAATTGATGTGGAACTGAAGATAGCTTATTTGACTATTGTATTGATAATTGTTCAAATTCTTAAAGATATTTACAATATTGTTGGAATTTGTTTTCCCTTTCTCGTTCTTTGCTTTAGCAATATGATCTCTAACAATGATTTCCTTTGCCAATTCCATCGCTAAATATGTTTTGCTTGTTCCTGGAGGACCATATAGAATCATCGCTTTTTTGTATTCTAATTTTTGTGCAAGAGATAAATCTTTCATACTTTCACCTTTCCAAATTAGTGGAAGAGAACTCTCATAGAACGAGAAGTCGGTTTTCTCTTGGGGGCAAAACAACCCCTTAATTTTCTTTATTGTGACATCAAGGGATTGTGGTTTATCATTCTCTATATAATCCCCAAAAGCCTTTACGATTTTCTTCTTGTCATCTGTTGAAGCTATCGGTTCATATTTTTTAGAATCGCATAAATAAAGGAGCAGATTCTTGACACCGTCGGGGACATCATATGTTTGGTCTTGGGTTGGGTATTTTTTCTGTTTGCATGCATCTTCGATGACTTCTTTTATCTTGGATATTTCATCCTTATTGGATATTTCATTCTTATCTATTTTGCTTATTTCAGTAAACAGATACAATATGAATCGTACGCCATTCGTCTTTTTCTGAACATAACCAGAACCGCCTCCAGCAACGCCTTTAATATTTAATATGTCCTCGTTGTATTTTTCCTCAGTTGGCGTGCTTATCCAATGAGTTTTTCGATTGTTTGGCAATGCCCATAACCAAACGGCATGGTTGATAATGTCAATCATCTTTTCAAGATCATTGTTCTTTTGTCCTTTTATATCTTTGATTACGTCATCAAACTTTTTATCTTTTCCCTTTTCATCTGTACTACGTTCACAATACTCTTGATAGGTTGTTTCCAAACATTTTTTATCCCAAAAGTTGCCTTGTGCTTCATTCAAGACATATGATTGATTTGATTTTAAACAATCAAGAAATGTATTAAATGCCTCAACTGCGTTTTGGGGCAATACAGACTTTGTTTTTTCTGTGTTCGTTTCCATTCTGTTTCAACGATTCCCTATACATCGCGAGGTTTTATATTTATTGTGAGATACTTTAGAAAAAGTTGATCACTTCCGAATCTTCCGAATCTTAAGTTATACTAATAGAACCCCTTACCTTCTTTGGGGCGATACCAATATTCGAATATATCCAAGATTACCCATTTAGCCTCGGAAGGTGCTATGCTATCATTTATTATTTCTTCTCTATTCTTTGTTTCGCAGATGATTTCAATGCGTCTCTCTAACTTCATCATCGTGATGTTTCGATAACCATTCAAACCGATACAGTCACAAACTTTCTTGAAAGACCAGTCTTTTGAAATTTGTTCAATAGAAGATTCAACATCCTTTCCGATGTAACATTTTAAACCAGGGACAGATTTTATCCCATCTTTTGTGATTCTTATAGCCATATGCTAATTTCCAACGATTCCCTATACATCGCGAGGTTCTGATTTCGTTAATTGTTCATAAGTTAGAGTTTGATGCAAAGATAGTGGATTTTGATGAAAGTTCCAAACAAAATACTGCATATTCCTCACTAATCATCCAGATTTGCTTTAATACTGTTGAATTCCCGCTCAATGCATTCTGCCATAGCTCGACAGCGTTTGGCCTCGTCTCTCCATTTGCTTTTCCCTTCGGCCAGCGACCGTTGGTTCTTTGCCAGGGCATAACAATTGCTGATTGCCCGCTGATAAATTTTTCGTGCTTCAGGTTCCGTGACATTCCGTAACCGACTCTCCAGTTCTTTGGCCAGTTTCCTGGCATCGGTACTTCTCTTTAGCATCTGTTCTATAGTCAGTTTCTCTTCCATAATATTGTTAATTCTTTTGTTTTGTAGTGCCCTTGCGGGCAGAAATCATACTAAATTCACCAAAATCTTGCAAAATCCAATATGTGTTAAGTTTGTGATTTAACGAACAAAAACCTAAAAGCCAATCTTCGACGAGCGAGTTCCCTCGAGTCGTTCATTGTCGCAATGGCGGATAAGCATTGGCAGCACATCCTCGCTATTGCCATGAAGAATTGAACTGATGGCATAGTGACGGGCGATATTCTCAATCTGACCGCCGCTGAAATCGTATTTCGAGGCCAGCGCGTGGACGTCTTGCTCGCTGAGGTCGGGAATCATCGAATGCCAAATCTGGGCACGGGCTTCCTCGGTAGGTTTCTCGAATTTGATTTTGTAGAGGAAACGGCGCTCGAAGGCCGTATCAAGGTTCTGTGTCAGGTTAGTGGTGGCAATCATGATGCCATCGAGCTGCTCCATCTCCTGCAGGATGATGTTCTGGATAGAGTTCTCCATCTTGTCCACCGCACTCTGTGCTCCCTGCTTGCGGATACCGATGATGGCATCGGCTTCGTTGAAAAGCAGGATGGGGGTCAGCTTGGCACGCTTCACCTGTTCGCGATAGCGGTCGAACAGAGCCTTGATGTTCTTTTCTGAGTCGCCCACCCATTTGCTCTTTATTTGCGGCACATCCACCACCATGATATCACGTCCCGTCTGTCGGGCCAGCTGGTAGGCAGTCTCGGTCTTGCCCGTGCCAGGTCCGCCATAGAACAGGCATGCAAAACCCGTACGGAAACCCGTCTGCTGCATCCGTTCGTGTATCTCGCTGTATTTCTCAGGCATGAGGAACGACTGCAGTTCGTTGACTTGCTGCTGGTTCTCCTTCACATAAAACATCTTCTTCTCCGTCAGGTCGCGGGCCTTGATAACATCGGCCAGTTTCTCTTCCGTTGTATCGATTTTCATCTCTGCCAACAGGTTGCGCTTGGCTTCCTCCGTCAGTTTGTAACGGGTAGTGTCGGCAATGCCATCCTCGCAGCGATGCTCAATCAGTTTTTTCCTCATCAGTCTGTGCTCGCCACAGCGAAGACTGACCTTTGCCTTGTTGAAATCGGCCTTTGTGTCATACAGGTCTTCCAACTGACCGAAACGGATGTCGTTATCATCCCGGTTCACCAGACAGTGGCAGAAGAATGCCGTCATTGCCTCTTCATGCTCCGACAGGTAGTATTCGCGCAACTTGCGCACAAAACTAATCTGCTTGTTTTCGTCGAACAGTTTCTGAATCTCCTCCTCCAGTTCACGCAATGAGATGGCATCATCATCAAGGTCTTCAAACCATTGGTCGAGCAGTTCAAACATTTCAGCACAGTCGAGTCCTGTACGTCGGGGCAGTTCGTACACCTCGTTGTGTTTCAGGCAGCGAATGACCGCGGTGGGGATGTCGAAGTCGTCCTCGTCTTTCACGTCGCGGAATTTCAGCAACCGGCGACGAACCAAGGCATCGATGTCACTGGCATAGCCCAATGCCGTAATCTTCTTTATATCCAGATGACAAGCCAAGTCGCTATAGTCCACACGGCGCGGGCCTTTCTCCATGCATACGCAGAACAGCACAGCCTGTCTTTCCGTGATGCCATAGCTACTTGCCAACAGTTGCAGTTCTGCCTTGGCCTTTTTCATAAACTCCTTGCTCATCTTAGAGTCATCGGACAGTTCCACCACGCGCTCAATAGCCTGGAGCAGCGTCATTTCCTTTTTGTTGTTCTTAATTGTTCTTGGCATAATCGTACATGTGTTAGGCGGCAAGAGCCAAAGACTCTTGCCGGTTGGTGAGATGAAAGTGTTTGGTCATTTTGTTGATGAGAGAAGTGGTTTCGATGCTCGAGAGATCGAAAATAGTGAGGGTATAGACCTCATTGTTAAATGACGAAACGAAGAATACTCTTTTGTTTTTGAGGTACTTCTGGATTTTTGTGAAGTAGTTCTGGGAACTGGTGCGAATAGTTGTTGTCATATTCTTGAATTTAAATTATACATGTACTAAATAGACACATTCCAAAAAAAATTCAAAAAAAACACCAACTTTTTTTTATTTCACCACCATTTTTCTTGTTTTTAGTCAGTTTTTTATCGCCTAATAATAATATCCCCATGACTCCGCAAGATTGCGAAACCACGGGGATGGAATGTCAGATAATAACGATGCCAAACATAGCCAGAATGGCACCGATGACAAAGAAGGCTATGATTGGAAACAGGATAATCTTCAAGATACATCCCAAACCATTCCCTAAACCTTCGAAAAGAAATCCAAAGATAGCACCGATTCCTTCAAGAATCCAGCCAAAGATGCCACCGCCCACAAACAGCAGGATTATCAGCACAATTGCTCCTATGATTATTAATATCTCCATAATCAAATCAAATTATATACATACAGTTTTACATAATCTTATAAATGGCATTAATAAATGCTGTTCTTTTCATTCATTTCTCTGCATATCGCCGCAAAGATAAACATTATTTCCGATAGTCACTCCATCGTGTTCTTTATTTTTTCATTTATTATTGAGGAAATGGCTTTTTGTGGTTCTAGTAGAAAAAAGATACGACAAAACAAATTAAAACTAGTTTTATTTGAATGCTTCGAATTTTGTCGCGACTCAACCGATAAATAAAATTTATCTGTTTTCGCTGCTCTAAAATTTGCTTTTGTTCTCACTTATCCGTATCTTTTGATAAGATACTTTCGCTCGACAAAACAAATTAAAACCGAGTTTTATTTGAATGCTTCGAATTTTGTCGCGACTCAACCGATAAATAAGATTTATCTGTTTTCGCTGCTCCAAAATTTGCTTTTGTTCTCACTTATCCGTATCTTTGCAACCGAGATTATTACAGAAACCCTAACAATAAAACAGAGATACAAAATGAAAAAGTTTCTATTTGCCGTAATGTTCGCCTTGGCTGCGTTCAACAGCAGCTATGCACAAGTAACAAACGAAAAGAAATCTATGGAAGAAAACATGAAAGAAGTACAGGCATACCTGAAGGAATGCGGAGCATTCTTCATTGCCACCGTCGACGGCGACCAGCCACGCGTGCGCCCTTTCGGCGTTTCTGAGATTATCGACGGCCGTCTGTATATCATGACGGGCAAAGTAAAGGACGTCTATAAGCAGATTGCCAAGAACGGCAAGTTTGAAATCTGCGCCCTGAAGAAATCGGGAGCCGAGTGGTTGCGACTGAGCGGAACGCTGGTGAATACCGAGACACTGGCCGTCAAGGAAGAATTCCTGAACCGCAACCCAAGTCTGAAGTCGATGTACAAAGCCGACGACGACAACATGGCAGTGCTACAGATTACTGACGCCACAGCCCGTTTCTGCTCATTTGCCGCTCCGGAGCGGAAAGTTAATTTCTAATCCTTCTTCCGCTTCGGCATTACGCGCTCTTCAATGGACTGAAAGAAGATAAACAATACAGGAACAATGAAGAGCAGGGCTATTGTGCCGATAAACATACCGCCAATAGTTCCCACACCCAACGAACGGTTGCCGTTGGCGCCTACGCCTGTGGCCAGTGCCAACGGTAACAGACCGAATATCATTGTCATCGAAGTCATCAGAATAGGACGCAGACGCACGGCTGCCGCATCAAGTGCGGCGGCTGTGATGCTCATGCCCTGACGACGGCGCTCCGAGGCATACTCCGTAAGAAGGATGGCCGTCTTGGCCAGCAGTCCGATGAGCATAATCAGACCGGTCTGCATATAGATGTTGTTCTCCAGTCCCCATAGCTGCGCAAAAATGAACGAGCCGGCCAGTCCGAACGGCACGCTAAGGATGACGGCCATGGGTACGAAAAGACTCTCGTAGAGCGCACAGAGAATCAGGTAGATAAATACGATACAGATGATGAATACGAGGGTGGTGGTATTCTCGGCCGAAGCCTCTTCGCGTGTCATGCCTCCGAATTCGTAGCCATAGCCTTCGGGCAATTGCTCGGCAGCCACCTCACGGATGGCAGCGATGGCCTGTCCGGTGGAATAGCCCTCGGCAGGAGTACCGCTGACGCTGATACTTGGGAACAGGTTAAAACGCGAGAGCGTCTCAGAGCCATAGATACGGTTCAGCTTGACATACTGCCCGATGGGCGACATCTCGCCACTGCTGCTCTTCACAAAAATATTGTTGAGCGACGACTCGTCTAACCGATACTCGGGAGAGGCCTGCACCATGACACGATAGAGCTTGGTGAAGCGCACGAAGTTGCTGGCATAATTACCGCCCACATAACCGCCCAGGGCCGACAGCACATCGCTGGGCGAAACGCCATGACGCTTGCAGAGAGCAGCGTCCACCTCGACACGATACTGCGGATATTTCAGCGAGAAGTTGGTATAGGCACGTGAAATCTCCGGCCGCTCGTTCAGCGCCTGAATCATGCGGTTGGTGTATTCCAGCAGGTCGTTGATGGTGCCGCCCTTCTTGTCCTGGATATAAAGCTCAAAACCATTGATGCGTCCGAAACCCGGAATCATGGCCTGCGTGTTAACCTGTATCTTGGCATTGGTGATGTCGGCCGTGCGCCGATAGATTTCTTCCATCACGGCATTCACATGGTCTTTCTCGTCCTTACGCTCTCCCCACTTCTTCAGTTTCAAGGTGAAGTTGCCGTTCGACGACGACTGGTCGAAGCCTACGCTGGTGCCTGCCACCAATGAATAGGTGCGCAGCTGGGGCAAGTCCTTGATGCGCTGCTCCACCTGCTTCATGATGCCATAGGTCTGCTTCAGCGTGAAGCCCGGCGATGCCTGCACGTTGATGAACACCGTTCCCATATCCTCGCTGGGCACGAGTCCCGTCTTCGTGTTTTTCATCAGGAAACCAAGTCCGACGATTGCCACCACAACCAGCACGCCGGCCAGCCACTTGCGGCGGAAGAACACGCTGACAGCCTTCTTGTATTTCCTGACCAGCGCAGAGAAAGCCGAGTCGAAGGCAATGTGGAAACGGGTGGAGAAACTGAGTTTCTGGGTGTTGGGTGATGGGTGTTGGGTGTTGGCGGTTTCCTCTATCTTCTCCTCATGCGGCGTCATAATCAGGGCGCAGAGAGCTGGCGAGAGCGTCATGGCATTGAGCAGCGAGATGGCCACGGCAATGGCCATGGTCAGTCCGAACTGGGTATAGAAGGTTCCCGTGACACCGCTGATGAACGAAACGGGAATGAACACGGCCATGAATACCAGGGTGGTCGTGATGAGGGCCGACGTGATGCCATGCATGGCTTCCACGGTAGCCTTATAGGGTGACTGATAGCCGGCATCGAACTTAGCCTGAACGGCCTCCACCACCACGATGGCATCGTCGACCACCGTTCCGATGACGAGCACCAAGGCAAAGAGCGTCAGCATGTTGAGCGAGAAGCCAATGGCATAGATAACGGCCAGCGTGCCGATGAGCGACACCACGATGGCCAATGCCGGAATGATGGTTGAGCGGAAACTCTGCAGGAAGACATACACCACTAGGATAACCAGCAGCAACGCCTCGAGGAGCGTTTCCACCACGCTGAGAATAGAGGCGTCGAGAAAGTCTTTCTTCGACTCCAGGTCTTCGATGGTGATGCCCGGCGGCAGGTCTTTACGGATTTCTTCCACCTCGCGGTCGATCTGCTTGATAATCTCGTTGGCATTCGAGCCGCTAATCTGGTTAATCATGATGTTCACGCTCGGATGGCCGTTGGTCTCGCCGATGAAGTTGTAGTTCTGCGAACCCAGCTCCACACGGGCAATGTCGCCAATGTGCAGCACCTCGCCGTTGGGCAGCGAGCGGACCACCATCTGTTCGTAGCCCGCCTCTTCCTCGTAGCGGCCACGATACTTCAGCACATACTGGAAAGTGTTCTCTGAGTCGGCACCCAGCGTTCCGGTGGCCACCTCCACATTCTGCTCTTCCAACACCTTATTAATATCTGACGGGGTCAGCCCGTAGCGCGCCATTTTCTGGGGGTCGAGCCAGATGCGCATGGAGTAGTCGGAACCGATGACGTTCACCTCGCCCACTCCGGGAATACGGCTCAGGCGGGGCTCGATGTTAATCTTCGTATAGTTGGCAAGGAACGTACGGTCGAACGAGTCGTCATGACTGTAGAGTGTTATCTGCTTGATGTTCGACGTCTGACGCTTGCGCACGGTCAGACCGCCCTTCACCACATCGCTGGGCAAACGGCCCTGCACGGTGGCGGCACGGTTCTGCACGTTCACCATTGCCATGTCAGGGTCGGTGCCCTGGCGGAAGAATACGCTGATGCTGGCGCCGCCCGTATTCGAGGCCGACGACGACATATACATCATGCCCTCCACGCCGTTGATGGCCTCCTCGAGGGGCACCACCACGCTCTTCTGCACCGTCTCGGCATTGGCTCCCGTATAGCTGGCCATCAGTCGGACGGTGGGCGGCGCAATCTCGGGAAACTGCTCAAGGGCGAGGCGCGAAAGGCCGATGAGTCCCAGCAGCACCATCAGCACGCTGATGACGCAAGCCAGTATCGGGCGGTCTATGAAGAGGCGTACGTTCATTTTTCAGTTTATAAGTTTGTAAGTTTATGAGTTTTTTAGTTTCAAGCAAAGAGAACAACGCCGTCGCTGATTCTTCACTTATCGCTTATCGTTTTTCACTTATCACTTTTAACTTCCATCCCGTCTTTCATCAGCGCGGCTCCCTCGCTCACTATAATGTCGCCGGGCTCAAGCCCGCGCTCCACGATATACTCGCGGCCGTTGTTCTGCGGGAACACCTCGATGGCGGTAGCCTTGGTCTTGCCGTCGATGACACGATATACGAAGATGCGGTTCTGCAATTCGTAGGTTGCCTCCTGCGGAATGGAGATGCAGCCCTGCCGCCTGGTGGGCAGCAATACGGTGGCCGAGGCGCCGTTGTGAAGCAGATGCTGGGGATTGAGGAACGTTGCCCTGAGGCTCACGGCTCCCGTTGTATTGTCGACCGTTCCGCTGACGGCATTGATTCGGCCGTGCTGGGGATAAATGGTGCCGTTGCTCAGTTTCAGCTGCACGTCGGAGGCCTGTTGCAGGAACTGGTTCAGCGAGCCGTACTGCTGAATGAGGTCAAGCGTCTGATTCTCGGTAATGCTGAAATAAGCGTACATCACATTGTCGTCGGCAACGGTGACCAGCGGCTCGGCAATGCTGCTGCTCACCAGGGCGCCCACATGATAGGGAATCATCGACGCAGAGCCATTCACAGGACTCTTCACTTCGGTGTAGCTCAGGCTGTTGCGGGCGTTGAGTTCCTGGGCCTTGGCCTGCGACAGGGCAGCCTTGGCCTCGTTCAGCGCATTGAGCGAAGTCTGAACGGTATAGTCGGAAATCACCTGTCCGGCCTTCAGTTTGCGGCTGCTCTCATATTCCATCCGTGCCGTGGTAAGTTTGGCCTGGGCAGCCTCCACATTGGCACGGGCCACCTGCAGGGCAGCCCTGTAGGGTGTCTGGTCGATAATGAACAGCGTCTGACCTTTTCTCACCTGCTGCCCCTCGTTGATGCAGATGCGGGTAATCGTGCCGCTGACCTGCGGACGTATTTCCACAATCTGCCTACCCGTAAGACGTGCTGTATAGGGCGACACGAGCGTCTGGTCGCTGCGCGTCACCTTCATGGTTTTTATAACCTCCTGCCCGCCATGTTCCTTCTTCTGCGGCTGTTCTTTACAGGAATAAGACAACATGGCAAGTATTGCCAGAAAAATCCATTTGTTGAAAGCTTTCATATCAATTAATTTGACTATATCGGGAGCCTTTCGTTAAATCGGCACCATATAGATTTAACTTTTTTTATTACCTGCGCGTATGCGAGTGGGCAAAACAACCGGAAATAGTCGTAAATTTCTTGACAATTCCACCTCCGCAATCCGCATAAAAGTAGCAAAGGGGAAAGCGACATTTGGCCCCTTATGGGCGTTTAAAGTGCAAAGAAAAGGGTTCCGATGAGCAAAAGATAGGGATTTAAAGTTCAAATAATAGGCTTTTGAAGTTCAAAAGATAATCATTTAAAGTCTGGATAAAGTTCATTTAGACTGTAATTAAGCCCTAATTACAGTTCAAAAGCCTATCATTTAAAGTTCGGATGATTTGAAAAGAAAGTCCAAAAGCTGTTTTCTTCTCCTAAATATTTCATTATCAGCAAGTTGCGGATAATGCTTCAAAACTCGCATATTTGCCGCCAAAAGTGCGTTTGCTGACTTTCACGCGAGTCTCAGCGCACGTAAATTCGAATTTTTCTTTACGTTTTTACAAAAGGACAAAAATCTTCAAAAATCTAACACAAATCATCTCTTTAAGCCTGTCATGACCAGAAACAGCTGACCTTTCCATCATTTTTGTAAGATTTTTGTAGATTTTCGTCCTAATGCAAATATAATCCCTCACCGCCTAATGAGTTTGGACGGAAGACTAAAATAAATCAGAATGGGTACCAGTCTGAAGAAACAGCAATGTCAATTCGGTGTCATTCTGCAACCAAGTCATCAACCAGTCGGGCTCAATATGGCACTCCCATGTTTCAATCTTCTGGTTCACCAGCTTATGCGGACGATAAACAGGTGGCAGTTTACCATTGACAGCAAGAATTTCAATGGCATCCTTTATCAACTGTATATTCAGGCCACGCTTTTTACAACGTTTCAAGTCTTTCTCGAATCGCTTAGAATAGCTAATGCTATACATGAATCAACCAAGTATTTTCTTAAACATGTCGTCCACGCTATCGGCTTGATATACCCGGCCATTTTTCACGTCCTCCATAGCCTCGCGGAATCCAGCCGTCTTAGTTACATCTTTATTTTTAGGCTTGGCATCTTTCTGTATCTTTACCGATGTCACGCCCACCAACATTTTGCATGCTTGTTTAACTTTCGACACGAGGGTTTCGTCGGGTATTTGTAAAATTATAGTTGCCATATTCTTTACATGATTATAGGTTTGGGCTACAAAGATAGTATTTTTTTTCTATTTGCCAAATATTTCTTTATTGATATTACGCTCATTTATATAAAAATCTCACGCTCAAGAAAGAAAAAGTTTTCTTTCTCTTCACTTAATCGATTTTTTACACTATCTTTGTAGCGAAAAATCTTATTATAACATGGATATTACCGAACGATTTCTTAACTATGTGAAGTTTGACACGCAGTCGGCGGAGGATTCCGAGAGCGTGCCCAGTACCGAGAAACAGCTTGTTTTCGCCCAGTATCTGAAGAAGGAACTGGAGAACGAAGGCATGAAAGACGTTTATATGGACGAGATGGGATACATCTATGCCACGCTGCCCAGCAACATGAAACAGGAAGTTCCCACCATTGGCTTTATCTCACACTACGACACGTCGCCCGACTGCTCGGGAAAAGACGTGAAGCCGCAGATTATCCGCAACTATCAGGGCAACGACATCGAACTGAGCCCGGGCATAGTGAGCACTCCGAAGAAGTTCCCCGAACTGCTGCAGCATATTGGCGAAGACCTAATCGTGACCGACGGCACCACGCTGCTGGGAGCCGACGACAAGGCCGGCATTGCCGAAATTGTGCAGGCCATGTGCTGGCTGCGCGACCATAAGGAGATTCGCCACGGCGACATCCGCATCGCCTTCAATCCCGATGAGGAAATCGGCATGGGCGCCCACCACTTCGACGTGGAGCGTTTCGGATGCCAGTGGGCCTATACGATGGACGGCGGCGACCTGGGCGACCTGGAGTTTGAGAACTTCAACGCAGCCTCGGCCAAGGTGACCATCAAGGGCGTGAGCGTGCATCCGGGCTATGCCAAGGGAAAGATGATAAATGCCAACCGGCTGGCTGCCGAGTTTGCCGAGCGGATGCCAAAAGACGAGACGCCCGAAGAGACCGAAGGCTACGAGGGATTCTACCATCTGCTGGGCATAGAGAGCAATATCGAACAGGCCAAGCTGAGCTATATTATCCGCGACCACGACCGCGAGCGGTTTGAGGAACGAAAGGACTTCATCAAGAAACAGGCCATCGCCATG
>JAEEGF012454497.1_pt1 | contig 14342 bp, 7 predicted proteins | sample 9134171 | NCBI WGS metagenome assembly JAEEGF01 (sample SAMN16246542, study PRJNA631951) | gut metagenome | biome: gut microbiome; feature: rumen; material: AP-attached | host: Bos | place: Iran: Karaj | collected 2018-10
GCAGGAGACTCCTAATACCTATTATATTAAATGGGACTGTAACATGGAGACGAAGAACTTTGGCTCGCACTATCTCAGCGCAGATAACCAGAGTCATCTTTATGTAGATTATCATCTGGGTCTTATCAAGACATTAAAGCGGATCCGTGCAAAGTATCCCGATTTGGTTATTCAGTGTTGTGCCAGTGGCGGCGGTCGTGTTAACTATGGTCTGATGCCTTACTTCGATGAGTTCTGGGTAAGTGACAACACCGATGCTAAGCAGCGTCTTTTCATACAGTGGGGAACCAGCATGTTCTTCCCAGCCTGTGCTATGGCACAGCATGTAAGTGCAAGTCCTAATCATCAGACACATCGTACACTTCCTCTGAAGTTCCGTTTCGATGTTGCTATGACGGGTCGTCTTGGCATGGAAATGAAGCCTTCAGATCTTACGGCTGATGAGATGAAGTTTGCTCAGTCTTGCTTCAAGACCTACAAGGAAACCATTCGCCCTATTGTTCAGCAGGGTGATTTATACCGACTGATTTCTCCTTACGAAGGTAATGGCTATTGTAGCGAGATGTATGTTAAGGAGAATAAGTCTGAAGCTATTTTCTTTGCCTATAAGTTCGAGCACTTTGTAGATTTCTTCTGTCCTCGTTTTTACTTTGCCGGATTGGTCCCCGATGCCACATATACACTTACTGAAATCTGCCGTCAGGGTCAGCCGGATCATTGGGAAGGTGCTTCCTTTACAGGTCGTTTCCTGATGCAGCAAGGTATTGAGATAGGATTCCGTGGAGAATATTCCAGTAAGGTAATCAGGTTGGTTAGAAAATAAAGAAACAGGGAGTTTAAAGCTCCCTGTTTTCGTTTCTTTTCGCCTAATCTACATCATAATAGATGAGTGCTGTTTTGTATTTTGGAAGCGCGGTTATATACTGTTGAATCTCACGTAATCGCTTGCGAGCTTCAGAAATAGAAGCCGTCAGTTCTATTTTCACGATAATTTTACGTATGTACATCATTTGTACCTTGGCGATAGGAGGCGTATCGGGCCCCAGGATCCTTTGCCCGAATATCTGTTTAAGCAAGCTGGCATAATCTCTGGAAAGGCTGTCCAGCATACTCTCGTTTCTGTGCTTCATATATACATATATTAGTCGGCAGTAGGGAGGATAGTTGAATAGGCTTCTTTCTTGCATCTGTTCTTTGTACATGTCAGTATAGTTGTGCTGCACAACCTGTTTAATGGCCGAAGCCTCCACATCTTGTGACTGTAGAACAACATACCCTTGCTCGTCTTTTCTTCCAGCCCTTCCTGCCACCTGTTCCATCATCTGGAATGCATGTTCATAGCTCCTGAAGTCTGGTTGGTTCAACATGGTGCTTGCATTCAGGATACCTACTACGCTCACGCGTTCAAAGTCCAATCCTTTCGTTACCATCTGTGTCCCCACCAGGATGTCTGTCTTCAGGTGCTGAAAGTCCGAGATAATCTGTTCGTAATGTAACCTGCTTCTCGTTGTATCTAAATCCATTCTGGCAATCCTTGCAGTAGGAAAGATGTTTTGCAAACTAGTTTCTATACGTTCTGTCCCATATCCCCTTCCTATCAGGTTTTGCTCTTTACAGTTGGGACACGTTTGTGGGATGGGATAGGTTGCTCCGCAATAATGACAGGTTAGTTGTCTCATATTTCTATGCAGTGTCAGACTCACATCGCATTTCTGACATCGGGGAACCCATCCGCAGGTCTTACATTCCATCATGGGAGCATAACCGCGTCTGTTTTGGAATAATATTACCTGTTTTTTTTGCTCCAAGGCTTCTCTGATTCTTTCCAATAACCTTGGCGTGAACGGTCCGTTCATCATTTTCTTTTTATTCATTTCACGTATGTCTACCACTTCTATCATTGGTAGCTGAACATTGCCGTATCTTTTCTGCAACAGAACCAATCCGTATTTTCCCGTTTCTGCGTTATAATAAGATTCCAGACTGGGCGTGGCAGATCCCAACAGTGTTTTGGCATTGGCAGTTCTTGCCATTACCAGTGCTACATTGCGTGCCTGATATCTGGGGGCGGGCTCTTGTTGTTTGAAACTTGTTTCGTGTTCTTCGTCAATGATAATAAGACCCAGATTCTTGAAAGGAAGGAAGATACTGCTTCTTACACCTACGATTATATCATAGGGCTTATCCGATAGCATCTTCTGATAGACTTCCACACGTTCGGCGTCAGGGTAGCGTGAATGATATACGCCTAATCTGTCACCAAAGACACGTTTCAATCGGTCTGTCAGTTGAGCTGTGAGGACAATCTCGGGCAACATAAAGAGCACTTGCTTCCCTTCCTCAATGACTTCTTTTATCAGGTGAATATAAACTTCGGTCTTACCACTGCTTGTTACGCCATGAAGTAAGCATACATCATGTTCTTTCCAGGCTTCTTTTATCTCTTTCATAGCTCGGGCCTGCTCATCGCTTAGCGGATGCATAACTAAATCTGTTGGCAGGTACTGCTGTGTGACACGTCCTATTGGTTTCTGGTAAAGTTCCAGAACTCCTTTTTGGCATAGTCCTTTTAGTACGCTTGGCGTACATGCCGCATAATCCAGCAGTTGTTGTTTGGTGATTTCCTTTAACAGTTGATAGTTTTGCAGAGCCAATGCAGCAGAGACGCCGGAAAGAGAGGCGTACTTCTGTAGAAGATCAACTTGTTTGGCCGACCGCTTCAATTGGATAAGTGTATCATTAAGTCGTGATTCATCAAAGAATGAAGCTGTTAGCCTGATATATGTGGCATAGCGAGGTTTGTATGTCCTTTTAACTTCCTCCTTGATGCGGACTGCGTCTTTCTCAAGAAGTCTTTTAACAACGGGAAGAATGTTTTTGATACCCGTTCTTTTCTGGAGGGTGGAAAGTTTCTGCGTGTTTTCTTCCTCTAATGCCTGAATGATTCTTTCCTCTGCTGGTGTAAGTGTGTTTTCTGCAATGAAATCTTCATTGTACATCACACTTGATTCGCTTTCCAGTTTCAGGCCACTGGGAAGTGCTGCCTTATATACGTCACCAACTGTACACAGGTAGTAATCTGCTATCCATTTCCAAAGTTTCAGTTGTTTGTCCGTTACAATTGGGCTGCTGTCGAGCAATTCTGTAGCATCTTTGGTTGTATAGGAGGGTATAGTATCGTGTAGTTTTACGACAATGGCACTATAGAATTTTGTTGTACCGAAGGGAACAATAATCCTACATCCTACCTGAACAAGGTTGGAGAAACTCTTGGGCAGGTTATAAGTAAATGTACCGTCTAATGGTAGAGGTAGTATGACATCGGCAAACTGTGCCATATATGTCTCTTTACCTTCTCTGCCTGCGTGCACTTACACGAGCAGCTGCGGGGGCAGCCTCTTTATCTTTCTTTGCGTCAGTTGAGTTCTTAGTACTGGCAGGACCTGTCTTCGTCCGCTTTCCCCATACGCTTGACGATTTCTTTTCTGTTTTTGCTGCGGCAATTTCTGCCAGTGCTGCGCTGTCTAACTTGGTACTGTCGATAATCTCATGTCCCCATACACCTTCCTCAAAGTCAACAATCTGCTTTTCAATCTTCATTTGTTCTTTTTTCAGGGCACTGTCTGTCTCGCAGTAGTTTGCCAGCACTTTCCCTTGAAGGTTGTTGGTCTTGTAGATTTTACCTTCATAGCGGTTCAGTGTAAAGTAGTCGTCTGCTGTTAGGTTCGAAACATTGTTCAGGTTGCTGCCCATCATGGGTAATTTAGCCAGCCATGGAGCTATGTCATCATATTTGAGCCAAAAGAGAGGGTAGGGGGTAGCTGCTTCTGAACTGAACTCATCGGCTCCTCGCATCAGAATGGGACAAAGTGCCGTCACCTTGGTGCTGAAAGTTCCTGTGCGCTGGTCCAGATACACACTTTCCTTTATATAGTATCTGGTAGCCTCTGCACTTGGCACGTCAGCATCGGCTACAACAATCTTCCCGTCTTTCTCCTCAAAGTAGATGCTATATCGTTCCAACAAATCCTTTATGCTTAATTTGTCCTTTTCTTCGAAGGATTCATTTCCGTCCAGCTTATAATTGTAAGCTGTTACACGACCCGTTTGAATCAGGCGGAACAGGTAAGTAAACAGGTTTACCTGTTTTCCTATGGGCTCTACAGGGTAGTACATAGGTGCATTTTTGTCCTTCATCAAATCGAGTTGACGGTAGATATCACGTTTCCAAACCACATCTTCAGGCATATTCGCCGATGTGGGGAATTGAAGGGACGCACGGTCGTTAGCTTGCTTTTCTGCCGTAGTTTTTGCTGCTGCTGTCGTACCTGCTGCGGTTGCTGCGGGGTTGGTACGGCGTTTCGCAGGTTGTGCAAATGTCATGCTTCCTGTCAGCAAGGTAGCTGCTATAATGATGAGTGTACGTTTCATAAATTATATATATAATTATGGTATTACTTAATTTTAACTTCCATGGCACCGTCCAGTTGTCTTTCTATACCATCAGGTCCGATCGCATGAACTTCTGTGATGTAGAATCGTTTACCACGAGCCAAGCCTCTGATTTGATTTTTCTGTTGGTCGGTAAAGTTCGCACCATTGCTCTTATAAGGAACAGCATTACCCATTGCATCGTAAAATACTGTTTGGAATCCTAATACGCGGAATGTAATGTTCAATAGTCCGTCGTCAATGGCAGCACCTATTCCTTCTGTACCCATAAGTACTTGCTTGCTCAGGTCTCCGCCTGTGAAACGGTTTTCTCCTCCATTTCCGTCTGAATATGCGATGAAGGCTTTCGGATCGGGTAGTTTTCTTACGCGGAAGGAGAACTTACCCATTTCCTGAGTACGACCTTCGTTTTGTGCAGATACTGTAAACACTGCTTCACCGCCGGGTGAGGTGGGATGGGCGATGTAGTGTCCCTCACCTTTTTGTGTAAGTGTTCCTCCCGTCATGCTCACCTGAAGTTTGTTGCTGGGTATTCCCGGTACAGATACGCTCATTGGGTTGTCATAACCGGCATACAATACGTTCATAATGTCGGCACTTACTGTAGCACTAGGGGCAACTACAGTATATTTCTGCGAAAAATCGCGTTTTACCTTTTCTCCGTCACCGTTCAACATCTCTATGAAACCGTTTAAGGTAAAATCACCCGTTTTGTTGCATACTGTTTCGTATAGTCCATGCTCGCTTTTTATCGGCTGTCCGCCTATGTAGATAGTAGGTCGGCGTGTAGTATCCACGGCGGCCATAATTATCTGGGCACTGAAACGACCTCCTTGTACTACGGTTTGTGAACTGGGAATAACGTATGCATTCAGTTGGTTCACGCGAATATCTTTCAGGTCCACATTGCTGATAAGGTTATGTAATACCTCTCCCTCTGCATAGCGTACGTCACTTTGCAGTTTAGTCAGCAAGGTAACAGCAGCAGCTGTTGGCATACTCTCGAACATGTATTCCTGCCAGTTCTTACCCAGCAAACGTCCTTTCGTGGGTACTTCTGTACTTAGGCTACTCGAGATAATCTCTCGTTTTTCTTTGTCTGTAACCATCTTCACAATCTTCTCGCGATAGTTATTGATGGCTTTGTAGAGTTCTTTTCCTCGCCCTGTTCCAGGAGCCAGCATAATCTGTGTGCTTGCTTCCAGGTCTTCGCGATTCTTGATATCGTTAACATTACCCTCTTTGCCGTCACTTTCCCTTACAATAGCAACCTTCAGTTCTTCTGCCAGATTGAAAAGTGAGTCACTGATACCTCGTACATATTGTGCCTTGTCGTACCACTGTTTTACCTTGGCAGGATTGTTCTTCATCTGCTCTTCAAAGGTCTTGTATATGTCATTGTTCACATGACTGGCATTCTGGGTTGATTTGTTCAGGCTGTCCGACACCAGCGAGAAACCATTCAGTACATCGCTTGATACATTCAGAGCCAGCATGGCCATCAGTACCAGGTACATCAGGTTTATCATTTTTTGGCGAGGAGACACCCTCTTCTTCTGTATAGGCATTTTAGTTTAATTCAAAATTCAAAATTCATAATTGGCCGCCATTCTCTCCTCCTCGGGGGAGGGTAGGGGGTTATTCTTCATTTTTCACGTCCGGCATAACAGGTCCCATGTTTACGGTCAAAGCCTTGATCATGCGGCTGTAAACCTCATTCAATTCCTGAATCTGTTGGGCCATCTTGCGCGTCTGCTCATCAATTTGTTCAATGGTGCTAACTTGCTTGCTGATATTGCGAAGTTGTAACTCGTAAACAGTAGCAATACCTGTTAATGTTCGGTTCAGGTTTTCCATTTCCTCGCTGTCTGTACTCATGCGTGCAGCCTGAGCCTTTACCCGACCTAGCACCTCGGTAAGTTCTTTCAGTTCCTCGGCATAGTTCTTCACTGCTTCTTCTATGGCAGCAGGGTCTGTTGCCTTTATTTGGTTCGGGTCGATAGCAGGACCACCATTCTGAATCTGCTCCAGTGCCAATTGTGCCTGTGCAGCTGCTTGTCCTGCTGCAGCCAGATTTGCGGCGGCAGCACTTAATCCTGTTCCCGCAGCCAGCGCCTCTGGGTCGATATTGCTTACAGAAGCACCACCGGCTATCACGGGAGCGCCGCCACCAATTACGGGAGTACCTCCGGCTATCACGGGAGCACCGCCACCAATAACTATAGGACCGTCAGGAATCTCTGCCCCTTCGGGTAAGGGTGTTCCACCAGCCACTACAACGGTCTGTCCGCCACCAACAGCTTCCTGTCCCTCGGTCTTGGGTACCTTTTCGTAAGTCTTTTCAAAACCAGAGATAAAGAATACGACAGCTTCAGTAATCATACCAATGAAAAGCATTGCATTTGCTCCTGAGATGTGGGTTAACTTGAATAAGGCTCCCAAAATAACAACAGAAGCACCCCAGCTATAAGCATAATTCATTATTAATTGGCCCGATGGGGAATCCATCCCCTTTTGCAGTTTTATTATAGGATTCATATCTTTATTTTTTGGCCTCTCCCCCCGTCCTCTCCCGTGAGAAAGGGAACCAAGGTTCTAAGGTATATTGTTAATTATATTGTTTATTATCTCCTTGTTTTTCTAGTACTTACTGTTGGCGCGCCTGAACTCTTGCCTCCGCCACCGCCTTTGCTGCTTGCCTTGCCGCCTTTTTGTGCTCCGGCATTGCTTCTGTCATTAACCATAGTACGGACACAACGGAAGCCTACATAGCAACGGGGTTGGTTCTGATATTCGTAAGAGCGCCAGGCACTGCGAATCATGCTTTCGGGGTCTTTCCAAGAACCGCCTCTAACACTCTTCTTTTTCAGACGGTAGGGGTCTTCCTTGGCCGCATTGTATTTCAGGTCGGGGTTCATGTCGCTCATACTCTCCACACCGGCCTCTGTAAATACCGTACTTGTCCATTCTGCTACGTTGCCAGCCATATCATACAAGCCATTGCTGTTAGCACTGAAAATGCCGCATTTGCTGGTGATAAGGCTTCCGTCCTTGGTGTAGTTACCTCTATCGGGTTTGAAGTTGGCATAGTAGCAGCCCTTGTCGCTCTTTACTTCAAGACTTGTCCAGGGGAAGGGGTTGCCCTCCTTGCCACGGGCTGCGTACTCCCATTCTACCTCGCTGGGCAGACGGTAACGCTGAATTTGTTTGGCATAACCTCCCAATCCTTTCATCAGGAAGTTGGTTCGCCATGCACAGAAAGCATTTGCTTGATCCCAAGAGATGCCAACTACGGGATAATCGTCGTAGGCAGGATTGCTGAAATATAGCTTCATGTAACGTTCGTTATCGGCATTTTGGAAATCGTTTACCCAACAGGTTGTGTCTGGATATATATTCACAATGTAGGTATTCAGGAAATCCCATGGTCCGCTTAGAGGGCGTGTAATGGTTTGACGGATTATTTTGCCGTCGTCATCAATCCATGCAGTATCCTTGCTAATCATTACCTGTTCGTTGCTGACGGCATGGTCCGTGTTCAGATCCCGCTCTTCGGGATCCAGACGATACTTGCGTTGGGCAGCTGCCACATAGTCGAAAACCTCATAACGGTAGTTCATTTGCTTGGCATCCAGCATCTTGGTGCCGTCTATGGGGTGAATAACGTAAACGCTTTGGATAGCCTTGTCCTCATCCTCATTAGCCTTGCGCCAGGGGATGGGTTTGCTCCAGTTCAGATAGGGGGTAATGGGATTCCCTTCTTTATCCTCTTCTATTTTGTAGGTCTCGTCGCCACCATAGTTGGGGTCGGCCAGGCGCTCACGGATAATGCTGTCACGTACCCAGTTAACAAACTGACGGTATTTGGCATTGCTTACTTCGTGTTCATCCATCCAGAAACCGTCAACACTGATATCCCTGATGGGAAATTCTGCTCCCCATAGGGTGTCATTTTCTTGCAGTCCCACCTTTAATGAACCTTTGTGAACTGGTACCATACCGTATGGCGTTGGTTCAGAGATTGCGGAGCCTCTGACTCCTGTCAGTTCGCCTCCAACTGCATTAGCCGATGAGTTCGAGCCCATACATGCAACCAAGGCCAGGCAAAGATTTGCCAATAATAAAAAACCAAGACTCTTTGTCTTCATATTTTTTTGTTTAGTTATTTTGTCGTTATTACGTTTTATCGTTATTTCGATGGGCGGTTTTCTCGTTATGACGATTTTTCTTGATGGATGCCCTTCACATACATTATTATATATATTATGTTCATTGTTCTACAGCAGTCGCACACTCTTATGCAGATTCTTTCCTTTCTTACCCAGATTCAGGTCGGTTTGATAACCGATCATTATCTCATGTGTTCCGTTCAGCATTCCAATACCCCCGGTATATACCTCGTAAGAGTACCCTATGTTTATGCCGTGGAAATTGTAACCTAACAGCACGCCTACGCTGGTCATAGGACTATACATAACGCCTCCGTACATTTTATGCTTATCTCCGTCGTATTCCAGACGGGCGGTGATGTCACCTCTCCATGATAGCAGGTCAGTCCTTAAAATGGCATCTGTGGCTATTGCATACCGTGGGTAGCGCAGCCGGAACCTGTATCCTCCTGTCACATATAGAACTGGGTCAATGGTTACCTCATGCATCTTGTCTTCTCCAAGTGTTATGGTAGGGCCCAATAAATGATGTACGCTGGCTCCTGCATACCATGTCTTCTTATAGGTGTATCGGAGTCCGAAGTCCAGGTCGATGGTCTGCCCCTTTGATTCGCTTGTTGCAAAAGCAGGGTCGTTGGGATCATTTAAGTCCAATTTGGAAGCATCTGTTTTCTCCACCAAAAAGGCAGGTTTTACACCTATGCTCATGGTTCCGCCCCACAATTTGTGGTGGTAGGCATACGTCAGTGAGATTTTCTGAGTAGAGAAGATGGCTGCCTTGTCATTGTACAGTCCCAGTCCCACTCCGTGATTGGGTCCCAGAAAGAAAAGAGGTAAGTCTCCTGTTATCAGAATGGTTTTGGGGGCATTCTCGAAGCCGACCATTTGCATGTTGTATGCAGCTCTGACGTTCAGCAGACCATCCAATCCTGCCGCTGCAGGGTTGAAGTGGGATTGAAGAGCCCAGGCATTGGTAAATGCCGCATCAAACTGAGCTTTCGCGCCCAGGCTAATCAGCAGCAATCCTATCCAGAGTAGTCTTTTCATCCTAAAGTTAATAACGTCAAAGTACACAGTTTTATTGTATTATCTTGTAGATTATTATAAAATAACTCCTTCCTTATTTGTATTTAGGTTGCAAAAATACGATTAAGTGAGCGGAATACAAAATAAATTCATTTATTTTTTATTTCCGAACCGAAAAAGCAGCGAGAGCCATGTAAAGTTTACTTTCATTTGGCCGAGTCGCGATTGAGGAAGACGCAGTCAGCGAGAGTATTTTCGAGGCATACGTCTCAAACTTACGATTAAGAGAGCATATTACAAACTTTAATTCTTGCAATTGGTGAAAATTTAAGGTTTTTTTTTGTTGGTATTCAAAATAGTTGTATCTTTGTCGAGACTTTATACGTAAAAGCAATATTTCAACAATTAACCGCCTGTGTTTGGGACCATATCCACCAGTAAAAGTCTTCATTCCAGGCACAATATTAACTTAACAACACTTATTTTTATGAAAAAAAACAAACTCTTGATGTTGTTCACTCCAGCATTGTTGTGGCTGGGCGGACAGAGCGCAAGCGCCATCACGCTCACAGCAGTGGCAGGCGATCACTGGGATTCTAATGAGAGTCCCGTACAGTTGGTTGATGGCAAGCAGGGCACCAAATGGGGAAATGGCGGTAGTGGCCCCCATACCGCAATCTTTAAATCGGATTTGCCCCTTACGCCCGCAGCGTATGTTCTGAGAATCGCCAATGACACAAATACTAATACAGGCCGTAACTGGAAGTCTTGGAAGATTTATGGCGGTAACTTTGCTTCTGACGAAGAAGCTAAGGCAGATGGTGCAGCATGGAATCTGATTGATACTCAAACAGATGTTGAGTTGTCAACAGACCAGTATGCAGAATGCCCAATCAATGTTTCGGGTGATGACAAATCCTTCTACAGCTACTTCAAGATTGTAGTAGAGCAATTGGTTAATCCCGGTGATTATATGCAGATGGACGAATTCTGGTTCTCTGAATATACTGTTGATACCAGTGCTTTTGACGAGCAAATCGCTAAGTGTAAGGATTTCGACCTGACAGGAGCAGACAATCTCCTTGTTGCTGAGTACAACAACAAACTGCAGCAACTTCTGGCCTCAGAAGATCCTGCTGCTATTGAAGAGCTGATTGGTAAGTTAAATTCTCTTCAGAATTTTATCACAGAAAATAAGGACAAGGGCTTTGCTCCTGTTGCTGCCGTTGGAGAAGGAACTTGGGGCGACGGCGCCTGGGTTAACCTGATAGACGGTGATATGAACACCAAGTGTGGTGGTAGTCTTCCTAATGGCGGAGCCTGGTTGGTATTCCGTGCCAACGGAGGTGCCTCTCCCTATGTTTACAGCCTGACAACAGGTAAGGATACCAAGCAGTATCCCGGTCGTAACTGGAAGTCCTGGAAGATTTACGGTGCTAACTTCGAGACTATTGATGCTGCCACTCGTGACGCCGAGGGTTGGGTGCTGCTCGACAGCCGCGAGAACGTAGGACAGGATTTGTTCCCCGCAGAGAACCTGAGTCCTGCAGCCTTTGCTTTCAGTAATTTCCCTGACGGTCTGGACAAGACATACTATTACTTCAAGGTTGAGCTGACCGAAGCTTATAATGGCACAGCCTATCAGATGACCGAATTGGAATTCCTTACCAAACAGCAGGTTGAGGATACCAGAAGCAGCTTCTTGGCAGAGTTTGACGACTTTGACGTAGAGTCTCTGGTAATAGAGGCATCTATGGCAGATACCAAGGCAGAGTTTGTTGCCAAGATGGAAGAACTGAAGACCACTAATGATGTTGTGGCTATGTCAAAGGCCTTCAATGCCATGAAGGAGTTGAGAAAGCAGCTTCAGGCATCTGCAGACTATATTGCCGGTGGTAACTACCGTGCATTGGATGGTAACACAGCTTGGGGTGCTGGCGAGAACCACACCAAGTTGGTCGATGGTGATATCTCTACCAAGTGGGGTGGAGGTATGCCAGAGGGTGGCTCATACGTTATCTTTAAGGCATACGAGGCTAAGAAATACGTGGCCTATGGCTTGGTTACCGGTAACGATACCCAGAACAGCCCTGACCGTAACTGGAAGACTTGGAAGATCTACGGCGCAAACATTAAGGGCGACATGGACAATATGGCAACCCGTGACTTTACTGGTTGGAAGTTGATTGACCAGAAGAGTGACATTGGTCAGGATCAGCTGCCTGGAGCCAATTTTGCTCCTGCATACTTCACCTTCAGTGATTATGAGACGACAACAAAGTATAAGTACTTCAAGATTGAGGTTGAGGCAGCATATAATGGTGGTGGCTCTATCCAGATGTCTGAGTATAAGATGTTCACAGACGAGGACTGGAAAGCCGTATGTAAGGAATATGCTGACTCACTGGTAAGATTAGAGGAAGAAGTAATAGGTGGACTTGCCCTTACTGAAACTGTTGCTACAGAGGTTGCTGCTGCAGTTGCCGAGGTAACAGACGCTCAGCCCATTGATTTGTTGCCTTTGTTCGCTGATGCTCGCGAGATTATCCTCGGTGCTGTAGAGAGGAGTTACGCAGAAGCTGCTAAGGGTGACGCTGACTGCATCCTTCCTTCTACGAAGTGGGGTGGTGAATACAAGGCGTTCACGTATGTCGCTCAGAGCCCGGAAGGCTACGGAGACTGGAATGAAAATAACCCCAACTATAATAAGATTATTGGTGTTCCCGAAGCACAGGATGGTAAGGCTTGGTATGCTCCTGGCTACAATGTAGCAAAATGGAACTATGGTAAGGATTTGCCCGAATTTGGTAATGGTGATCCTGCTGATGTATATGCAGTTCGTTACTTCACTGTTGAGGGTGAGATTCCTTCAACTGTTTATATGCCTGCTGCTCACGATGATGCTCCATGCGAGTACTACATCAATGGTGAGTTGATTTGGGCTGAGACCGATGGTTGGAATGAAAATGAAGTGGTTCGTCTGACCGACGAGCAGAAGGCTCTTATCAAGACCGACGGCAGTGTAAACGTATTCGCATTCCACGTTCACCAGAACTGGGGTGGCCGTTATGCTGACGGTGGTCTCTATACTGCCGGTAATATGGTTGACGCCTTTAATAATGATGTTAATGTTCTTGATGCTACCATTGCAATAGCAGAGGAGGATGGCATTGATGCTGATATTATCGAATTTGCAAAGTCTAAGGCTTCATATCGCAGTGGTATGGGTGCCGGACTTGCTAAATTGCGTCAGGCTCGTCGCTTCGCTGCTGATTCTCGTACCGAGAACTTCAAGGGTACTGCTCCCGCTGACGGCTTGACAGCTTACATCCTCAACGTTGGTGCTAAGATGTTCCTGGCTGGTGGTAACGACTGGGGTACACACGCTTCTCTGAACCACATGGGCGCTAAGTGCGTATTGCATGCTAACTCTTCTGGCGAGAACCGCTATGCTATTCAGACCAACTTGCCTAATGGACGCCGTGGTGCTAACGATGGCCTTGGTCACAATGGTTATGTTGACTGCGGTTATGGTGATGACTTCACAACTGCAGAAGGTTGGGCTTGGACATTCGAGGCTTTGGAAGATGGTACCTATCATATTATCAATGCTCAGAATCGTGGAGCTAACATCTATCTGGGTATGGCCGATGATGATCGTCTCCAGGTTGATACCGACAAGTCTGGTGCTGACAATCCGTTCAACAAGTGGATTCTCGTTACTCCTGAGGAGTTCATGGCTTTGGCAGAGGATGCTACAGCTAAGGATCCTGTTGACCTGGGTCACCTGATTCACCAGGCAACCTTCTCTCAGAATGACTTTGACGGAGACAATAAGGATGCTGCTAATGCAGACCTTAACGACTCTAAGTGGGAGCGCAATGCAGGTAGCATTTGGAACTGGAAGGGTAACAGTGCCGGTGGCGACTACATGTTCGAAATGTGGAACACCGCAGAAGCTGGTAAGGTATATGTGAAGCAAGTTGTTGAAGGTCTGCCCGCAGGTAAATATACTGTTTCTATGAGCGGTTACTATCGCGATGGTAATTACGACGATGCTATTGCCGGCAACGTTCGTCAGTTGGCATACCTGTATGCAGGTTCTGAGGAGAATTGTGTACCTCTGGCTGGTATTATGGAAGGTGAAGGTAATGTTCCCGGTTATGGACGTGACGGCAGAATTCCTGACGGCTGTTATGATGCTGCCAAGTTCTTCCAGGTAGGTACCTATACCAACACGATTGATGCTGTAGTAGGTGCAGACGGTAAGCTGGAGATTGGCGTATTCCGCGATGCAGAAGACGTTAAGGGTGGTGACTGGATTACCACCGACAACTGGCGCCTCTTCTACAAGGGTACTGTTGTAGATGCAACTATTCCTGCTGCTGGCTATGCAACCTTCGTTGCTCCTGGTTATATCGATGCTCTTCCCGAAGGCGTAGAGGCATTTGCTGCTAAGGTTATGGACGGCTATGTTCATCTGGAGCCCGTAAGTGCTATTCCTACAAATGCTGCTGTTGTACTGAAGGGTGCTGAAGGTACCTATGAGTTCAACCTAAACGCTGTTGAGCCTAATCTTGCTCTCGACAACGATCTGAAGGCAGCTACTGAGGAGGTTACAGCTGACGGTTCTCAGTACATCCTGGCTGAGTTGCAAGACAAGGCAGGTTTTGCTAAGGCAACTCCCGAGACAAA
>JAEEGF010321279.1_pt1 | contig 14341 bp, 8 predicted proteins | sample 9134171 | NCBI WGS metagenome assembly JAEEGF01 (sample SAMN16246542, study PRJNA631951) | gut metagenome | biome: gut microbiome; feature: rumen; material: AP-attached | host: Bos | place: Iran: Karaj | collected 2018-10
CTGAACATCTTCAACATCATACTCTGCAAGTCCATCATAAAGGTTTACAAGAATTTCTGAATCTGCAGCTCTTGATGTAGCAAGTACATCCCAAGTCTTAGGATCAGAAGTGTTAGGGAAGTTGTAAGAATCCTTAAGTTCGTATCCTTTTTCCTTAACGTACTCTTTAGCCTTAGCTTGATATGTACCAGTTCCCTTAAGCTCATTACGCATGTTCTTAAGTGCATAATAGTCTTCCTGTGAAAGAAGCTCTGTTGTTACAAGTACATTGTGGAAACGATAGTTGTCATTTCCCCAAAGTGTATTTGTTACAGATCCCGGAAGTGTACGTCTGATTCCGTAGTTACCACCACGTGTTGTAAGTGGAATGAATACTCCGGACTCAAGCATCTTAGCTTCTGCAACAGCCATAAGAGCATAACGCTCTGAAATGTTATCTGTTGCAAGAGCCTTCTGATAGTACTCGTTGTACTGACCAAGAATTCTCTCATAAACTTCTGATGACTCTGTCTGGTAGCTGTCTACATCCCAAAGCTCTGAGTAAGCGTCAGCAGCAAGACGTGTGTCTGGCTCAACACCTACAAGAGATGGAAGGTTGGCATCAACCTCTTCTGTTGCCTCTGCTGTCTCAGCAGGAGCTTCTGTTGTCTCTGCTGCAGCAGTCTCTGTAGCAGTTTCTGTTGTCTGCGCTGGTGTGTCAGTAGTCTGCGCAGGAGCTTCTGTCTTGCCGCAGCCAGCCATAAGAGTAGCTGTCATAGATGTAGCAGCAAGCAATGCGATTACTCTGTTGTACTTCTTCATAATCTTCCTCCATTTTTGTAATAAGAAAATATATAAAAATAGCTATTTGCATCGTGAAGATACAAATAGCATTTTTATTACTAAAGTATGTTCCCCACATTCCAACATTCGTAAAAACGTCATCGTTTAAACTGTGTTTCAACTTTGTATACAATTATACCACCCAGAATAAAATAAATCAATAAGAGATTAATATCAATCTTAAGGAAAATTTAATATTTTTTATTAAATTAAAGTTTAACAGTTTAAAGTGTTGTGTTGTTAACATAATAAACCATAAAATTGAAATATTCCATACTTTTTTTATTTTCGTATACAATTTTTTATTCCCTGACAAAAAAATGGGCTGCCCTGCCCAAAAGGCAAAGCAACCCGCAAGAAAAAATATAAAGGATTAAAAATGAAAAATCCGGTAATCAGCATTAAAGGCAGCTGGCATAAGCTTTTTCAGCGCCCTCTGTGTGAATCTTCTTAAGACCGGCAATAACTGCGTCTGTAAGACCTTCGATCTTGTTGAGATCCTGATCCCACATCTTCTCATTGCCAAGAACAGCCTTAACAAGCTCCTCTTCTGAATCATTTCTGTGCTCATAGAAGAACTCAAGAGCCCATCTGTCATCACTTACTGTGTAAGTATTACCTGCAGGTCTCTTACAGATAAGTCCTGCATCTGTAAGCTCCTGAACATCATTTGAATAGAAAGCAATGTATGCAGCCAGAGACATTGTAAGGCAAACAGGAAGCTTTCCGTTCTTATCTATATACTGAAGGAATGAAGGCATGTTTCTTGCTTTCCACTTACTTGTTGAATTAAGTGAAATAGACATAAGCTCGTGGTTAACAAAAGGATTGTTGAATCTGTCCTTTACAGCAGCTGCAAACTGATTGAGGTCATTCTCATCCAGGTGATCTACAAGTGTAGGGATAACCTCTTCATTGAGCATCTTGTTCATGAAACCGGCTACTGTCTCATTATGCATGCAGTCACGTACAATATCAAAGCCTGCAAGATATGCACCAAGAACAAAACCTGTGTGCGCGCCGTTAAGGATACGAACCTTACGGTGCTTGTAAGGCATAACATCGGGAACAACGTGTACATTAACTCCGGCCTTCTTGAATGGAAGTCTGTCCTCAAGCCCCTGAGGTCCCTCGATGATCCATACGCCAAAGATCTCACCAACATCGATGAGCTCATCGTGATAGCCATTGATCTCCTCAAGCTTCTCAACTTCCTTGGCATCACGGATTCTGCCGGGAACAATTCTGTCTACCAGAGTTGAGCAGAAGATGTTCTCCTCGTTAACCCACTTCTTGAAATCATCAGAGAGCTTCCACTGATCAATGTACTGATTTACGCACTTAAGAAGCTCCTTACCATTGTTATCTATAAGCTCGCAGGAAAGAACAACAACGCCCTTCTTTCCGGCCTTGAATCTGGTATAAAGAACCTGTGTGAGCTTTCCCGGGAAGCTGTTTGCAGGTACATCCTCGAAGTTGCAGGATGGATCATAAGCAATACCAGCCTCAGTAGTGTTGGAGGCAATGATATCGAGGTCATCGCTGGCAGCAATCTCCATCATCCTATCAAAATCTGCCTTATCATAAGGGTTAAGGCAGCAATCTACAGCTGAAATAACTCTCTTGGCATCAACCTTCTCTCCGTTCTCGCTTCCACGAAGGTAAAGTGTGTAAAGACCTTCCTGCTTGTTAACAAGCTCGGTAAGTCCCTGTGAAATAGGCTGAACAAGTGCAACCTTTCCATTGAAACCAGCCTTCTCATTGCTGATATCAAAGAAGTAATCAACAAAGGCTCTCATGAAGTTACCTTCGCCAAACTGAAGGACTCTGACAGGCGCTTCCTTAAGAACGTAGCCTGTATAGCCTGATTTCTCCAATACATTATAGTTTAACAATTCCATTACCCGTATCCTCCTTAAAATGTAACCGCTTACAAAAATATTTTTAACGAGATTTTCATACTAATGTTATACCACAGTTATGTAAGCGTTTACAATAGTTATTTTCATTAATTTTATGATATACTTTTATGCGGAAAAAACTTGAACAGGCAGGAATATTACATGGCTTTTGATGGAATAACTATTGCAAATCTCACCAGGGAATTTAAAGAATATCTTACAGGCGGAAGGATTTACAAGATTGCTCAGACCGAAAGTGACGAGCTTTTTATCACTGTAAAGCTTTCCTATGAGAATATTGATAAATATAACATTAAGCAGTGCAAACTGGTTTTGTCCGCTGACGCTTCTCTTCCACTGGTTTATCTCACAGACGAAACTAAGCAGTCTCCCATGACTGCGCCTAATTTCTGTATGCTCCTTCGTAAGCATATTCAGAATGGAAGGATTGTCTCCGTAACACAGCCCGGCGGTCTTGAGAGAATCATCCGCTTTGAGATCGAGCATCTTGATGAAATGGGTGACCTTCGCCACAAGGTGCTTTTAGTAGAAATAATGGGTAAATACAGCAACATTATTTTCACTGATGAAAATGACATTATCATAGACAGCATCAAGCATATACCCGCTTCCGTCAGCTCAGTAAGGGAGGTTCTTCCCGGAAGAGAGTACTTTATCCCATCCCAGGATAAGCTCAATCCTCTCACCACTTCTGCCGACGAGTTTTCAAGTGCTGTTCTCAGTAAGGGAATGCCGGCATTTAAGGCTATTTATTCAAGCTATACCGGATTGTCTCCCATCACCGCTCAGGAAATTTGCTACAGAGCAGGGCTTGACGCCGATAAATCTGCAATTTCACTGGATACCATGGAGTCTATTGCTTTATATAAGGCCTTTGATGAAGTGATTGATGATATTAAGAGCGGACGTTTTTCTCCTTCAATTATTTATAAGGATGATGCTCCCGTTGAATACTCCAGTATTCCTCTGACCTTATACGAAGCAGACTCATCCTGTGCCACAGAGTCCATTTCCGATATCTCAACCCTTATTCAGAAGTACTATGCCGAGAAAAATGTGGTTACCAGAATTCGCCAGAAATCAGTCGACCTTAGGAAAATCGTTCAGACAGCTCTTGAGAGAAATGTAAGGAAGTACGACCTTCAGCTCAAGCAGATGTCCGACAGTGAGAAAAAGGATAAATACAGAGTTTACGGTGAGCTTCTTACTGTTTACGGTTACAGTGCTGCTCCCGGATCCGAGAAGATAACAGTAAACGACTACAACACCGGCAAGGACGTAACCATCACTCTTGATCCAACACTGACACCGGCTCAGAATGCCAAGAAATACTTTGATAAATACACCAAGTTAAAGCGTACCGCTGAGGCCCTTGAGGAGCAGATCAAGGAGTCAAAAGAAGCCATTGATCAGCTTGAGTCCATCCAGACTTCCCTTGAGATTGCCCAGAAAGAAGCCGATCTGGCCCAGATACGCCAGGAGCTCTTTGAGAGCGGCTACATCAAATCTCATCCAACAGGCAAGAACGGCCGCAAGGAAAAGATCACCAGCAAGCCATTCCACTATCTCTCCAGCGACGGCTTCGATATTTATGTAGGAAAAAATAATATTCAGAACGACGAACTTACCTTCAAGACAGCCAACGGAGGTGACTGGTGGTTCCACGCCAAGAAAATCCCCGGTTCCCACGTGGTTCTTTTAACAGAAGGAAAAGAAGTTCCTGACAGAGCCTTTGAAGAAGCTGCTGCTCTTGCGGCCTACTACTCCAAGGGAAAGATGCAGGAGAAGGTTGAGATCGATTATTTGAAGCGCAAAGACGTCAAAAAGCCAAACGGCGCAAAGCCAGGCTTTGTAGTCTACTACACCAACTACTCTCTGGCCATTGCGCCGGATATTTCCAATCTAAAACTATTAGATTCCTGAATTTTCTCAGAAATTCAGGAATCTTTTTTATATAATAAGAAATTCCTTCGGATTTCTTATTATATAAAAAGCGCTCCGCTAAGGATGCGCACTACTGTGTATGACATTTCACTAGGCTCGAAAAAACCTCGCCAAGTGATCTGCACATCGCGCGATATGAAATTGTTGCATAAATGCAACCGCGCTCGGCGCGAGAATGTCGCAAGCGACATTCTTTTTTATTATTCACTCCTTACGTGCTTTCTCATCCCATACAGCCACATCGATTCCAACCACCTTGGAATTAAAGGGTGTTCCGTCCTCTTTTTCATAATGGAGCTGGGCTTTCTTTACATACTTAAAGCCAATATACAAAAGCGGAATGTTGCAATATGCGATCAGAATATTGGCAAAATCTGAAAGGTCCCAAAGAGCTCCCAAATCCATTCCTACGATGGAAGTCAGAATACCAAAACTGATTACTATAAGGTCCAGAATTCTGATGAGATTTATAAAGGAATTCTTTTTGCTGATTCGGTTGGCACATATTTCTGAAAAAGACATAAAGCCCAAAAGGCAGGTAAACGCAAACAATCCAAAGCAGAGAGAAATCAGCAGGGTAACGATATTGTTAAAGGTTGTTCCCGGAGTGAGCTCTGCCGCTGAAGCAAGGTACTTAGGGAGCTTTCCAAGTTCAAACCAGGCAGCGCCATTGTCTGTCAGCCATACTCTTCCCATGATTACCACAAAACCGGTCAATGTGCAGATTACTATGGTATCCAGGAAAACTCCGATAGCCTGAACACAGCCCTGATCGCAGGGATGTGCTGCATCAGAAGCTGCTGCAGGCATTGTTATGGTACCCTGACCTGCTTCATTGGACATGAGACCACGCTTTACGCCCTGCATAAGTGCCACACCAAAAGCTCCTCCGAACACGGCTTCAGGCTTGAAGGCTTCTGTGAACACAGCGTAGAAAAACCATGGAATCCTGCTTACATTTAGCACTATGAGAACAAGAACCGTAGCCACATAGACTATAGCCATTATAGGAACAAGCACGTCTGTTACTTTTGAAATCTTTTTTGTTCCTCCAAAAGAAACAGCGATAACTGCTATAAGAATGATAGCGAAGCCAATCCAATATACCGCATGGGTAGTCGGAAGCTCTTTTCCGGACAATATAGATGCAATCTGTCCCATAGCTGAAACAGAGTTAAAGCCCTGAGCCGGGAAACATAAGAATGCATAGATTATATACATGAGTGAGAGCACAACGCCCACGGCTGCTGAGTTTTTGAGAAGTTTTCTGCCGTAAAAGGCCATTCCTCCGATATATTCGTCGTCTTTCCTCTCTTTAAAAATCTGAGATAAAGTGGACTCCACAAAGGCCGTAGCCATTCCGAAAAAGGCTGAGATCCACATCCAGAGAAGTGCTCCCGGTCCCCCGACAGAAACAGCGCCCGTGACGCCAAGAATATTTCCCGGGCCAACTCGCATGGCCGTTGACAGAAAGAAGGATGCCAAAGGCGAAATACCGGTACGGGCCTTGCTGTTTTTGAGAACTTCTATTCCTCTTTTAAACTTTCTGACCTGAATAAATCTCAAGCGAATGGAAAAATAGATTCCTGAGCCAATGAGCAAAATGATGGCCAACGAAAAATTCCCCAGAATCGGTATATTGGAATACCATTCAAAGTTCGTGGGAAAATCCCAAAAAAGATCAGAAACAACCTGAATTTTTCCGCAGATTGCGGAGATGACTTTTAGCAGAGCTTCCATACTTATTTTCCTCCCAACAAATAATAGTTTTTCCCCTATAACCAATTATGCAGTGAATAGCCATAATTGTCTACACAATTCATGGCTATTCACTGCATAATTTTTTCTTTTCTCCGCTTTATCGCACGGGAATTCTCAGATTCCACCCAACTGCATGCGATAGTATTTCTCGTAAGTGCCGCCCTGCTTGATCAAATCCTTGTGTTTGCCGCGTTCCTTGATTCCATCCTCGTCAAGGACAATAATTTCATCAGCTCCGAGTATTGTTGAAAGCCTGTGAGCAATAGTGATGGTGGTTCTGCCGTAGGCAAGCTTTTCCAGACTGTCCTGTATGTAGCGCTCGCTCTCATTATCCAGGGCACTGGTGGCTTCATCCAGTATCAGAATAGGCGGATTCTTAAGAAAGACTCTGGCAATGGCAATACGCTGCTTCTGCCCACCGGAAAGTCTTGCTCCTCTCTCACCAACCATAGTATCAAAGCCATTTGGAAGACTCTCAATAAATTCAAGCAGATCAGCATTTCTTGCTGCCTCCACTATTTCCTCCATAGTTGCATCAAGCTTACCATATGCAATATTCTCTTTTACCGTTCCATTAAAAAGATAAACATCCTGCTGAACTATTCCGATATAGGAGCGCAGTGATTTCTGAGTAACATCCCTGATATCCGTCCCATCAATCTTAACGCATCCTCCGGTAACATCATAGAACCTTGGAAGCAGCGAACATAGCGTGGTTTTTCCGCCGCCGGATGGTCCTACAATAGCCACTGACTTGCCGGCATCCACGTGAAGATCTATATGCTCAAGCACCGTTTCCTCATTCTCATAAGAAAAAGAAACATCCTCGTAATCGATGACGCCCTTTACATCCTTAAGTTCACCGGCCCCCTCCTTATCTTCAATAGCTGGCATGGTCTCAACTACTTCCCTGAATCTCTCAAAACCGGCAAGCCCCTTCTGGAGCTGTTCCGTAAACTCCACCAGCACATTGACAGGGTTAATGAAAATGTTGATGTAGAGAGCATAGATAGCAAGATCCTCTCCCGTCATCTGCCCTTTGGCAATAAAAAAGCCGCCTGCCACCAGCACAGTAATGAACATCAGACCTTCAAAGAAGTTATTTCCCGAATTAAAGATAGCCATCTGTCTGTAATTGGCCTGCTTGGAATCAAGGAAAGCCAGGTTACTGTTATTGAACTTATTAAGCTCAATATCTTCTCCTGTAAAAGACTTTACGACCCTGATTCCTCCAAGAGTGTCCTGAAGAGAAGAATTGATTCCCGCAATCTTTTTCCTGTTGTCACTAAAGGTAGCTCTCATCTTTTTGTTCTGACTTATGGCAAAAAAGGCCATACAAACAACCACAGCCGCAAGGCAAAGAGTCATTGGGACATTGATTCTCATAAGCAGAATAAATGAACCCACGATTTTCACTATGGAAATAAAGATATTCTCAGGGCCGTGATGCGCCAGCTCTGAGATATCAAAGAGGTCAGACACCAGCTTACTCATCATCTCGCCGGTATTGTGGGAGTCGTAATATGAAAAGGAAAAAGCCTCAAACTTCTCAAAGAGTTCTCTTCTCATGCCTGATTCCATCCTGGCTCCCATCATATGACCCTGATATGTGACATACCATCTGCAGAGAGATCTTATCAGGTACATAACAAGCAGCCCCAAAGCAATTATTCCAAGTCTTCCGAGAATCACCTTCGGTTCCTCAAGAAAAAGAGTTGACCTGAGTATTCTTAAAAACTGCGGAAAAGCCAGGTCTATTATTGAAAGTATTGAGGCACATAACAAATCCAGTATGAAAACGCCCATATACGGTTTGTAGTAAGGTATAAACTTTTTTATCAGTTTCATGATGTCATTCCTCTATGTAGTATTATTGTCGTCGCTTTAAAAGCAAAAACGGTTTTGCTTAAATTAACAGAACCGTTTTTTACAAATGCGCTATTTATTTATTATTTTATTGCGTACTGAATCAGAAGTCGTAATGTGTTTTCAGCGCCATCTCTGTGGCTTCTCTCATATCCATGGGAAGCATAAACTCCTGCACCGATAAGTCCGTGCTTTAAGTCCTCTCCGGATCTTAGTGTAGCCTCGACGTCACTTCCGTAATGAGGATAAATATCTACAGCGTAGTCCGCACCGCTTTCTTTGGCTGCAGCCATAAGCCCCTGAACAACGCTATAGCTGTAAGGGCCGCCGCTGTCCTTGGCACAGATGGAAACCTGTCTCTCTGTACAGGAAAGGCCATCGCCCACACATCCCATATCAACGGAAATAGCCTCTGTACAGCCCTCGGGAACACTTCCGCAGCCACCATGGCCTACCTCTTCAAATACAGTAATATGAGCATAGAGTGCTCTCTTTGGAGTTATCTTCTTTTCCTTAATATACTTGGCAAGTCCCAGCAAGATTCCTACACTCAGCTTGTCATCAAGAAATCTTGATTTAATATAACCGGTCTTTGTAACTCTGACATTGGGCTCAAAACATACAATGTCTCCCACAGAGATGCCGAGCTTTTCTGTGTCCTCCTTGGTCTTGACGTCTTCATCCAGAACCACCTCACAGTTCTCCCAGGTTCTCTTTGTGTCGTCATAATCGCCGTTAACGTGGATGGAGGCGTTGTTAAGCTGGAAGGTTCCCTCGTAGATGCCATCAAACTTGGTAACCACTCTTACATTCTCTGTCTCCGCATTATTAGGATTCATTCCGCCTAAGTTTGTAAGCTGAAGTCTTCCGTTTGACTTTATGGTAGCCACCATTCCGCCAAGAGTGTCAGTGTGAGCTTCCAGTAAAAGACCGTTCTTTTTATCCTTACCTGTAAGATCAACTATTACACCACCTTTATTGGTGAGCTTAGTCTTAAATCCGAGCTTTTCAAATTCTTCCTTGACCCAGGCTGCAGCTTCCTCTGTGTAGCCTGTAGGAGAATCAATGTTAAGAAGATCTGAAGTCTCCTTAACTATAAAATCAGTGTACTTGGTAAGATTTTCTTTTTTCATGTTTTACACCTCACAACAACTTAATTTTCTTTAACATAGAAGCAATGCTTCTGCCCTTGGGGAATCTCATGATGTCTTCCTCTGTGGCTCCTCCGGACTTAACAAGCACTGCAAAATAAACAAATATCGCCACAAAAACCGCAATTATGGTGGCTATCAGATTTTCAAAATAGTCACTTCCTACTACAAAGCTGAACAGATACTTGAACAGACTATATACTCCAAAGGCCGCAGCTCCCATAACCGCTGATGATAATATTGGGAAAAGATAAGTCTTTTTCAAATCATTCTTTATTTTCAGGTTCTTTTTCAAAACTATGCTGTTAAATAGGCAGATCAGGGCTGAATATACAATTGTTACGATACAAAGTGCTATATCAGTCAGATCAGTATAAAGCAGCATGAATCCCAGAATTACAGTCTGAACAGTCAGAGCAAGTCCGGCGTTAATAACCGGAGAATTCACTTTTCCAATTCCCTGAAGCACCGCATTTGACACCGTAGAAACTGAATAGAAAACCACGGTAACCGCCAGTATCATCAAAAGCATAGCTGCCCTGTCAAGAGAAGCCTTCTGCGGGAACAAAATCATCATTACAGGTCTTGCCAGAGCAAAGAGTCCCGCTGCACAGGGAATAGCGATCATCAGAATAACTCTTGTCACTCTGGAAACAGTCTCGCTGGCCTCTTCCATATCCCCTCTGGCAAAAGTGGATGAAATTTCCGGAATCATGGCTGAAGCCGCAGCGCTGGCAAAGGCAATGGGAAGATTTGTGATGACCATGGCCTTACTGTTGAATATTCCGTACATTGAAGCCACTGTGGGCTCATCCACACCTTTTACAAATATCAGAATTCTACTGAACAACGTATAATTCAGTGATGTGGAGAAATTATAAATAAAGGTGCTCAAGATGAAGGGTGTAACTATAGTAATGATCATTCTAAAGGCATCTTTATTGGATATATCATCGTGATGGTCAGATTCCAGCCTCTTTTTGATAAGAGCCCTGTTAGTGTTGTAAACATAGAGCATAAATATCAGAGCAATAAGAACTCCGGCGCCTGTTCCCAGAGAACTACCGATAGCTCCATACATAGCTCTTCTGGAGTGATCTTCATTTCCTGCCAGATTGGTAAGGGCAACGGCTGCACTGATACTAACAATGGCATTCAGAATCTGTTCCAGAAGCTGTGAAACAGATGTGGGAATCATGGTCCTGTGGGCCTGGAAATAGCCTCTGAGTACCCCAAGAAAACCAAAAAGGAAAATGGTGGGAGCAAAGAACCTTAGAACCGTGGCAGATCTACCCGCCACCAAAATATTAGCTCCAAAGAACAAAACCAGACTGCCAATTCCACCCACAATAGATACATAAACCAGGGCACACCTGAAAATCCTCTGTGCACTCTTATATTCCTTAACCGCCAGCTTCTGTGCAATGATCTTGGACATGGCAGAGGGAATACTATATGAAGATATCAGCAGAATAATAGAATATATGGCATAGGCAGCGGCATAATATCCATTACCCTCATCGCCGATTACTGCTGTTACAGGGCTTCTGTACAAGACGCCTATAACACGGCTTATAATCCCGGCTATAGCCAATATGCTGGCCTGCATAAGCAAACTCTTTTTAGAATTTAAACTACTTTTTTCATCTCTCATTACAAATTATTATTCCTACACAACTCAATAAATGCGTATTTCTCATTATACTTTCATGAACACATCATATTCTCATATAAATGAATACTTGTGTCAACAATAAACAAAGTAAATCGTATAATTACTCAGGCGTGCCTACTAATAGATAGTGGAAAATGCGCAGTTCTTGGACGAGGAGATGATTATCAAAATAAAAAATCTCAAATAGGCTGACTTCTCCGAACAACGCTGAGAGGAAGCCTATTTGAGATTTTGAATTTTAGATAATCACGACGCAGACGACAACAAGCATTTTCCACTATTATTAGCAGGCACGCCTGCCGTATTCTTCCAGTAAATCACGGTCTGAGCCAGTCGTACATTTCCTGATACTTCTCAGCAGATACCTTCCAGGAGAAGTCTACAGCCATGGCGCGGTCTATCATCTTGTTCCACTCACGCTTCTGGTCATAGTACACATGCTCTGCCTCTCTGATGGTACCAAGCATCTCATGAGCATTGTAATTCAGGAAGCCAAAGCCTGTACCTGTGCTCTCAAACTTGTTGTAAGGCTCAACTGTATCGATAAGACCACCTGTCTGTCTTACAATCGGGATAGTTCCGTATCTGAGAGCCATGAGCTGTGAAAGTCCGCAGGGCTCAAACAGTGAAGGCATCAGGAATACATCTGAGGCAGCATAGATCTTGTGAGACATAGGCTCTGAATAGTAAATATTAGCAGAAACCTTGTCGTGGTACTTCCAGTCGAAGTGACGGAAGGAGTTCTCATACTGCTCTGTACCAGTACCAAGAACAACCAGCTGAATAGCATCCTGGCAGAGCTCATCCAGAACATAATTGATAAGGTCAAAGCCCTTCTGATCAGTAAGTCTTGATACAATACCGATCATCATGCACTTGTCGTCTTCCTTAAGACCAAGTTCCTTCTGAAGTGCTCTCTTATTCTTAACCTTTTCCTTACGGAAGTTAATAGCATTGTACTTGTAAGGAATATATTTATCTGTCTCAGGATTGAACTCATCGTAATCAATACCGTTGACAATACCTCTGAGGTCATTGGCTCTTGCTCTTAAGAGTCCGTCAAGTTCCTCACCGTAGAACTTAGTCTTGATTTCCTCTGCATATGCCTTACTAACTGTTGTAATGGCATCTGCATAAACAATTCCACCCTTAAGAAGGTTGGCATCCTTGTAAAGTCCAAGCTTATCCGGTGTGAAATAGTAATCAGGAAGTCCTGTTATATCCTGCACAGTCTTAATATCCCATTTTCCCTGGAACTTAAGATTGTGGATAGTCATAACAGCCTTAATTCCTCTGTAGAACTCACTGCCCTGGAATCTCTCCTTGAGATATACAGGTACAAGGCCTGTCTGCCAATCATGGCAGTGAATGATATCAGGTCTGAAATCAATTACAGGTAAAATAGATAACGCTGCCTTTGAGAAATATGCATACTTCTCAATTTCAAAGCAAACATCATCGCTATAGGGCTTCATGCCGTTAAAATAAAACTCATTGTCTATGAAGTAATACTTTATGCCGTCAACTTCAGCCTTAAATATTCCTACATATTCATTTTTCCAATGAAAATCCATGTAGAAATTGGATACATACTCCATTTTCTCCTTCATCTGCTGATTGATGCACTTATACAGAGGAAGGATTACACGAACATCAAAGTATCTTCTGTCGATATCCTTTGGGAGCGAGCCAACTACGTCGGCAAGTCCACCTGTTTTGATAAATGGTACACCTTCTGAAGCAACAAAAAGGATGTTTTTCATTAGTTTTCAGTCTCCTCATATTTTGCTGACTGCATAGCTATCAGCTCTTTATCATCAAAGTAGTTGATCTTCATTGCCTTCTTAACATCCATAAGTGTCTGAGCAGCAACTTCCTCAGCTACTTCACTACCTTTTCTAAGGACTTCGTAAACATAAGGAATATCTTTCTGGAACTCTTTTCTTCTGGTTCTGATGGGCTCAAGCTCAGCCTGAAGAACATTGTTAAGGAATCTCTTAACCTTAACGTCTCCAAGTCCGCCTCTCATATAGTGCTCTTTCATCTCCTGAAGGTTCTTGTAATCAGGAGCAAATTCGGCGAAGTGCTCATCTTTAGCAAAGGCATCAAGATAAATAAATACAGGATTGCCCTCAACCTGACCCGGATCCTCAACTCTGAGATGATTAGGATCAGTAAACATGCTCATAACCTTCTTCTGAATAGATTCAGGTTCCTCTGACAGATAGATGCAGTTTCCAAGAGATTTACTCATCTTGGCCTTACCGTCAGTTCCGGGAAGACGAAGACATGCTGCATTATCAGGTAAAAGAATCTCAGGCTCAACCAAAGCTTCGCCATAAACTGAATTAAACTTACGAACAATTTCCTTACACTGCTCCAGCATAGGCTCCTGATCCTCACCAACAGGAACGGTAGTAGCCTTAAACGCAGTGATATCAGCTGCCTGGCTGATAGGATAAGTGAAAAATCCCACAGGGATACTAGTCTCAAAATTTCTCATCTGGATTTCAGACTTAACAGTAGGATTGCGCTGAAGTCTTGAAACTGTAACCAGATTCATATAATAAAAAGATAGCTCTGTAAGCTCCGGAATCTGTGACTGAATAAACAGTGTTGATTTAGCAGGATCAAGTCCTACTGCCAGATAATCCAAAGCAACCTCAATGATGTTCTGTCTTACCTTCTCAGGATTGTCAGCATTATCAGTGAGGGCCTGAGCATCCGCTATCATAATAAATATCTTATCAAACTCACCTGAGTTCTGAAGCTCAACACGCCTCCTCAGAGAGCCCACATAATGACCTACATGAAGTTTTCCGGTGGGTCTGTCACCGGTCAAAATAATCTTGCTCATACCCCAACAACTCCTAACCAAAATAAAATAATATATAAAGAATAAACTATTTTAGAAAAAAATTCCACTTATATTATACAATATCTCGTAATTAACCATCAATTCACAAACAATATATCGTACTAAAGTTATTTATTATTTCGATTTACTTTATTCTTTCTTTATAAATCGTACATATTTTGTCCAAATTTAATCTATATTATATTCTTATCAGAAGAAAACAACTTCTGACTCCCCCAACAAAACTTTTTTCATACCGGGTCGATCGGCTCCCCACTGATCGTCCCCTCCTCCCAAAATTTTAACCACCTTACGGTGGTTTTTTTGTGGGCTTTTTTCATAA
>JAEEGF011053412.1_pt1 | contig 14341 bp, 12 predicted proteins | sample 9134171 | NCBI WGS metagenome assembly JAEEGF01 (sample SAMN16246542, study PRJNA631951) | gut metagenome | biome: gut microbiome; feature: rumen; material: AP-attached | host: Bos | place: Iran: Karaj | collected 2018-10
CGACCTCGCGAAGGCGGGTGACAAGGCCGCGCTGGTCTGCGCGAGGAAGAGCATGGACTACCTCGGGCGCGGGCTCGCGGGCGTATGCTATGTGACTGACCCCGAGATCGTGATCATCGGAGGCGGCGTCTCGATGGCGGGCGAGTTCCTGCTCGAGCTGCTCGTGCCGAGCTTCAAAAAGTACGCGAAGCTGAGCGACAAGCATCCCAGGTTCGTGCTCGCGGGGCTCGGCGGCAGCGCCGGGATGTACGGCTCCGCGAAGGCGGCGCTGGACCTGCTGTAGCGGCGGCACCGGGCGCGTTTCTCAGGCGCGGACGCGGCGGCATCGTGTGCGTTTCTCCGATGCGGACGCACCTACCCGGCAGCTGCCCGGCTCCGGATAAGGCGGCTCTCAGCCTCTGATCCGCTTCACGAGCGAGCAGTAGGCCTCGGAGAACACGGCGCTGTCCATGCTGACGGCGACGGCGTCCATACCGCTCTCCATCTCCCGCTTCGCGTCAGAGGCGTTCCCAGCAAAGGTGGTGCAGAGCTTGCCGGCCTTCCGGCAGGCTCTTTTTATGCGCTCTACGGCCTCGAGGAATTCGGGCGCGCCGAACTCCCCGGGGATCCCCATCGCGATCGACAGATCGAAGGGGCCGATGAAGATGCCGTCTATCCCCGGGATCGCTGCGATCTCTTCTATATTCTCAAGCGCCTCCTTCGTCTCGCACTGCGGAAGCAGAAGCAGGCGCTCGTTGCTCGCGTCCATGTATTCGCGCAGGGACCCCGACGCCCAGGGCTCCTGCCCGAAGCCCGAGCCGCGGGCCTTGATGAAGCCGCGGTTTCCTATGGGCGGGAACTTCGCGAGCTCCGCGGCCTTGCGGAACTCATCGACCGTCCTGAGACAGGGAACTATTATGCCCCGTGCTCCGGCGTCGGCGGGGCGCTGTATCTCCCTGTGGGTGACGTCCGCGACCCTGACGATCGGCGCCATTCCGCCCTTTGCCGCGGCGCTGACGAGATCCGCCATGGTCTCGGTGTCATAAGGCCCGTGCTCGGTGTCGATGATGACGAAGTCGAGCCCCGAGAAGCTGAGCGCTTCGACCGCCGGAACGGTCGAGATGCTGAGAAAGGTGCCCAGCGCGCAGCTCTTCTCCGCGATAGTTTTCCTTATATTAATATCGGCCATTTGTTCACCTCATCATTCCCGCTATTTCAGAGACTGCTTTTTCCTTCACCGATCCGTCTGCGGATGCATTCACGTAGAACTTCCCGCCGCGATACGAAGAATACCGCATGAAAAGATCCTGCGAGTACAGCGTTTCAAATCTGCGGAGATCTTCATACTTCCGGCAGAATATCCTGTCCCGGTAGGTCTCATACAGGAAAGGCGCTGTCGTGAACAGTCTGAAGTCCACTCTGCCGTCCAGAGCCCTCAGCATCATGGGGATGGTTCCCATATAGCCGGATTCGATCACGAGGATCCGGTCCTGTTCGATCGGTCTCAGCAGCTCGAGAAGGATAGTCTTCAATTTCGGATGTCCGTTCAGGACCGGAAGTATTCTCTCCCCGCAGTAAGCGGAGTAGTCACCGAACTGAATGTGACCGGATTCCAGAGCTTCGTATAAAGGAAGGCGTATATCGTCGTCCGCATCTTTCGTTTCGGTTATGTCTTCCAGAAAGCGGCGGCTGATCAGCCATGGATGTATATTGTCTCTTCCTCTGCTTCGAAAGAATACATACGGCAAAAACGCGTCCCTCAGCAGAAATACATAGGCCGTATCCTCTTCATATCCGATCCAATCACAGTACCTGTGGATCTCTTCAAGGAAGGGATTTGGGGAAACACGGCTGTGATCTTCGGCTTCTTCGACCAGATCTCCGATCAGCTCCCGGAGTTCATATTCATTCTTTCCGTAAACGGTATCCGACAGCCTTTCATGATCGATCGGGAAGGGGATTTCCCCGCGTCGGCGCAGAACAGCTCTAAGCCTTGTCAGGCAGGAGAAATCTGCTTCCATCCTGTCGTTCAGATTTGTATATCCTTCATCGGCCAGATCGTCCAGCACCTTCAGCAGTTGTTTTGCTTCGCGGATATCTGCATCGGAAAGAAGTTTATTTTCATACTCTTCCAGCTTTCTGCGGTAGTAGTTTTCGTTGAATGAAATGAATCCCATAGTCAGCCTCACGGTTCAGCTTTACGCTGTTTCTGTTTCAATATTATCACAGATCATCACGGCCCGCTCCGAACGGGGCAGGGAACTTGAAAATATTTTAGCGATTTAGTGCGCTAAAGTGTTGACACACTAAAGCGGCCGCGCTATAATCACATCATTCACGCAAGACCCGGGCGCCTGTTTGCACAGGGAGGCGCCGAAATCCAGATAACGACCCCTTAAAACGACAGAAAAGTGTTGAAAAGGAGCTGACAGAAATGATGAAGAAAACGATATGCGCTCTGCTGGCGCTGGTAATGGTACTCTCGCTCGCGGCCTGCGGTGAGAAGAAGCAGGAAGAGCAGCAGGAGCCCAAGACACTGATCGACGAGATCCAGGAGAGAGGTTATCTGACCCTGGTCACCGAGCCCTACTTCGCTCCCATGGAGTTCATCGATCCCGCCAAGGAGGGAGACGCGAAGTACGTCGGAATGGACATCGAGATCGGCCAGTACATCGCCGAGCAGCTCGGAGTCGAGCTCAAGATCGTCCCTCTCGAGTTCGGAGCGGTGCTCTCCAGCATAGCGGAGGGCAAGTACGACATCGCTCTCTCCGGTCTCGGATACACTCCCGAGAGAGCTGAGGCCTTCGACTTCACCACCTACTACCTCAACGAGGGAGACAACCGCTTCAGCCTCGTGGTCCGCGAGGAGGACTACGACCTCTACAACAGCTTCGAGGACTTCAACGGCAAGAAGGTCGTCGCCCAGGCCGGTTCCCTCCAGGAGACCTACGCGCTCAACCAGATGGACACCTCCAAGTTCGGCGAGTTCATCCGCGTATCCTCCACGACCGACGGCTACATGATGGTCCAGGAGGGCAAGGCTGACGCCGCGGTCTGCGCGGTCGCCAACGCCGACCTCTACATCGAGGCGAACCCCGGAATGAAGACTCTCGGAGACAAGATGGTGTTCGAGGTCGATCCCGAGACCCTCGGAACCCGCGGCGGAGTCGCCAAGGGCAATCCCGAATTCCTCGCCTTCGTCAACAAGTGCCTCGAGGAGCTCCGCGACAGCGGCAAGGCTTCCGAATGGTATCAGCAGTATAAGGAGTACGCCGCCGAGCTCGGCCTGTAGCATAGCAAATGTTTTCACCGGCGCTGATCGCAAAAATATGGCTTAAATATTATCCCGTCTTTCTCCAGGGGCTCTGGGGCACCCTCTGGATCTCCGCGGTCACGGTAGTGGCCGGCACGGTGATCGGGGTCATCGTCTCCCTGCTCAGACTCGTGCACAGCAAGCTCATCGATCTCGTGTGCTCGTTCTACATAGAGCTCATCAGGGGAACTCCAATCCTGCTCCAGCTCTACTTCTTCTGGCTCTGGCTTCCGAAGGCTACGGGGCTCGATCTGAGCAATCTCACCTGCATACTCGTCGCGCTCGTCGTGAGCGCCGGCGCGTATATCGCAGAGGTCATCAGGGCGGGCATCGAGGCCGTCGACCGCGGGCAGACCGAGGCGGCGAGGAGCCTGGGGCTCACCGAGACTCAGACCCTGTTCCACGTCGTGCTCCCGCAGGCGGTCAAGAACGTGCTGCCGGCGCTGGGCAACGAGTTCATCACCAACATCAAGCAGTCATCGCTCGCGTCCCAGTTCTTCATTGCGGAGCTGACCACCGCCTACAGGACCGTGCAGACCGCGACTTTCATGCCGATCCCGCCGCTGATCGTGTCGGGCATGATCTACCTGATCGTGAATTTCAGCCTCTCCAAGCTCCTCGGAGTCTGGGAGAGAAGGCTCAAGGCGAGCGACTAGAAAAAAGCGGGTGAGATTACCGGCCTGACGCCGGAAAACCCGCGGAAAAAAGACTTCATCGCCAAAGGGCGATATAATTGAGGGGGAAGGGAAGCGACCGCTTTGAGTGGCTGCTTCCCGCTTCATATGGTAAAATGAAGAAGGAGCTCTCCCGGGCGCTCCGGCCGGATCCCGGCGCGGAGGCCGCGGACGGCCAGCCGGCGCGAAGACTGCCCGGTCGCTCCGAACGCATTTCTTTTTTCGCACAGGAGGTGCGCAATGAAAAGACGAGCTATCATACTGCTGGCGCTGCTGCTCGCGGCGGCGCTGATCCCGCAGACGGCCTTCGCGGCCAAACAGAAATACATGAGGCCCGAGGTCTACCCCGTGCGCGTCACGGCGCTTCCCGTCGACGCGGGCAGCGCGAGCATCAACGGAACGGTGTACACCTCCAAGGACCAGCCGTCGATAACGATCAACTCTGAGGACGGCAAGACCCTCACGCTGAGCGCGAAAGGAAACGCGGGCTGGACCTTCAAGGGCTGGCATCTGGACAGCACGAGCGGCGAGCTCATCAGCAGCGAGCTTGAATGCCAGTACGTATTCAAGGCTCCCGCCGACACGAAGAAGCAGCCCGTTACCGACATCGTGGCGAGCTTCGAGTGGACCGGACTCCCGGCGGTATATCAGCGGATCATCGACCTCAACGGCGGAAAGCTCATAGGCGGCCTCAAGCTCTACGAGGACGTCAAGGACACCGAGTCCGTCAGCTTCGACTATGATCCGAAGCAGATCGAGCCGCCCGAGGGCAAGGTCTACAGCTACGTCACCCTGAACGGCGACCCCTACCGCGACGGCGCCAACTGCCCCGTCACCGGGAACATGACCTTCAAGCTCTACTGGGAGGACGCCCCTCAGCCCGAGAAGGAGGAGCCCGTATACTCCATGAGCAAGAGCCCCGAGAAGATCGACTTCAAGGATGTCTTCGAGGGCATGTATGACGACATAGAGGCGCAGCCGATCACAGTCAGGAACGAGGGCAACATGCCCCTCATGATCGGCGCCGACGAGGAGAGCAGCTGCTTCGAGTTCTCGTTCGACGAGGTCGAGCTCCAGCCCGGCGAATACGCCAACTTCATGGTCAAGCCGCGCGAGGGGCTCGGAGCCGGACATTACAGCGGGGCAGCGGTCTTCAGCGCCAGCGATCCGGACAGCGGCGAGCTCAAGATCGAGGTCCAGACCTCGCTCGAGTTCACCGTCAACGCCCTTCCCAAGGACGAGCTCATACCCTTCGACGACGTGCTCCCCGAGGACTACTTCGCGGAGGCCGTACACTGGGCCTACTTCTCCGAGCCGCAGGTGACCAACGGCGTCAGCAAGGATCTCTTCGGACCCGACGCGACCTGCACGAGAGGCCAGGTCGTGACCTTCCTCTGGAGGGCGGCGGGCTGCCCCGAGCCCGGAAGCTCGAAGAACCCCTTCAAGGACGTCAAGGCCGGCTCCTACTACGAGAAGGCCGTGCTCTGGGCGGTCGAGAAGGGCATCACCAACGGCACCTCCGACGACGAGTTCAGCCCGGACGCGACCTGCAAGTACGAGCACATCATAACCTTCCTCTACAGGTTCGCGGGCGAGCCCGGCAAAGGAAGCGCGGCGGCGGTCGCGGCGCAGTACGGCGGCGGAGCGGCCTGGTACAGCGACGCGCAGAACTGGGCGGTCGCGACCGGAGACATGCTCAGGAACACCGGCTTCTCGGTCGGAAAGGACTGTCCAAGGAAGGACGTCGTGCAGTTCCTCTACTACTACATGAACTTCGTGAAGGAGTAAGCGTCCGCGGAGTGCGTGCATATCAATGGCGCGTCCGCGGAGGACGTGCATATCGTCGCGGCGTCCGCGGCTCGCGCACAAACGACCGCAAATCGCGCATTTTCGCTTGACAAGCCGCGCGGGCGGTATTATCCTTTAACACATCATACGCGGGGCGCCCGAGCGGCGCCGCATCCAGAGCTTACGCGAAAGGACTGAAGATGAACGGACTGATCAAAAGCGCGCAGACGGGCAGGCAGAGCCTGATCTCCATGCGCGGCGTCTCCTCTTCGAGTTCCGAGGGCTCCTCTTCTGAGGTGTCCCGTATTCGCGTACTTTTCGGATGAGCCGCAAGAGCCAGTCACCAGACGATCCGGAGAGTCCGCTCTCCGGATCTTTTATTATCCGCTGCCCTGCGGGCGTCCGCGCTCCGGGAGACCGAGATCGAACAGGAGAAAGCACATGGAAAAGAGACTGTACAACTTCGCCGCCGGCCCGTCGGCGATCCCCGAGGAGGTCCTGAAAAGGGCGCAGGCCGAGATGCTCTGCTATCCCGGCGCGGGCTGCGGCGTCATGGAGATGAGCCACCGCTCGGCCGCCTTCGGAAGGATACGCGACGGCGCGGAGGAGTCGCTCAGGCGGCTCATGGACATCCCTGACGACTACGCGGTCCTCTTCCTCCAGGGAGGAGCGAGCATGCAGTTTTCGATGGTTCCCATGAACCTCGCCGCGCGGGGGCAGAAGACGGCTTACATCGTGAGCGGCCACTTCGCGAAGAAGGCCTTCGAGGAGGCGGGGCGCTGGGGAGAGGCGGTCTGCGCCGCGAGCTCCGAGGGCGACGGCTTCAGCTTCATCCCCGAGCCGGGGCCGGGCGCGGTCCCGCCGGATGCCGCTTACCTGCACATCACGGGAAACAACACCATCTTCGGGACCTGCTTCTCAGAGCTGCCCGATACAGGCGGCGTTCCGCTCGCAGCCGACTGGAGCTCCGCCATACTCGGCAGGCGCATCGACGTTCGCAGGCACGCCCTCATCTACGCTGGGGCGCAGAAGAACCTCGGCCCCGCGGGGCTCACGCTGGTCATCGTCAGGAAGGACGCCGTGAGGCAGGACATAGACCCCGTCGTCCCGACCATGCTCCGCTACGCGCCGCAGATAAAGGCGGACTCGATGTACAACACGCCTCCCTGCTGGAGCATATACATGGCCGGCCTCATGTTCGAGTGGGTCGAGGCGCAGGGCGGAGTCGCCGAGATGGAGCGAAGGAACCTCGAGAAGGCCGCGCTGCTCTACGGGACGATCGATTCCTCGAAGCTCTTCGAGAACCGCGTTCCCGCCCGCGACCGCTCGGTCACGAACGTGGTCTTCACGCTCCCGACGGCGGAGCTCACCGAGAAGTTCGCGGCGGCCTGCGCGGAAGCCGGGATCATCAACATAAAGGGCCACAGGCTCACGGGAGGCTTCAGGGCCTCGATATACAACGGAGTGGGGCTCGAGGCCGTCAGGGCGCTCGCGGGCGTCATGGAGCGCTTCGAGAAGGAAGAAGGGCGCTGAGGATGCCGGCGCGGGGCACGGCGAGACTGCGGATCCCGCGCGGAGGAAACTGCCTTCAGAATAGAACGATAACAGGAGAACGGAAATGTACAGGATCAAGACTTACGACAAGCTCTCGCAGGCGGGACTGAGCGTCTTCGACAGGGAGCGCTACGCGATCGCGGACGACATGCAGCACCCGGACAGCATACTGGTGCGCTCCACCCCGCTGCACGGGGAGAGCTTCGGCGACGAGCTGCTCGCGATCGTGCGGGTCGGCGCGGGCTTCAACACCATCCCCGTCGAGGAGATGACGAAGCGGGGCGTCGCGGTGTTCAACTGCCCCGGCGGCAACGCCAACGCGGTCAAGGAGATGACGATCGCGGCTATGATCATGATGATGCGCCGCGGGCTCGCCGCGATGGACTGGATGAGGTCGCTCCCGGACGAGGAGATCGACTACGGCGGTCAGATCGAGAAGGGCAAGTCGCGCTTTACGGGGCCCGAGATCATGGGCAAGACAATAGGCATCGTCGGAGTCGGCGCCATAGGCGGCCGCATGGCCATGGCCTGCGACGCCCTGGGCATGAAGGTCCTCGGCTACGACCCCTTCCTCGGCCACAGCCGCCTCCAGGAGCTGCGCCAGTACGCGGACTTCCGCTCCGACCTGAAGGAGATGCTCGCCGAGTGCGACGTCGTCACCGTCCACATCCCGCTCAACGAAGAGAACGAGGGCTTCATAGGCGCGGAGGAGATCGCCGCGATGAAGGACGGAGCCTATCTCATCAACTACGCGCGCGGGCTCGTGGTCGACAACGATGCGGTCTGCGAAGCCCTCGACAGCGGCAAGCTCAGGGGCTTCGCGACGGACTTCCCGACCGTCAGGGAGCTTAAGCGCCCCGACGTCTTCGCGACTCCGCACCTCGCCTCCGGCAGCCCCGAAGCCGAGGACAACTGCTCTACCATGGCCGCGAGGCAAACGATCGATTACCTCGAGAACGGCAATATAACCAATTCCGTCAACCTTCCGAACGTGAGCTTCGCCCGCGCGGAGGGCGACCGCATCACCGTCATCCACGACAACAAGGTCGGAATGCTCGGCATGATGACCGACCGCGTCGTGCGCCACGGCCTCAACATCGAGAACCTCGTGAACAAGGGCCGTGGACCCGTCGCCTATACGATCATGGACTTCAACGGAAAGGTCCCCGCGGAGCTCGCGGACGATCTCGCCGCGATCGATGGCGTCACGCGCGTGAGGGTGATAGAATAGAAGCGGCGGGGCGGATCCTCCGTCCCGTGAACGAGCGTTTTCTCATCAAAGACCGGAAGGAGAGTGCTTTTTGAGAAGACTGATGAACATCCGGGTGACTGCCTGCTGACCGGGAGGTCAGGAAAAGGCGATCCGGCCTCCCGCTGAAAAGCGATTGCCGCCGGCAATTTTCAGGAGGTTAAACAATGAATACTAACGGCATCACCATTCGTTTGGAACAGGAGAGCGACTACAGGAAGACCGAGGAGCTGGTGCGTGATTCGTTCTGGAACGTCTACCGCCCGGGCTGCAGCGAGCACTTCGTGCTGCACGTCCTGCGCGGCGTCCCCGCGTTCGTGAGGGAGCTCGATCTCGTCATGGAGAGCGGCGGACGCCTCATCGGTCAGAATGTCTTCGTCAGAGCGGAGATACTCGCGGACGGCGGTGGGACCGTTCCGGTGCTCACCATGGGACCGATCTGCGTCGCGCGGGATCTCAGGGGCCTCGGCCTCGGCCGCCTGCTCCTGGATGAGTCCCTGAGGAGAGCGGCGGAGCTCGGCTTCGGCGCCGTCCTCATCGAGGGCGACATCGGCTTCTACGGGGGCAGCGGCTTCGTCTTCGCCTCTGAGCTCGGAATACGCTACGGCGGTCTCCCCGAGGGCGCGGACGCGTCGTTCTTCCTCTGCAGGGAGCTCATTCCGGGCTTTCTGAGCGGCGTTTCGGGCGTCTACAGCACGCCTGAGCCCTATCTGGTGACGGAGACGGAGGTCGATGAGTTCGACCGCGGCTTCCCGCCGAGAGAAAAGCTCAGGCTTCCTGGACAGCTGGAGGGCTGATCCCTTCGCGCGCCGGAGCGCCGGGCGCGGCAGAGGAGTCAAATGAATGAAGTAAGGCGGGGGCCCGCGCGGCCCCCGCTTCTCTTTGCGCCTCAGCGCGAAAAAAACTCCCCCGTCCTCGCTATAAGAGCCCTTATTGTGGTACAATTGCTACGTTGTTCACACAGAAAAAGCGGCCGTCTTTTGGGGCGTCCGCATCAATAGGCGGCCCCGGCCGCGGAAAAGGAGGAAGCTTTATGAAACTCACATGGCTTGGACATTCGTGCTTTCTGATCGAGGAGGCGGGCTTCACCATCGCGGTCGATCCGTTCCGCGGAGTCCGCGGCTACAGGGATTCCGAGTGCGAGGCGAACTTCGTGGTCTGCAGCCACCAGCACGGCGACCACAACGCGGTCGACCTCGTCAAAATGACTCCGGCGAAGGTACCCAATCCCTTCTACATCAAGGAGATCCACTGCTTCCACGACGAGGCTAAGGGCAGCAAGAGAGGCCCCAACATCATCCGAGTCTTCTGCGCGAACGGCGTGAGGGTCGCCCATCTCGGAGACCTCGGCCACGTGCTGAGCCCCGAGCAGGCCGCTGAGGTCGGAAGGCTCGACGCGGTGCTCATCCCCGTCGGCGGGTACTTCACCATCGACGCGAAGGAGGCCGCGGAGGTCGTCAGGCAGCTCGCGCCCAAGGCCGTCATCCCCATGCATTACCGCAAGGGAGAGCTCGGCTACGACGTCATCGGCACCCTCGATCCCTTCCTCGAGGAGATGAAGGGCTGCCCTGTCACCGAGTGCGGCGGCAACAGCGTCGAGATCACCGGCAAGGAAGAGGGCGTCTTCGTCCTCGAGTACGTATAGAAGCGTTTCCGGGCACAGATGTCCGCGCTTACCGCTTTTTAGATCAGGAGAAACATCATGAAAGGATTCCCCAAGGGATTTCTCTGGGGCGGAGCAATCTCGGCCGCCCAGGCTGAGGGCAGCTGGAACGCCGGGGGCAAGGGCCTCACGACGCAGGATCTGAGGTACTTCGATCCCGCGTGGGACAAGGCCGCCCGCGACGAGAACAGAAACATCAACATGACGAGCGAGCGCTGGGAGGAGGCTCTCAGGAGCGAGGACACGGTCCATTACCCCTTCCGCCACGGCTGCGACCACTACGCCCGCTACAAGGAGGACGTGGAGCTCTTCGCGGAGCTCGGCATGAATGTCTTCAGGACCTCGGTCTGCTGGGCGAGGATCTTCCCCAGCGGCGATGAGGCCGAGCCGAACGCGGAGGGGCTCGCGTTCTACCGCGACCTCTTCGAGCGCTGCAAGGCAAAAGGCATGAAGCTCTTCGTCACCATGCTGCACTACGACACGCCGGTAGGCATAGTCACTAAGTACGGCGGCTGGAGGAACAGGAAGGTCATAGACCTCTACCTCAACTACGCGAAGACCCTCTTCCGCGAGTTCGGGGACCTCGTCGACTTCTGGCTCCCGTTCAACGAGATCAACGCGTCGCGCTTCAATCCCTACAACGGCGCGCTCCTCATAAAGGATCAGGAGGAGGACCTCATGAGCGCGAGCTTCCAGTGCGCGCACCATCAGTTCCTCGCGAACGCCCTCGCCGTGAAGGCGGCGCACGAGATGCTGGACAGCCCCATGGTCGGCGGCATGATCGCGCGCTTCGAGAGCTACCCCGCGACCTGCAGGCCCGAGGACGTGATGCAGTCCATACTCGACGAGAACTACAAGAACTACTTCTACACCGACGTCATGGCGCGCGGAGCCTACCCCTCATACACGGCGAAGATGTTCGAGGAGCTCGGCGTGAAGATCGAGACCCTCCCCGGCGACGACGAGATACTCGCGCAGGGCAAGGTAGACTTCATGTCCTACTCCTACTACATGTCCATGGTCTCGAGCACCGACCCGAACCACGAGAGAGCGGGCGGAAACCTCGTCAACGGGCTCAGGAACCCCTACCTCAAGGCGAGCGACTGGGGCTGGCAGCTGGATCCGGTGGGGCTCAGGGTCTCGCTCAACCAGATGTACGACCGCTATCAGATGCCGCTCTTCATAGCGGAGAACGGGCTCGGCGCGGTGGACGTGCTCGAGGACGGCAGGGTCCACGACAGCTACCGCATCGACTACCTCAGGCAGCACATCGAGCAGATGAAGCTCGCCGTCGAGGACGGAGTCGACCTGCGCGGCTACACCATGTGGGGCTTCATCGACCTCGTCTCCTGCGGGACTATCGAGATGAAGAAGCGCTACGGAGTCATCTACGTGGACGCCGACGACGCCGGAAACGGCACTTACGAAAGATACAAAAAGGATTCCTTCTACTGGTACAAGAAGTGCATAGAGTCCAACGGGGAGGATCTGAAGTAGAGAGCACGCCGAAGGCCGGCAGGCCCGCCGCGCGGCGCCGGGACCGGTTAAGGCTGGCATACGCGAATACTTATCACAGGAGGCTGCTATATTATGCAGGACATGAGCTACAAGAATGCCCGGTTCAATGATTCGGTCATACGCCGCATGACCAGGGTCGCCCTCGACACGGGAGCGATCAACCTCGCGCAGGGTTTCCCGGACTTCGATCCGCCCAAGCCCATGCTCGACCGCCTGGAGGAGATAAGCCAGCTCGGCCCTCACCAGTACCCCATCACCATGGGAGCGAAGAACTTCAGGGACGCGCTCTGCCGCAAGTGCGGGCGCTTCATGGGCCGCGAGCTCGATCCCGAGACCGAGGTCGTCGTCACCATAGGCTCCACCGAGGCGATGGTAGACACGCTCTTCGCGCTGACCAATCCCGGGGACAGGGTCGTGATGTTCTCGCCCTTCTTTGAGAACTACAAGGCTCAGACCCTCATGGCGGGCTGCGAGCCGGTCTTCGTGCCGCTCATCCCGCCGAGCTACCGCTTCGACCCCAATGTGCTCGAGGACGAGTTCAGGAAGGGCGCCAAGGCGATAATCATCTGCAATCCCAGCAATCCGAGCGGCAAGGTCTTCACGCTCGAGGAGATGAAGACCATCGCCGAGCTCTGCGTCAAGTACGACGTCTACGCCGTGACCGACGAGGTCTACGAGCACATCATCTACGGCGGCCGCCCCATGATCTACATGAACAGCCTGCCCGGGATGTGGGAGCGCACGGTCAGCTGCTCCTCGCTCTCCAAGACCTACTCCGTGACCGGCTGGAGGCTCGGCTACGCGATCGCGCCCAAGGAGATCATGGACCGCATCAAGCAGTACCACGACTTCAACGCGGTCGGAAGCCCCTCCATACTCATGGAGGCAGCGGTCGTGGGACTCGAGTTCCCCGACAGCTACTACAAGGAGTTCGGGGATCACTACACCCACATGAAGGAGCTCTTCACCAGCGGCCTGGACGCCGCAGGCATCCCCTACACCGAGCCCGAGGGCACCTACTTCGTGCTCGCGGACATGGCTCCGTTCATGAAGAAGGGCGAGCCCGACACCGACTTCTGCGTGAGGCTCGCGAAGGAGGTCGGAGTGGCGCTGGTCCCCGGGAGCTCGTTCTTCAACGAGCCGGTCAACGGTATCGTGCGCATGCACTTCGCCAAGCTCGATTCGACGCTCAACGCGGCGCTCGACAGGCTCACGAATATCAAAAAGATGATGGCATAAGGCGCCGCGGCATCAGCCCGGCGCGCGCGACGGCCCCCGAAAGTTTCCGCTTTTGGGGGTCTGCGCTTGAGGTAAGGTCTAAATGATTAAAAGGCTTCAGCAAAAGAATCTCTACCTGCCGCTCTGCATCGCGGTCGCGGTCTTCGGCGTCGGCGCCTCCATGGCGCACCCCGTCACCCCGACCATGATAATCGAGCGCGGCCTCGACAGCTCGCTCTTCGGCACGGCCTTCGCGGCGATGTGCATCACCTCGTTCCTGACATCGCCGTTCTGGGGCAAGCTCTGCAACTACGTCTCCCCGCGCAGGATCATGGTCATCAGCGCCTTCGGCTACGTCGCCGGGCAGACCATCTTCGGCTTCTGCACGAGCGGCGCGATGGCGATCGGGGGACGCGCGCTTTCCGGCGTCTTCGTCGGCGGGCTCTACACTGCCCTTCCGAACTACATCATAAACACCTCGCAGGGCGAGGTGAGGGCGAGGGCCCTGACGGTCAACCAGATGCTGCAGAGCGTCTCGAGCGCGGTCGGCTACTTCCTCGGCGGCATGCTCGGGGTCATCTCGGTCGAGACCACGATAGTCGGGATGATCATCTTCCTCTCCGCGGGCGGCGTGCTCTTCGGGCTCATGACCATCGACGACACTCCATACAAACACAAGCCCGAAAAGCCATTCGAGCTCAGGGACGCGAACCCCTTCAGCGCCTTCGTCGAGTCCAGGCGCTACATGAACAGGATGCTGTTCTTCTTCCTCGCGGCGGTGGTCTTCGCCGGCATGGGGCAGGTCTGCCTCGAGCAGGTCTTCAACTACTACATCAAGGACCAGCTCGGCATGTCCTCCGCCTACAACGGGACCTTCAAGGCCATCATCGCGGTGACGACCATAGTGCTCAACGTCACGCTCAACATGTGGCTAATCCGCAAGACCGACATAATGAAGAGCTACCCGATCGTGCTGATCGCGCAGCTCATCCCGATGATAGGCATGATCTTCATCAAGAACAAGCTCGCCTTCTCCGCGGCCTACATCATCTTCTCGACCGCGAACGCCGTCAGGAACCCGCTGCAGCAGAACGTCGCGGCGGCGCAGACCAGCCCGGAGAACAGCAACAGCCTCATCGGCTTCTATCACTCGCTCAGCTCCTTCGGGAGCGTCTTCGGCGCCCTCTTCGCGGGGCTGATCTACGAGTACGACCCGTTCCTGCCCTTCAAGCTCGCGGCGGCGCTCTTCGCCTGCGGCATAGGGTTCTCCTTCGTCTTCAGCGCGATCCACAGCGGAAAGCGCGGGAGCGGGGCGCAGTAACGGCGCTCGGGAAAAGAGAAAGAACATGGCTGAAACACTTCGGCTCTACCACAGCGGCTACGCG